>Ga0099364_10003731_pt1 | contig 23471 bp, 28 predicted proteins | sample TergutTh196P3_FD_73070 | JGI IMG/M metagenome (GOLD analysis project Ga0099364, IMG submission 73070) | Microcerotermes parvus P3 segment gut microbial communities from Pointe-Noire, Republic of the Congo - Th196 P3 | ecosystem: Host-associated > Arthropoda: Insects > Digestive system > Gut ...
GCTCAGGCCTTTTCCCTTTTTCGTATTCATTGTGACTTTTTTTGTAATAATACCAGTTTCGTTTCGATAGAGGCTTTACATCGACAAGAAAATCTCCTACTTTACCACTGCCATCTATAGAGTAAGCAATTCCGTGACTTTGAGTCCATGATGCCCATTTCATAAAAGTAATTACACCACCACTTTTTTTGCTTATAAGATAGCCTCGCTTTTCAAGAAGAGCCAAATCTTTGAATATTGTTGGGGCTTTGACTTCTTCTCCTTCAACAATGATTGTATTTGTTCTTTTAGATGCCCAAATATCTATGCTATTTCCTTCAAGATTTTCGAGATATTCAGCAACTTTAGAGAAAGACTCAAAGTCTTTCTCTAAATATCTCTCAGCACTTTTTGCGGTAATAGTTGGGATTCCTATATTAAAAAGCCATGGTGTAACATAAGTATTTGCATAAGCTATAATAAAAAGCAGAAATACGCCCCCAGCCGCTATTGTCATGGCAATGACGGTATACTTCAGCCATTTCTTTACCACAAACCCTTACCTCCTATAGGCATCATAACCCTTTTTGATTTCTTTCCAATCGTTAAATTCGTTTTTCGTGAAGGTAAATCCATCTGCATACCAGGAACCGCCGATTAGTACTTTAAATGGTACACCCAAGGCCTTCCCTATGTAACCATATGTGTAATTTCCCAATTTTTCAGGTGTTCTCATTCATAACCCCACTCTTTGGGAATGTCATACGGCTCTGGTCTTTTCCCATTCTCATATTCATCGGAGTTTTTCCTGTAATAATACCAATTTTTCCTTGAAAGAGGCTTTAATTCAACGATACTATTTGCAAACACATTGCTGAAGTCTAATTTCCTATCATCTGTGGAAAAAAGAATCCCTCGCTCACTAATAAGGGGATTGCCCCACTTTAAGAAACATACGGCATCCCAACCCAACTCTATATGGTAATAGCCTTTTTTCTCAATGTCTACCAATGCCGCAAATACTCTTTGATTCTCATCGCTCCGCCGCCCTCTCGATAGAAGGATTTTCCCTGTTTTCTTGCAAGCGCTAATATCTATGCCCATTCCATTTTCTTCGCCTAGATATTCAGCAACAATAGCCATTGATTCATAATCTTTAGCCAATTGTTTTTCGGCATTTTCAGCGTTTATCGAAGGGATGCCGATGCCAAAAAAAGCAACAAATCCTATTGCCCAAAAAAAGTATATTATACCAGATACAGCTAAAACTACTGTGCCAACAACAAGCTTCTTTTTGTTAGTCATGAATCTTACCTCCTATAGGCATTATAGCCTTTTTCAATTTCATCCCAGTCGTTGAACTCGTTTCCTAGTTTTTCCAACTTGAAGGCATCCATTCCGTTTCCCATAACATGGGCACCAAAGGATCCTGTCTTCAAAAGTCCCAGAGGAACCCCTAATGCGGCCCCTATGTAACCATAGGTATAATTGCCCAATTACTCAGGTGTTTTCACCCATAACTCCACTCTTTTGGAGTTTCATATAGTTCCCCTCTTTCGTACTTTTTGTAATCCGATTCATAACCCCACTCTTTGGGAATATCATACGGCTCAGGCCTTTTCCCTTTTTCGTATTCATTGTGACTTTTTTTGTAATAATACCAGTTTCGTTTCGATAGAGGCTTTACATCGACAAGAAAATCTCCTACTTTACCACTGCCATCTATAGAGTAAGCGATTCCGTGACTTTGAGTCCATGATGCCCATTTCATAAAAGTAATTACACCACCACCACCCTTTTTATTTATAACATACCCTTTATCGCAAATCGCGGATAAATGTTTAAATACTGGTGAATTTTTTGTATCCACTTCCTCTCCACCTACTCTCATTACGTTGGTCTTCTCAGAAGCCCAAGCTCTTACATTATCGCCTTCAAGACTTTCGAGATATTCAGCAACTTTAGAGAAAGACTCAAAGTCTTTCTCTAAATATCTTTCAGCACTTTTTGCGGTGATAGTTGGGATACCTACCCCAAAAAGCCATGGTGTAACATAATTGCACATAAAAATTACGCTATAAACCATGATTACCGCGTAAACAACCATACCAGTGTATGCCAGAACCTTCTTTACCATAATCCCTACCTCCTGTAGGCATAATACCCCTTTTTGATTTCAGGCCAATCATTGAATTCATTTTGCAATTTTTCCAACGTACTTTTATCGGCAGCTACAAATGAGCCAGCATACAAAAGCCCCAGAGGAAGCCCTAATGCCCTGCCTATGTAACCATATGTGTAATTTCCAAGCCTTTCAGGTGTTGTTACTTCGCCGTTGCAGTAAATTAGGGTGTTAATGTGGCCAGGGTAAGTGTTTGGTGCTATCGTTCTGTCCCAAGGCAGTTCATCTTTTATTGAGTCTTTTGGTAATGCCTCTCTTTTTATATCCCAGTCAGCATTATGGTTAACTTGATCATAAAACCAAGCGATGTTTCCGGCGACCCTTGCGGCATTAACACTTGCTTCCAGACCCAAATCAACCATCGGCAATTTAAGATGTATATTCCCTCGCATATCCTCCGCATCCCGAACAATCTTCGCCAATGCCGCGTTTACAGGAACAGTATAATCTTTATACCACTTTCCGTCAAGTGGGTTAATAACAAGCTTAACATCTGCCTTTTTCTCATAAGCAGTGAGTTTATTTCCGCAACTGTCACATTCAGTGCCGTCTTCAAGCAAACGGCACTCGTTGAGAAGTTTCTCAAACGAACTGTAGTAGCTTTTCCCGCTAATTTTACATAATTCTTTGTACAATGTTAAAATCCGCTTGCGTTCTTTGTCTTCGATGTATTCGCAGGTTTTGTGCTTGCGTTTTAAATCATCCTCAATTTGCTTGCCTATTTTTTGGTGGACATCAGAAGCTTGTGTGCAAACCCAGCTATGGCAAGCCAAATATAAGGTTCAAAGAAAACAATAGGTGTAAATGTAAATAAATAAAATTCAGGCGGAACAAATGGGGAAAATAGTACAAACGAAAGAATCGACAAAAATACCAGCCACCATACAACAGTTATTAAAAACCATAAAACCTCAAGGAATCTACGTTTTGTATAGCGAAAGCTTTTTAAAATTATAGTCCGGGCATTTTCATCCTCATTCAGCCCGAATATATAATATCTAAGAAATAAGCGAAAGACCAGATAGCTATATATGATTATCGCAAAAAAGTTTAATGACATAAACAGAAACGTGCTTTCTTTAAGAAAATCTATGTATTGACTGATTTGCGAATTTAGTAGTGAAAAAGCGAGGTTAAGAAGCCCAAGCACAGCAGATGTTATAAGCAGTTTTCTCGTTGTATAGAAATAGAAAAGCCTGCTTAGCTTTGCTTCGCCATGGACATACATCTCATAGAAAAAGAGTGTAATGCCAATTGACATGGGAGTGAAAATAAAACCTATCAAATATTTGATTGCAGTAATAAGGAACATATTTGTAAATAGAAGCATTGTAGAATATGACAAAAAAGCATGGGCTGTAGATATCGCAGAGACAAACAAAAGTTTCTTGTAATTGGTTATTGTTCGTTTCCTAGCAATCCTTCTAATCTGCCTGTTTGTTTCATTTCCTGAAATTACATTTGTGCTTTTTGCCATGCATAATCAACCTTTCTGGGTAAAAACCGCAATAGTCATATGAATATTTGCGGGTTTTACCTGCTTTACAAATTTTAACTTACCATGCCCGATATTCTTTCGTAGTAGTAGTTTTCGTCCTCTTTGAGCCGTCTTCATTACGGCTGTATTGCACAACCTTTACTGAACGGGCAATTGCAATTTTATCTTTGGATTTGTTTTTTTCAAGACAGTGCAAGATATATCGCATTTCTTTTGGCATATCATGCAATACTTGCTCGATGACATTTATGTCCAGATTTAAAATCAGGGGCTGGTCCCGGAACAGGTGCCGGCACAGCCTTCTCAGAGGTAAAGTGTGGGAATTTATTTTACTTTAACTTTTAATCTTTTAGTATACACCCTTTCATCTGGTGTGCCAGAGATTTCATAGACAAGTTTCGCAGTTGATGTTATTTCCAAAATAGCAGTCCCTGCTTTTAACCCTTTAATATATAGCCCAGAAATTTCAAGAACATCGGCTCCGCTGACAATTTCAATCTGCTGATTATCCCAAACTATTTCTGCTATCCCATCATTTGGGTGGGTGATTTTTATCTCTGCAAAAGTGCCGATTGGCAATGGGGCCGGTGCATACTCAATCTTTAGGTTTTTTATTGGATATATCGGGTCACAGCCTGCTATTGTGACAATATATAACAATACAATCCACATCAAGGACATTCGCTTTAACATTAACTTTTCACCTCTTTACTGTTTTTAGGTAAAATACTACAAACTCATAGGTGTAATTAATCGCAACTAAAAATAGTCTACACTGACTCTCCCATCTTTATAATGAGCAATGGGAAACACTTTTTGCCCAACAAAGAACCCTATCCTTTTCATTAGCTTATCGGGTTCCGATGGTTCCGTACCATTCCGACTTTTAACAGGATGCGTATGTGCAAAGCCTATTATATTCAACTTGGTAATGGGCGAAAATCTGTTTACAACGATTTTCATACCCGCTCCAGTGAGATTTCCTGCACCCAATCCGTTTATGACAGTGTGCCAGTTCTTTGTGTTAAACCCTTTATAGGTTTCTCCTGTGAAATAAAAATCTCTTTCCAATACCTTGAGATGGTATATTGTACAACCGTACTCAATGCCATCACTCTTTGGCGCATATGTTGCTGCCCACCTTTCGACCGCTTCCTTATAGCTGCTACAAAACATAGATGACGATGATATTTTAAGCGTTGGTTCAGGCGTTACATCAGGAGCTGGCCCCGGAACAGGCTCCGGCACAGCTGGAATCTTGCCAAGCACATCCTTCTCAAACGAACTATAATAGCTCTTCCCGCCGAGCTTGCAGAGTTCTTTGTAAATCTCTAAGATTTTCTTGCGTTCTTTGTCTTCGATATATTCGCAGGTTTTGTGTTTGCGTTTCAAGTCATCCTCAATTTTCTTTATAATCTTAGTGACCTGTGCATTGATTTCCTTGGGATAGTCACTAACGGCGGGGGAAAAGTTCAGCCCGCAGAAAACAACTCCCTCAATTTGCTTGATATATTTGCTGTTTCCGACTAGCAGCCTATTCCTGCCAACAGCCTTGCCCTTCTTTGCAACGATATACTTCAGCCTTATTCTAGCTCCAACAATTCCTCATATTCAATTATTGCCGTTGATGGTTGCGGAGATATGAACCAATCATCAGTATCGGATTCGGTCGTTGGAGCATGTAGTACCCCACCAAGATAAAGTGCAGCTAAAAGAAAAGCGATAATTAAAATCACTACTATTGTTAAGCCCACACGAATAAACGCCAATATTATGCCGCGTACAATATCTTGCGGTTCTCGCATATTAGCAACAGCCTCCTATCGATAGGCACCATACCCTTTTTTAATTTCGCCCCAGTCATTAAATTCATTTTGCAATTTTTCTGACGTACTTTTATCGGCAGCTACAAATGAGCCAGCATACAAAACCTCCAGAGGAAACCCTAAAGCGGCTCCTATGTAACCATAGGTATAGTTGCCCAATTCTTCAGGTGTTCTCATTCATAACCCCATTCCTTTGGAATATCATACGGCTCTGGTCTTTTCCCTTTTTTGTATTCATCGGAGTTTTCCTCATAATAGTACCAATTTCGTTTCGATAGAGGCTTTACATCGACAAGAAAATCTTCTACTTGATCACTGCCATCTATAGAGTAGGCAATTCCCTTGCTTTGATTCCATGATATCCATTTCATAAAAGTAATTACACCACCACTTTTTTTGCTTATAAGATAGCCTCGCTTTTCAAGAAGAGCCAAATCTTTGAATATTGTTGGGGCTTTGACTTCTTCTCCTTCAACAATAATTGTATTTGTTCTTTTAGATGCCCAAATATCTATGCTATTTCCTTCAAGACTTTCGAGATATTCAGCAACTTTAGAGAAAGACTCAAAGTCTTTCTCTAAATATCTCTCAGCACTTTTTGCGGTGATAGTTGGGATTCCTACCCCAAAAATCCATGGCGTAACATACTTGCCTATAAAAATTGCGCTATAAATCATGATTACCGCGTAAACAACCATACCAGTGTATGCCAGCACCTTTTTTACCATAATCCCTACCTCCTGTAAGCATCATAACCCTTTTTGATTTCAGGCCAATCATTGAATTCATTTTTTATCTTATCCCATACAAAAGATTTCATTTTATTCGATATCACATGGGCAAAAACCGAACCTCCAACTAAAACCTCCAAAGGAAAGCCCAAAGCGGCTCCTATGTAACCATATGTGTAATTTCCCAATTCCTCAGGTGTTTTTACCTCGCCGTTATAAATAATTTTTGTTGAAAAATGCCCCGGGTAAGTACCTTCGGCAATAGTTTCGTCCCATTTTTCAGGGAGTTTAATATCCCAAGGACCCTCCGTTTTCACTTGATCATAAAACCACTTCAAATCTGGAATTCTATCTCCAAGCTCATAACCATACTTAGCACCTAATCTATCAGCTAAGATGCTTCCTGACGACAGACCACGCCCAGCAAGGCTTCCAACCATAGCACCAGCTGCATTTTTCCAGTCTAGCCCTTCAACTTGGACTTTTCTTCTCTCTGCCTTCCTTGCTATTCTTGCCAATGCCGCGTTTACAGGAACAGTATAATCTTTATACCACTTTCCGTCAACCCTTACATGAACAACGCCTGCATCTTTATCATCGCGAGTGAGTTCCAGCTCACAAGCATCTTGTTCGTTGTGCCTCTCAGCTGGAATCTTGCCAAGCACATCCTTCTCAAAGGAACTATAATAGCTCTTCCCGCCGAGTTTGCAGAGTTCCTTGTAAACCTCTAAGGTTTTCTTGCGTTCTTTGTCTTCGATGTATTCGCAGGTTTTGTGCTTGCGTTTTAAATCATCCTCAATTTTCTTTATAAGATACAACGTATCTTCTTTAATCTTAGTATAATCTTCAACCTTTTTTGTGAATTTCACCCAAGGGAACACAACGCCATCAAACCAACGGATATATTTATCTCCACCAATTTCAAACCTATTCCTACCAACAGCTTTGCCCTTCTTTGCAACGATATACTTCAGTGCGAAGTCCACAAGCTCATCGCTCTTGTTTTTCAGCGGCATATTTTTCATTTTACTCTTGCGCTGACTGCCGCTGAGCTTGTCGAGCCTATTTTTCTCCAAGATTTTTGCCATTTCTTCTACTTCGCGCATTCTGTATTTAGATGGCAACGTGCTTTTTTTGATAAGGCTCGCTATATCGCTTGACGTTTTGGTTGTACTTGCGTTCATAAGTTTGGCTGTTTTGTGCAAATTATGGGCAAGGGCTTCTATTGCTTGAATTTCCATTCTGCCTAAAAAACACACCGCGGCTTGGTTTTTCTCCAAATCATCGTAAAGCTGCCGGAGCGACTGTGCCGCATTTTTTGAGATTTCCTTTACCCTGCCGGCAAAGGGTGCCGAGCCGGCTGCATTCACTCCGTTGAAAATAGTACTCTTGCTGATTTCTGTAAAATATTTGCCTGTACCGATTTCTGATTTTTTGCTGTTTGACATACTGTTTGCCTCCTGTATAATTCAGATTTGCGAACAATTCATTCGCTTCATCCCAATTATATCAGGAAAAAACTCTAATAAAGTCTAGTCTTTTAGGGTGCCTCTGGAAAAGCGTTCGTCACGACTGAAAATACAGCCGCAGTATTTTTGCCTGTACAGTCCTAGCTGGCGGGCTGTGTTCTGTGATTTGCGGAAAAGGTGACGGAAATCTTGGTATATAAAAGAAGTGCCGTGCAGCCCTGCAGCCTCTTGACCTGTTTGCAAAAGCAACTCATGGTTTTGATACGGGCTTATAAGAAGTGTAGTAGAAAAGCCTGAAAACCCATGCTTTGCGGAATATTCCGCCGCCGCCTCCAGGCGAATCCTATAGCAAAAACCACACCGCTCGGCAGTATTGGCAAATTCCCTGCCTGTGAATTTTTCCAAGCCATATTCACCATGACAAACCAGCCCAACACCCCGGCTTTGGGCATAGGCCATAAGCGTATCCTTTCTTTTTTGGTATTCGTCTAATGGGTGAATATTTGGGTTATCCCAAAACAAAACCGGACTCAACCCTTCGTTGTAAAAGGCATCCGCACACTCTGTAGCACATGGGGCGCAGCAAGAGTGAAGTAATACGTCAGCTTTGCTGTGCATAGGGGTTATTGGGCAACTGGGGGGAGACCTGCTGAGGCTCACCATATACGTTCTCCTGAGGTGCTACACTATCCTGAGGTGTGGTGCCATGTGCTGTGCTTTGGCCTGGGTCCTGGTAACTGCCCGGATAGCCGCCCCCTGCCGGTGGCACAGCACTCATTTGGTCAAAATAAATAACCGCATCGTCCTGCCATTTGCCTGAACCCGACGGTCGGGTGGATACGGTGATGCTTCTGTTTTTAACACTCATTTTTGCCCTTTTGCCCTTCCAGTAGCGGCGATAGCCCTTATCGCCGTATGTCATATGCTCAGGCCAGACCATGCTCCAGACTGGATTTTGAGGGGATAGCCTCCAAAACCCTGCCTCATATGTTTTGCCCTTTGCCCCGCTTTGGCTGAGGGAGTACATAAGCGAGAAATTATTCTGGTCGCCCTCAACGAGCAGCCTTGCGTTGCGTGAGGAAAACTCCTCCCCGGATGAGGGGCTTTCATGCTTGGGTAAATCTGTTCCAGGCAGAGCTAAAACATCACTGACCGGAACTAATTCGGTAACGTCAATCAAGGCCACATAGTAAGATATGAAGCCCAATGAGTCAAATTGACTTGATTTCTCTACTACAACCAATTCTCTGTTATCTCCTGCCGGGTAAACGTCCTTCACAGAATATACGTCCCCGCTGTCAATGTTGGTAAAGGTTTCACTGTCAAGCCGGACAAAAACCTCATCCGGAAGAACCGCCAAAAGCCTCTTGCCCGAGGAAATAGGGCGAGGGCTAGCCGAAGCACTTGATGTACCTGAGGATGGAGTATATGGGACAGGGGTACTCACGGCAATTTCCGATGAAGGCGCGGTGGGCTGAGTGAAAAGCCGGGGGATCTCCGTTGCGGGCTGAACCGGCTGTGCGAAAAAATCACAGCCGCCCTGCAATAGCAAAACTGCCGCCAGGCACAAAGGGATAATTTTATTTTTCATAAACATAGAACTCGCCGCCTCTCTTACACATAAGACAAGATAACACAAAGCTGAAAAAATTTCAACCTCCAATTTTTAGAGATTGCCTTTAGGGTGTAAATCACCCTAAAGTAACGGAAGCCTGCCGGTTAATCATAGCCGCCAAATAACCGCCGCCAAAGCCATTATCTATGTTGACAACCGATACGCCGGAGGCGCAGGAATTGAGCATACAGAGCAAAGCCGAGAGCCCCCCAAAGCTGGCACCGTACCCCACGCTGGTCGGGACGGCGATGACAGGGCAATCGCACAGCCCTCCTATGACGCTCGCAAGTGCCCCTTCCATTCCGGCAACTGCTACCACGGCCTTGGCATCCATCAGAACCCCGGAATTGGAAAGCAAGCGGTGTAATCCGGCAACGCCCACATCATACAGCCGGGTAACCCGGCTCCCCAATGTCTCTGCGGTCAACGCAGCCTCTTCACAGACCGGGATATCGCTTGTGCCGCCCGATGCTATTACCACGGAGCCTAAAGGGTCACGACTACGGGAATACGCTACACCTAACCTCGCGATGGGATGATATATAAAATCATCTGTTTTGCCGTGTATGTAATCTGCAGTCTCCTGTTGGATACGAGTTACTAAAATGTTCTCAAATGACCTTTCCCTCATTGCAGTGATAATGCCCGTAATCTGTTCCGGAGTCTTGCCCTCGCCGTATATTACCTCATCCGCTCCCTGCCTCAGGCTTCGGTGCAAATCCGCCTTGGCGTAGCCTAAATCGGCAAACGGCTCCATTTTAAGCGACAAAAGTGCCTGGTGAGGAGAAACCTCACCTGATTTCACCTTGTTCAAAAGAGCAAGCATATCATTGTTCACTGTCTATTAAACCTCCCCGGAAATCAAGCACGATCAGCTGAGAATTTTTGCCTCCGCCTGAGGCGGCAGACTCCGGTATCCCTTGGCGGAACACCGGAATCCTACAATGCCTTGTTTGCTTAGCATAAGAATGTTCTATTTAACCGTTACCTTGCACCTTGCCATTTTGGAGCCCTGCCGGGTGGTTGCCCATATATTCGCTGTCCCCTTCCTTTTCGCGGTGACAACGCCTTTTTTGCTGACGGTAGCAACCCAGGGGTTTGAGGAGTGCCATCTAACCTTTTTATTGGCGGCATTTTTTGGGGAGACAGTGGCCTTGAGGGTAGCCTTTTTGTTTTTCCCTCTGGTTCTCAGGGTCAGCTTTTTCTTGCTTAGCTTAACCTTAGTCGGTACAGCATTGAGCTTGATTGCGGCGGTCTTTGAAACAGTCCGGGCTGTTTTGGTCCCGGTTTTGCTGGTGTCGGTAACTGTGACAACACAGTAATAATACATTGTTCCGGCTTTTTTGCTCGGTACCGTATACGATGAGCCGGTAGCACCTGAGATGGACTTTCCGCCTGAGTTTCTGTTTTTTGTGTTTGAGTACCACTGATAGCTAAGTGAACCGCTGTTATCCGAACGAGTGGCGGCAACCGAAATCCAGACATAACTGCCTACATTTACCGTTGTTTTCCCTTTGGGCTGCGTGGTGATTTTTGGTGCAAGGGCGTTAGTTCCGGGTGTACCCGGCACTGTGATTCTAAAGCCGAATTGTCCGGGGGTGCTGCTGGTTTCCAGCTTAACGTAGTATACCTTTCCGGCAGAAAGGGTGGCCGTGGCACTCGAATAACCCGATCCGATTTTAACTGTGGCATCATTGCATATGACCATTTCCCAAACTGCATTAGGCGACATACTTGACTTGTTAAACGCATAAATCCCGCTTACAGGTGCTGTGAATTTATAATGAAGCACCTGACCCGTAACTGTGGTTATGCCTTTAATTTCTGCGTTTAGTGCGGCAGGAATAGCCATGTTGAAGTTAGCACCGTTCCCATCAACATTATATGGGCTTGTGATTCTGAAGCCGAATTGTCCGGGAGTGCTGCTGGTTCTTATTCTAACGTAGTATACCTTGCCGGCAACAAGTGAAACAGTAGCACTTGAATAACCCGAGCCGATTTTAACTGTGTCATCACTGCATATAATCATCTCCCAAACTGCATTGGGTGATATGCCCAGAGTTGCAAAGTGATATGAGCCTGTAACGCTTGCTGTAAATTTATAAAAAATATCCTGTTCAGGGACTGTGGAGATCCCGGTAATATTTTTGTTGAGACCCTCGGGGATAGCAATGTCGAAATCAGCACCGTTCCCCTCAACATTATACGGACTTGTGATTTTGAAGGCAAAAGCGCCCGGAGTGTTGCTGGTTTCCAGTTTAACGTAGTATTCCTCTTCGGCATCAAGGAAAACTGCGGCAATTGAATAACCCGAGCCAATCTGAACTGTGGCATCATTGCATATAACCATTCTCGAAATTCTGTTGATTGGGGTAGCCAGCTTTTCAAAGTAATATGAGCCTGTAACGCTTGCTGTAAATCTATAATACAGCTCTTGGGACGCAGTCGCAGTGCTACCATAGATTCCCGTGTCCAGACCTGCCGTCAGGGGATCTGAAAAACTTTCTCCGGCGGCCTGTGCCGGGAGTATGGGGAACAGAGTAAGTAACATGGCGAGTGCCAGCGCAAGAGAGAAAATTTTCCTACAGGGGGGAGATACACGTGTCTTCATGGTTTTTAACCATCCTTTCTTTTTTGGAAAAGTCTCCCAGATAAAACTGAAAGTCTCCCAGATAAAACTGAAAGTCTCCCAGATAAAACTGAAAGTCTCCCAGTATAGTTAATTTTACTCTGGACGCATTCAAAAGTCAAGCGGATTTTTTACGGCAAAGCTTTTTGGTAAAGCTTTTTGAGCTATAATGCAGACAGCATCAATAAAGCCAACCGGTAACCAGCTGGCTTTATTGATGCAAAAATCTTGACGAAGGTGTCTCCCTGGCTGTCTGTAATGCCCTTCAGTCCTCGAGTGACATCCTGTTGTAGTATACCTCGTCCGGCATAGCAGGCTCCTTGGTTGGGGCTGGGTGTACGCCCACGGCGTTTTTTGCAAAATCACCGCTGCTCATTGTCCCGGATCCCCGCCTGGACTGCCGCTGTGCCTTGCTTTCCTTGACTGTTCTTGACTCATTGATGTTCTTTTTTTCGCCCATACGGAACTCTCACCTCATCTTAATTACTTTGGGAGCGTTGAAAAACATATCATCAACCAGCATTTTTCAGCACCGCCCCTTGCTTAGGATAACGCCAAAATGAGTATTTTATTCCATAGGGAAAACAAGGACAGCCAGGCCTCCCCGCACTTTAATTTCCGGAGATGCCTGCTGTCATTTGGGTGCTACGGCTTTTTTCGCGCTGAAATCCCCTCGTATTATCTGTTTGCCCTCTATTCTGTACGCTCTGACACGCACATAATATAGCTTATTCTTTTTAAGCCTTGTCAAAACGGCGGCTGTTGTGCCAGCGTCTGTGACAGTCACTGTTTTTTTAGAAGAGAATTTTTTTCCGGTTGAATATTGCACCTCATACCCATCGGCCTTATTCACCCTTTTCCACGACACGCTGATTTTCCGTTTAGACAGCCGCCCGGTTTTTTTTAGCTTGACCCTTGCCGGGGGCGGTGCGTATGGTGCGGCAGCAGGGAGACCATCAATGTTAACGCTTACATTTGACACAAGCCTTAGGCCGGGGTATCCCTTGACCGTCATCGTTAAAGAAGTCCTCCCATTGGCAAGAGGTGTGACCTTGCCCTTGGTGCTTACCTTGGCTACGTTGGGGTTTTTGATGCTGTAATTTACATCATCAGCAGGGAAAACATAAGAGGATGTCCTAAATCCTCTGTTGACAGATGTCAGCAGGGCTTTTTGCGCCAGCGGAAAGCGTGTTGAAAACTCAATCGGCGGATGAAAGAGCCTCACATTTGATTTCGTTGCTTTTACTGTAAATGATTTCTTTTTGTTAGATTTAGAGCTAATATGATTAGCCGGAGCCGATGAAAACAAATGCGCCCAATAGAGCGTGCCATCGGAGCCTTTGAAGCATCCGATTCCGGTTGAGCCAAAGCTGGGCTCTTTGATATTGGCATAGTGACCCGGTGACGCCTTCCATGCATCAAAAATCGCTTTTGACGCAGAAAAACCAATTCCTATATTTTCACCGCGCACAGAGCTTGACGGAAAGGCGGTAAAACAGCTGCTGCCATCGGGCCGGGTATGAGAGTAGTAAACCTCAAGCTCGGCACTTCGCAACATGGCACGGCCGAGTAATTTTTTATCCATAATCAGCGGCTTTAGCTTCAGGGCTTTTCGTTCCTTGTTGACCAATGCTAAAACGGCAAAGGCAAGGTCGTATCTCTGCGTCCCCCTGACAGTCAGGGAGTACAGCCCCTTTGCCGCGGCCTGGGCTAAGGATGCCGTTAGGCACAAAGCAAGCAAAATTGCGGTGATTCTTTTCAAATGACTACAGCTCATAACATCCTCCATTTCTGCTCCTTCAGGTTTATGTAACCTCTAGGACACTGGTTAAAAGGGCTAATTAATAGTAGCCAAAATTTTTAAGCTGTGCCGGGTTGTCCCGCCATTTTCCTCGTACCCGGACCCAGAGCCGGATATTTACTTGGCCAGAGTACATATCCTCAAGCTCCTTGCGGCAAAGTGTGCCGATTTTTTTGAGCATTGCCCCTTTGGAGCCGATTATAATTCCCTTGTGGCTTTCTTTTTCACAGGTAATTACAGCTTCAATGTCAACAAGGCCATTGGGACGCTCGCTTAATTTTTCAATAGATACCGCCGTGCCGTGAGGAATCTCTTGGTCAAGACAAATCAGCAGCTTTTCGCGTATAACCTCACTCAAAAGCTCATCATCGCTCTGGTCGGTTATCTGCCCCTCGGGAAAGAGAGCCTGCCCGGCGGGCATAAGCGTCAGGAGCAATTCCATCAATTCGTCCAACCCATCACCTGTTTTTGCGGATATAGGCAGGATCGCCTTGAAGCTCATCTCATTACGGTAGGAATCTATAACAGCAAGCAAGTCCTCTTTAGGCAAGGCATCTATTTTATTTATCAGCAAAATAACAGGTGCTTTTTGGGTTCTACAGCTGGCAATTAGCTCCCGCTCTATGTCACCCGGCAGGGGAACAGGCTCGACTAAAAATAAAACCGCATCCACTCCATCAAGGCTTCGCTTAACCACGCCGACCATATAGTCGCCCAGGCGGGTGCGGGATTTGTGGAAACCGGGGGTATCCTGAAGTACAACCTGCACATGACCGCGGCTAAGAACAGCACAGAGCCGCCGCCGGGTTGTTTGCGGCTTTGCAGTGACAATTGCCGCCTTTTCCCCTATCATCTTGTTTATCAGCGTTGACTTTCCGGAGTTAGGCCTTCCGATTACGGCGGTCATTCCGGAATGTGTTATATTCATACAATATTACCCCTTATCCTTTTTTTCCCGCCGCGAACACGAAAGCTGCAAATACAGGCAGGGCTAAAAGTATCTGCCATGAACGAGGAGAAGCAGCAATTTGACCCATAACCTCATGTTGTCCAAAAATTAATGCCCCAGAGAAAACAGAGAACACAGCCGCAATTAACACCGCCCCGGCACCCATATCCTTGGCCATGCCTATTAATGGGCGGTTTTCCTTGGAAACCTCATCGCCCATCCGCTCAATAGAGGCATTGAACAATTCCGCAGCCATAACAAGCCCCAAGCATAAAAATATAGCACACAAGGCCCAGCGTTGGACTTGACCGATCCAAGCATAAGCAATCACATAAAAGGCGGCTGTAATATGAATACGCATATTACGCTCGTAACGTATGGCCTCCCATAGGCCTCGCAGGGCATAGCGTATGCCAATAGTCTTTTTCATCTTACCAGGCCTCGTTTTTTTAGCATTTTTTCCTCTTGAAGACGCATATGCGCATATTCTTGCGGGGTTTGGTGGTCATATCCTAACAAATGCAAAGCTGCGTGGGTTGCCAAAAAGCCCAGCTCGCGGGATATGCTATGTCCATATTCCTGCGCTTGAAGCCGCGCCCTGTCAATTGAGATAATAATATCCCCTAGAAAAACTTTACCGTCCGTTGGGTCGGCTATAGATTTATCCCCATGGGAAAAATCTATAGCGGGAAAAGAGAGAACATCTGTGGTTTTGTTCTGCTTGCGTGTGGCTAGGTTGATTTCCCTCATCTCACTGTCTCTGACAACAAACAAATCCACCCGGGTTGAAAACCCGATTTTTTCAGCTTCGCTACGCAGACAGAGCCGTACACACCCGCGTATACAGCCTCGTTCTTCTTTAGAGAGATTTCTACTGTTTTTCAAGCCTACACGGCAACGCATCAGGAATACTCCTTTCGGGAGTGCTTACTATCTTCGTAAGACTCATACGCTTTTACAATTCTCTGCACTAAGGCATGGCGTACCACATCCCTTGCAGTTAATTTGCAAATTGCAATATCATCAATGCCCTCCAGCACCCTGACTGCTTCCTTTAAGCCGCTGGCTTTGTCCTTTGGTAAGTCAATTTGTGTCATATCACCGGTAATCACTATTTTAGAATTAAAGCCTAGCCGGGTTAAAAACATTTTCATTTGCTCTTTTGATGTGTTTTGTGCCTCATCAAGGATAATAAAAGAGTCTTCCAGTGTTCTCCCCCGCATATAAGCAAGAGGAGCGACTTCAATTTGACCGCGTTCCAAAAATTTGTGAAATCCTTCTCCTCCCAACATTTCAAGCAGTGCATCGTACAGGGGGCGCAGATAGGGATCCACCTTGTTTTGCAAATCACCTGGCAAAAAGCCCAAGCTTTCACCAGCTTCAACGGCTGGGCGTGTTAATATAATGCGGGTTACGATTTTTTGCCTGAAGGCAGTAACGGCCTGCGCCACGGCAAGATAGGTTTTTCCGGTGCCGGCAGGACCGGCACCTATGGTTATGGTGTTATTGTCTATAGCCTCAATATACTTTTTCTGCCCTATGGTTTTGGCCTTGATGGGTTTTCCGCGAGCCGTGACACACACAACACCCTGCCCTAACTGGGAAATTTTTTCTCCAGAACCATCCTGTACCAGGCTGATGATATATCTCACACTCTGCTCGTTTATAATTTCTCCTCGCGAAGCCACTGACAGCAACCCATCAATTACCTCAACCGCCCCGAGGACATTCTCGGCCTCACCGGTCACCTTAAGCTCGGTATCACGACTGAGGACACTTACCCCCATGACCTGCTCTATGAGCTTGATATTCTCATCAAATGACCCAAATAACGCAATAACCTGCTCCAATCGCTCTACATTTACTGTTTGCTCTATCAATAGGAACAGCCTCCAATATAATCACCTGGCGCAAGTATATCACAAGTCGGCAGGAATAACAAGTCCTAAACGGAGGCTTTTCACGGCAAACGCTAAATGTGTTTGCTCTGCTATTTTGCATTTCGCTATTGCATTCTTTTGTCCGGTATGGTATATATATAAATTGTTGATTGTTTGTCAGCTTGTTTTTTTTCTTTTGGCAAATGAGTCAGTTTACATTAGTATGAGGAGAGGCGCATCATTCTATGGCTGAATCAAAACGTGATTATTACGAAATATTAGGGGTTCCTAAATCTGCTGAAGAGTCTGAGATCAAAAAAGCCTACCGAAAAATCGCTAAAGAGTGCCATCCCGACCTCAACCCGGGAGACAAAAACAAAGAACTCAAATTTAAAGAAGCTAACGAGGCATACGAGATTCTTTCAGACAGTCAAAAAAAATCTGCCTATGACCGATACGGTCACGCGGGGGTTGATCCCTCTTATGGGGCGGGGGCAGGTCGTGGTAGCGGCGGCTTTGGTTTCGAGGATATTGACATAGGCAATATTTTCGAGAGCTTTTTCGGCGGTTTTGGCTCATCCCCCTCTAGAAGCTCGGGACCGCGCCGCGGCGAAAGTATAAAAGCCTCCGTAACCTTGAATTTTGAAGAGGCGGCATTTGGATGTGAAAAGGAAATTAAAATTTCACGAGTTGAGGATTGCGCTTCATGCGGGGGTACCTGTACCTCGGACGGTAAACAGCCCGATGCTTGTTCTGCATGCCGCGGTGCGGGGCAGATACGTACTAATCGTCGTACACCTGTCGGTATATTCCCAACAAGCGAAGTGTGTTCTGCCTGCAAAGGGAAAGGGAAAATCGTTAAAAACCCCTGTTATGACTGTAAGGGAACCGGTTTGGTGCGCCGCCAGACAAGCATTAGCGTAAAAATTCCTGCCGGGATAGATGAAAGGCAGTCGGTGTCCCTGCGCGGCCAAGGGGACAAGGGATTGAACGGTGGCCCAGCGGGCGACCTTTTTGTCAGCATATCCATACGCCCCCATCCTTTTTTTATCAGAGAAGGCTTTACCGTGCATTGCGAGGTTCCTATCACTTTCACCCAGGCGGCTTTGGGATGTGAGCTTGAGGTACCCACCCTTGACGGCAAGGTAAAATATTCGGTGCCTGAAGGTACCCAGCCAGGCGCGACATTCCGACTCAGAAACAAAGGTGTTCCATCGCTATCCGGGAAGGGCAGAGGGGATCAGCTCGTGCATATCACGGTAGAAATCCCGCGTCACCTTACAAAAAAACAAAAAGAAGCTATTTCAAGGCTAGAAGAGCTTTGTGACGGTAAAAACCACCCCAAAAGCAAAGGCTTTTTTGAGAAATTTAAGTTATAATATTCACATGATGAAGGAAGCCCCTCCGGCACCCGCGAGTGCCGGAGGGGGAGCGGTACTGCTATGCCGCAAGCTTTTCTTGCCCCATGATAACATCCAGACCCTCTTTAATCATGTTTTCGATGAATATTCCATATCCTCTTTCGGGGTCGTTTACCAGCACATGGGTCACTGCCCCCACAATTTTTCCATTTTGCAATATAGGGCTGCCGCTCATGCCCTGAACAATCCCTGCCGTTTTTTTTAAGAGATCAGGGTCTGTTACACGGATCATAAAATTTCTGGTTTGGTGGTCAAGACCATATATCTTCAGGATCTCTATATCGTACTTTTCTACCTTGCCGCCCTCTATATTTGATAAAATATACGCCTTACCTTCACTGATGTCATTTTCGTTTGCAACGGGGACGACACGGTGCAGGCTGTCGCCTAAAACACTCTCGTCATGCAAAATGCCAAACAGCCCACACTTGGTATTTCTCTTCAGTGAACCATAGCTGCCGTTGTTGCGGAATTTTCCCCTCAGCTCTCCCGGTTTGCCCGATTCTCCCGGTCGGACAGACTCAACCTCGGAATAAATTACCTGCCCGGATTCTAAAGGCAGTGGATTTCCGCTTTCGCCGCCGTTGACTCCGTGCCCCAAAGATCCAAACAGCCCGCTCTCAGGGTCGTAATAGGTCACAGTACCTATTCCCGCCATATTGTCCCTTACCCAAAGGCCTAGTCTGTATCGACCGTCAGGCTCCGATTTTGCCGGAGTTAGCAGTGTTTTCATAGTAACACCGTCACGCACATAAGTGATTTGCAGGGCCTTGCCGTCTAATGTTTCGGCAAATTCGGTTAATTGTGTTGTTTCTGTCATTGCTTCATCGTTTATAAGGGTAATCATATCGCCGGGGACAAGACCCGCCGCTTGAGCAGGGTTGCTTTCGCCATCTGCCGTTTTTACCGGAGCTGCGCATACCAGTAAAAGCCCTTGTGTGTTTATTTTTACTCCTATTGTGTGTCCTCCCGGAACAACCTCATCAGGGAACGCCGCCCAAACCGGTACGGCTGCAAATACAATGCATACAAGTATTGAAAGTATTTTCTTCACAAATTTACCTCGCATTTAAGAAGGATGTCCAGCAGTTAGCCGTATTGCGCCAAAACCTATTTTTCTTCATTTTTAAGCACGGCACAACTGCCAGGGGTAATAATATGTCTCGCAGGGCAAAATTAAAACCGTCTTGCACACGCCAAAAAGAGTTAGCTCTGCCTTGTTAAAATTCGTCTCTGACCGCACCCTTGCGTTTCTGAGGACAAATGCGGAACATCTATGAGCATTTGGAGGAATTTGCACTTTTTCATTTTTTAGGCTTAATATTGTCACCACGCCCCAGGCAGTGATATAATTAGTTATGGAAAATAAAATACGGAATAATAAGGGAGGCATAGTATTTTGAAAACTGCTATTGTAGGATCCAGAAGCCTATCTGAAAACTGTTATTCGTCATTGGAGAGATACGTTCCCAAGGGTACCAGTGAAATTATCAGCGGCGGCGCAGAGGGTATTGATTCCCTTGCCGAGCGTTACGCTCAAGAACACGGTTTGGCTATGACGGTAATACGCCCGGATTACAAACTATATGACCGTCACGCGCCGCTGATTAGAAATAGTGAAATTTGCAATTCAGCGGACTATGTCCTGATTTTGTGGGATGGCATTTCACGCGGCTCAATGAATGTTATTATGACCTGCATAAAGCAGAATAAACCCTTTCGCGTACTATTGGTAGAAGAAAAATTTTGATGTTTTTACTAAGACAGTTAGAAATAGTGGCAGATAGAATAACGCGATTTTAGCAACGCACAGGGACGTGAGTCCCCATATGACATTTTTTTGTTTGCGGCAGGGCGGCAAGCCTGCGATCCTCCTTCTTTCCCCGGAGCAGGTCATCCGCATAAGAAATAAGTACCGCCGGTATGAGAAGTTTGACAAAAAGCAGAGGCTCATGTATAATACTGATAATTTCAACCCAACAACTGAAAGGACAGTACCTAATATGAGCGATAATTACAGGCAAGCGGAGCAGGATCTCCTTTTTTATGTGCTTGACGCATTGCCCAACCCAACTGTTTTGCTTAATCGAAGCGGTCAGACAGTATATGTAAACGAGCGAGTCTGCCCACTAGATCTAAGCCTTGTTGATTTTTCAGCAGTTCCCGAGGTGAGAATCGCCCTCAGCGGAACTGCCCAGACCTCTTTCCGTACCGAATTGCGCGGAAATGGCAACGGCGTTTCCGGTACCTTGGAGTTACATCATGTTCAGGACGAAGGAACCATGCTCGGTGCTCTATGTATCTTTTCTCCTGACCCGGCCAAGGAAGTTCTGACAATCGATTCCCTTCCCACAGCCAGCAACGCAATAAGTGCCGCGTGGGAAAAGATGCAGAGAATTTCCCTGCTTAACACGCCAGCCCTGTTTATGGGCGAGGAAGGTGTGGGTAAAACCGATTTTGCGCGGGCTCTGCACCGTCTCTCGTCTAAACAAAAGGGCGAGGCTCCCTTTGTTACGGTAACTCCGTCAGATAATCCAGAGCAGTTGCTCCGGGCAGTATCGGAGGCTGAAAATGGCACACTGTTCTGCAAGCGCATTGACTTGTGGAAGGGTGTTCTCTTGCAGGAGGCATCCCTGCTGTACGCCTCAAAGCGTATTGCTGGTGATTCGGGGACAGTTACTCTTACCGCTCGTCTGATGGCATCCTCTGCCACGGATATAGCTGAACGCCAACTAGCAGGAGAATTCCCTCCTGATTTATACGCAAGGATGAGCCTTATGCCCATCACCATCCCCCCTCTGCGTGACCGTCGGGAGGATATACTTCCAGCGGCGGAAAAATACGTTAGTGCCGAGGCGAAGCTCTCCGGAAAAAAAATACAAGGGTTTTCAGAGGACTCCCGGAAGGCTCTGCTCGAATATAACTGGCAGGGCAATGTCAAGGAGTTGGAAAAAGTAGTAATATCCGCAGTGAGAGACTGTCCGGGAGGGCTTATCCTTCCGTCATATCTCGGCACGTTGCGTCTGCCTGGTCAAGGTGTAGCAGGCGGACCATTGAAGAAAATGCGTGATGCCTACGGGCGTGATCATATACGCTCGATGCTTGATATTTACGGCAACTCGGTTGCCGGCAAGAAGAAGGCCGCCGAAAAGCTCGGTATAAGCCTTGCCACGTTGTACCGTATTTTGGGTTCTAAGCGTTCCTGAGCGGAAATAACGAATTTGTTTGGCAAAAAAATCCGCAAGAACCTCATGTTATCTTAAGGGTTAACCAAATACCGTCCCCAATATTCCTCAAATGCCGAAATCCCATGTTTTCTCATATCCTCGGCGGCTTTAGCCCCTACGTACCTCCAATGCCACGGCTCAAAGCGAAACCCTGTGATATGTTCAAGGCCTTCGGGGTATCGGAGTATATATCCGTATTTATGCGCATTTTCAATCATCCATTGATACTGCCGGGTAGCTTCAAACTCCGCCTTCTCCAGTCGGGAAAACCCTCCCTGATGTAAGACATCTACAGCTAGCCCTGTCTGGTGTTCGGAATGGCCGGCACCGGAAACAGAAGGGTGGGCCTGCCTGTCTCCTTGGGAAAGCTCCCTCCCGAATAAGCTGGCCTGACGGCTATAGCTTCGGTAGGCACTTTGAACGGAAAGGGCTAACCCCTGCTTTGCCATCTCGTTCCTCATTTGCTCAAATGAATGGGCGGCTTCAACTGTCATACGGTATTCTGTTCCCGAAATATAATTTAATTTTTTTGGAATAAAGCCCATAGGCAGGGCGTGTGACTTATTAAGCAACACTAATATGCTGTCGGGGTTATCCACTGTGAATATGTTTTTGCAATCAACCCCAGCGTTTACATACGCTATCGCCGTTTCATACGGAATATCGGTGTATTTGCTGATGTATTCTGTATATCTCTCGGCGTTTTTCGGTATATAATGAGCCGGATGACTCTCTTGTTCGTTTGAAATTTCATCTGACTTACCGGGAACTGCCGTGGGATGTTCCAGTTGCTTAGGCTCAAAAAAACCTGGGAGAAAAAAGTCATTATCGCAGGATGAAAACAGAAAAAAGCCAACGATAACAAAGCATACGCACAAAAATATACGCATAACAATACCTCTTTTAAGATATATTCAGAATGCAAATCATCATGCCAAAATGGCAAATGCTTCCCATCAATACAAAAATATGAAATACTTCATGGAACCCAAATCGTTTGCAATCTCTGCCGGGCCAACGCAATGCATATAAAAGACCGCCTATTGTATAAAATCCCCCGCCAGTAAACAAAAATACAAGCCCTGTGAACTCCATGACATCTACAAGGGGAATCATGGCACCAATAACTAACCAACCCATTCCGGCATAAGATGCCGCTGAAACCCATCGGGGCGGAGCGTTCCAAAAAATCTTAATTACTGTGCCAGCTATCGCCAAGCCCCAGATGATACCGAACAACGTCCAGCCCCATGCCCCTGTTTGGCGCAGGGTGACAAGGCAAATCGGCGTATATGTCCCGGCGATTAAAAAATATATCATAATATGGTCGAGCGTACGCAGGGCATAGCGATTATCCGGCTTTACCTTAAGGCAATGGTAGAGGGTGGAGGAGGCATACAACCCCACTAATGCCGCCCCATAGACTGAAAAGCTCACAATCTCCCAAGTGTTGCCAACCAGTGCCGCCAAAACAATCAGTACTGCCGTCCCGCCGCTCGCCAGCCAAAATCCTATACCATGGGTCAGGGCAGAGAAAAACCGTATAGCGTCATAAGGCGTTCTGATTTCCTGTTTATTCCGTCTTGTCAAAATAATTCCTTCTTTCTATACACCGCCGCCACCGCGCAGGCGCGAGTACCATTTGCCCCGGCAACATCGTCCGTCCACAAAACGCGAATGGCATTTATTCTTTCGAGCCTGTATACAGTATAACCCCATAACTGTAAAGAAATCAAGTGCTTTGTCAAAATTTCACCGTGCATCCGCGCAATCCTAGAAGACACATTGAAAAAACACAACCGATAATTATCTGAAAATCCCTGATGAAATAGTCCCTGCACGTGCCATATCCCCAAAAAAATTGCCCTAGCTTTTGGGTTTCCCCAAAACGCCATTGCCAAATAGCGCAACCCATTGACCTCGCAATGGAAATCAGCTTTTGGCGGTTGAAATCGACACAAAAAAGGAGTGCAAAACCCACCGGAATGTGATATGCTAGAATCGCTACAATCCATAGTTATATCAACAAAAACGGAGATTTTGCACATGACTGATTATAACACACTGGGACACGACCTGAAAAGAGGGGTTTTCAAGTTTTGCGGTAAAATTTCAGGTGGATTTTGTAGACCTGCTCCTCAACCCACCGTCTGCCTAGCACTCGCCGCTTTCTTCGCCGTAGCACCATGCCACACCTGATCCCCTGCGTTCAGTGTAAACTCTGCCTTTTTTGTATACAGTACACCGTTGACATATGTCTTGTC
>Ga0099364_10003732_pt1 | contig 23469 bp, 17 predicted proteins | sample TergutTh196P3_FD_73070 | JGI IMG/M metagenome (GOLD analysis project Ga0099364, IMG submission 73070) | Microcerotermes parvus P3 segment gut microbial communities from Pointe-Noire, Republic of the Congo - Th196 P3 | ecosystem: Host-associated > Arthropoda: Insects > Digestive system > Gut ...
TGGAGCGCTCGCGAGTTGGCGCATGGACGCGCCACCCGAGCGACAAGGGGCAGAAAATACACATCTTTTCCATGCACCGCACGTATGGTTTCGATATCTTCAGAACTTTGGCAGGATCAGCCTTTTGCTTACTACGTCTACTACCAGTTGAAGCGTGCTTCGATATCCGGTTTTCGTGAGGAGGTTTTTTGCGTGGAACTTCACGGTGTTTGTCGATAACTCCAGATTTACGGCGATCTCCTCGTACTTATGGCCAAGCGCAAGCTGCCGCAGAACCTCCAGTTCACGCTCCGTTAAATCACTGCTGCTCACTACCCCTATAGGGATGACCGGCGTTTCGTCCGGATAGACAGACTCCCCTCGCATCGTGCGATCCATGATGTCGAGAAGGTCAGATTCGCCATACTCCTTATACCAAAAGCTGTCGCAGCCGGCTGCTTTTGCTTTTTGAATAAATGAGTATTCCGGCATGGACGTCATAATAATGATTCGTATGCCCGGATTATGCTTTTTGATTTTTGCAGCGGCAGTCAGCCCCGACTCATCATCCGCAGTGCAAACATCCATCAGAATTAAATCTACATTCCCTTTTGTGCAGACAATTTCCGCGTTTGCGGCGTTCTCAAGCGATGCGATCAAAAGATAATCCCGTGACCCCGTAATGATGCTCTCGACCATATCCCGGGTGATTTTTGAATCCTCAACAAGCAAAACATTCACCATAATTATCCTAACTCCTTAATGCTGTGTCAACTCCGCCGGGAGTTCGATTATCAGAACAACGCCATCTTCGCATTTTATGTGCATCGAAGCGCCCTCCTGCTCAAGCCTTTTACGCAGATTGCTCAGCCCGTTCCCCTCCGTGACACAAGCTGCCGGAACAATCCCGCTGTCCGATATCTCCACATGATAACCCTGATTAATCGGTTGTATGCTGACCAAAAGCCGATCTGCGCGGGCATGCATCGCAGCGTTTGTCAAAGCCTCGCGCACAGCGGCATATAAAAGAAGCGCTGTTTTTCGATGGGCCGGCCTATCTCCGCGAAAATCAATATGGCATCCGATCATGTCCGCCGCTTTGCGCAGTTCGATTTCCGGCGAGATTTCTTCATCTGCGTAGATATGCGTGAAATCTTCCAGATTCCGGATAGTATTTATCCATATCTCAGCTAAATGAGGAATATTATTCAAAAGCGTCCCGTTTGATAAATGCTGCTTTGTTGTGAGGATGCTACGTCCAAGCTCGTCATGTATCCTTATTTTCGTCGAAAGTATTTCTTTCTCATGATTTATTTGAATTATATTCGCAAGAATATTCTGCCGGCGTTTGTACTGCTGCGTCAGCCTCTCGTTATTCTCATGCAGCTCTTTGCTGTATCGGTATAGATCCGTTATATCCGTCGCATCCAGCTGAATGTAATGCGGCTCACGGTCAGTCAGCACGACCTTGCGAAACCTCCAGATTCTGTCATCCGGCAGCAAAAAATACATGCTGCCGTCCTCTGCTTCACCGGCAAGCTCCCGGCTTATCCAAACCCTTTCAGGTTTCATTGACCCATTTTCACAGCCCACTTGCGACAGTTCTTCCCATGTTGCACGCACATTCATTATCGTGTGACCTGTAAGGCTGTATATCAGTTCATTCATTTTGTGATTGGTCAATATTGGCCTCCCGCTTGGTGTGGAGATAGAAATGCCCCCGGGCAGATAGTCAATGGTTTCACGAACCGACAACGGCGTCAAGAGGTTGCGTCGTCGCGCAGGAACTGTGAATAATAACCATATTAAGCGGCTAAGAATCAGGAAAATGAACAGGGCTTGCAAAATTATGATTAAGCTATCATGCCCAACTCCTGCCGAAGAAAAAATACCGCGCCCCATATAATTTTGCAGCAATAAAACCAGGTTTGACGCCTGTGCAAGCAGCATAATCATATCTACTGCGGAATAGCGTGCTTTATAGCGATAATGCAAGAAAACAGCTATGTTGGCACAAGCTATCAGCAACAATAGCTGTGTTACACTGATTAAAATAATACCAATAGAAGCCTGCATATAATCAATCCTTATTTACTAACTGCGTATTGAAACCTGATATCCTTTATCGAGTGAAAGCCAACTCACATTGTATTTCTCTTTGTTTATCCTCTGCAGTTCACCTACGGGGATTTGCCTTGTCGAGCCACTGTCGAAGCATATTTGTACCGAAAAAACGGTATCTGATTCAAACGACACTCGTATGGAATGCAGTTCAAAACGCTCATGCTCCAGTAGAAACTCAAAGACGTCCAATGTGAAAATAGCAAACTCAGGGGCAAGAGTCACTCCTGTGTGCCAAACCACGAGCGCCTCAACCCCCATCTGTTCAAGACAATGGGTGAGTTCTGAATAACACATATCCAGCTCTTGATTTGAAATAACCCCTTCTGACTGCTCTACAAGCCGGAGGTTGCACCTTCTTTTGATATACGCTCCAACCAGGCATATAGTCTTAAACAACATGGATTTATCCGCGGCCCGCTCCCGTCTGTCCAACATGTTGCGCAGCAGAATAAGCTGCTCCCCGACCTCATTCGTCAACTGGTTGTAAATTCGGTTCTGTTCCCTTACAGCCGCCTCGTCTGATTTGACCGTCAACTCCTGACGCAGAATCAGCCCGTCATATTCAAGCTTCTCCGCAGTTTTTTGCAGCTCATCAATAACCGCAATCGTTTCTGACACATCGTTGAGCCAGACAGCATAACCCCCGCGAATCGAATGCAGGTTTAATTCCTTCCCTTCAGGTGTGCGGACTGCAGGTTGCAGTTTGAGCACCTCGAACATCTCCGCCGGCAAATCAGGGGCGCCGGATGACTTCAGGTAGGCCTGCCCGTCTTCATTTACAATAAGCATGGCGACAGTGGAACGATCAAACACCTCATCATAATGCGTATTGACAGGAACCATGCCAACAAGCACGCTGCTCTCCCAAACCATGATTTCCAAAAAGAACAAAAGCACTGAATGTTCCATCAACTCGTAATCTACTACAAAGGAAGACAAAATGTAGGGGATATTAACTAGTATCAATAAGACAGTGAATAGTAAAGGGACTATTCTCAAATAAATGGAGCCATCCAGCACCCGGCTTCTGTTATAGACGACATAAACGCGAAACAGCAGAAGCAAAAAAGCCCATGTGAGTATCACATACAAACCAACGTTCGGGTAATAATATAAAAATTCCTGCATCTCGTCTTGCAGCGGAAGAAATACCAGATTATGACTGTCATTGGTAAGCAGAAGCAAAATAAGCGCACCCGCCGGAATGAGAAGAAGATACCGGTTGCTTTTTAATCGGTATTCCTCGGTTCTTCCCAAGCCAAATGACGCGTACAGCCCAAAAATCGGAATAAGAACGAATGGTACGGCATGAAAATAACCGCTGAAACGCGCAAGCAGTATATCGCCTTCCGAAAGTACCCCATATGTAAAATAGTGTATGAAAGCATCGTGTATAAAACGGATAGTCGTCCCTATGTACATTAGAATGGTTTCCGCCATTAGAAAAACCCGCATGCTCCGCTGCGTTATACGGCTGCGTACAGTCCCCCACCATCCCGCCAAGAGCAGCACGTAGACTAAATACACAACGACAGGGCGAATCGGATCTTCAGGAAAAAAACGCATTCCGGCCTGCCGGTACAAGGAAAGAACACACAGCAGCAAAAAGACCGCCGTAATCAAAGCAACTTCCCTTTTGACCTTCCGCATCACCGAGCCTCCTTCATTAATAGAGCTCATTATAACACGCACATAAAAAAAACACCCCACACAATCGGGTAGGTATGGAAGTTTTTTTTCTGGATTTTCGTCAGACCCTGCTGGAAAAGATGTGTGTTTTATGCCCCGCAGAGCGAAACCAAGGACGGTGGAGCGTTCGCTAGTAGGCGCAAGGACGCGCCGCCTAGCGACAAGCATCTTTCCCATGCACCGCACCAACCAACATTAGCCCCCAACAACGGCGAAGCTCTGGGGAGATAGAGTAAACCGCCCGTTTTCCTTTGTAATCCGCCCAATCTCAAAAATTACGTCAGCCGGCGCATCCGATCCTTGCAAGTCTATGCTCGCTTCTGCCATGCCGGGGTTGACAAACAGCAAAAGGCGCCCGCGTCTGTAGACAAACAGCGGGTCTGCGGCATTTGCATGCACAACTTCAAAATCCCCGTCCGCATTCAAGTCCTCATGACTCCGCCGCAGGGAAATCAGCGACTTGACCGTATTCAGTAGGCTTTCAGGGTCGTCTTGCTGTTTTTCTACAGTAGGCGCATCAAAGCTGCTGTCTACAGGCAAATACAAGTCATCCGGATCAGCCTCAGAAAACCCAAGGTTCTTCCCGGCGCCCCACTGCATCGGCGTCCGCGTGCCGGTGCGGCTGTATCCGCCTTCCTTACTTTTAAGCCCTTCGATGAAGCGCATGCCGATCTCGTCGCCATAATAGAGGAACGGTACACCCGGCATAGTAAACACAATTGCATACGCAAGCTTAATCTCGCTATGATCCAAAAAACGAGTCAGCCTGGGGGTGTCGTGGTTGCATGTCATAAAGCTGATGTAACCATTGCCCCTGGTGCTTTCATACTTATAAGCAAAGTCTGTGGTAAACTGCGTAATATCACCCTGCGCCCCTTTTCCCACATAGCAGCGGTTTATCTCGTCTTCCCTTCTGCGTACCAGGCTGTGGTAGCCGTTATACCAATGGTCGAGATAGAAATCCATATGGAAACCCGCCATATTTATTGCGCGTTCAGGATGGCTCCACTCTGCAACCATTGCGGCCTCGGGGTACTCCTTGTCCAGCATCTCCCGAATAGAGCGCCAAAGCCGTGAAGTGGCAATCTTTTCATCATCATTTTTTACGAGGGAATCAGCCATATCCACACGGAAGCCATCTGCGCCATTGTCGAGCCAGTAACGCATAACATCCATCAATGCTTCAAGCGTATCAAGACAGTCCGCGTGGCCGACAGGCGACTGCCACTGCGGATTGTCAATACTATGAAAACCAAAATTCAAAGCAGGCTGAGTACTGAAGAAGTTGACAAGGAAGTTGCCGTCACGCTCAGTCGTGCCGCTTACCCACCGGTAGCCCAGCGGCATGTCCCAAACAGACGGCGTAAAAATATACCTGCCCGAGTAAATGTTTCTTTCTGCTTTTTTTGCCTCAATAAACCAAGGGTGATCAATGGAAGTATGCCCCGGCACCAAATCGAGTATAACATGCATGCCCCTATCGTGTACCGCATGAAAAAGGCTGAACAAATCTTCGTTTGTGCCGTAGCGGGCAGCAACCTTTTTATGGTCGCGCACGTCGTACCCGGCATCCCAAAAAGGCGAGTCGTAAATCGGATTGAGCCAAATTGCGTTGCATCCCAAGCTACGGATATAGTCCAATTTTTGCAATACACCGGGAATATCGCCTATACCATCGCCGTTTGAATCATAAAAACTCTGAGGATACACCTCATAAAATACCGCATCTGTCAACCATGTGGGCATTATCATTACCTCCTGTATTTTATCTTCTTCACTACAGCCGCACATACAAGAAAAGCGGCAGACACGGCAGTGATTATGAGTATAATGCGTTTGATAAATGACGCGGAAGCTTTTTTCTTTTTGCAATGCTTTTTTGGACAATGCTGCATATTATCTTCCGCCTTTTTCCTCCTCAATAAGATAAAAAAGCATGAAAGAAGGGCGGTGGTAATGACGGCAGTAATGACCGCAGCGCGTGTGCCGCCGGATGCCGTGGTTTCCTTGTGTGTCTCAGTAACATATATCGATTTTGCTTTTTCCTTCTTAACAACAATAAGCAAAAATGCGAGAAAAGCAGCAGTCACAACGATTACAAACCCAATAACCGCAATTTGCTTTAAATACAACGCCAAATCATCCAAAACCGCCGGCACGTTTTGCCCGCCTGAAGCGCCCCCCCCGTCAGCATCACCCTCGCCGCCCCCTTGGGCTCCTGAACTGATTGAATACGGCGGAAGCCCCGGTTGCACATCAGGCACTAATAGCGGGGTGGGCTGTGAAAAATCGAAGATCATCAAACTGCTGCCCATTGCAACGTCGTCCATAGCTTTCAAAGGAGCGTAACTGTGTTCATCTGTATCGTTTCCGAGCTGTCCGAAAAAGTTCGATCCAAACGCCCACAAGCTGCCGTCTATGCTTAATGCAGTAGTATGAAACACGCCTGCAGAAACAGAAGTTGCAGATTCCATTATTCTGACAGGGGCGAGGCGGTCATCCGTCGTGCCGTCGCCAAGCTGTCCATGCTCGTTGTATCCCCATGCCCACAAACTGCCGTCGGTCTTTACTACCGTGCTATGAGCATAACCTGCCGACACAGATGTAACAGAATCCATTATTTTCACAGGGACAAGGCGGTCTTCCGTTGTGCCGTCGCCAAGCTGCCCATACCCGTTGTATCCCCATGCCCACAGACTGCCGTCTGCCCTAATTGCCATGCTATGCCCATAACCCGCAGAAACCGCAACGATAGAGTCAATTATTATTACAGGCGTAAGACGGTCTTCCGTTGTGCCGTCGCCGAGCTGTCCAAAGTAGTTCGACCCGCATGCCCACAAAGTGCCGTCTGCTTTCAATATTAACGTATGTATTACGCCGGCAGAAACAGAAACGACTGAATCCATTATTTCCTCTGGGGAAAGGCGATCTTGCGTTGTCCCGTCGCCAAGCTGCCCGTAAGCGTTGTACCCCCATGCCCACAAACTGGCATCTGTCCTTATTGCCATCGTATGGCCTGAGCCGGCTGAAACCGAGGCGACTGAATCCATGACTCTTTCAAAATCATGGCGGTCTTCCGTCGTCCCGTCGCCAAGCTGCCCGTATTCGTTGTGCCCCCATGACCATAGAGTCCCGTCTGTGCCTATCGCTACGCTGTGAGAATCTGACGCAGAAACAGAGGCGACTGAATCCATGATGTTCATCGGGACGCCGCGCTCCGACGTCGAACCGTCGCCGAGCTGTCCAAACTCATTTGATCCCCATGCCCATAAACTGTTGTCTATCTTCACAACCAGGTTGTGAAAGCCGCCCGCCGTCACCGTCGCTGATACATCGCCCATCGACAAAGCAGGCGCATCTGCAACAGGGAGCAAAGCAAGCGCCATTATAAATGTTATTGCAAGCGAAATTACTCTTTTCAAAAAGGCTTCCCCCGCCATAGAAGATACTCACAGTTTATCATATATTGACATCGGTAACAATACTTTAGCTTCTCAACTTTCAACGCCGCCCGGCATAGGGCCGCACAAGAGCGCGCTTCCCGTATCCAATCAGGTCTTCCCTGCCGGCTTCACGGAGTGCGCGGATAATTCTATTGCGGTTCTCAGGTTTTTTCCATTGCAGCAGCGCCCGCTGTACCGCCCTTTCCTCCCGCGAATGCGGGACATATACCGGCGTCATTGTCCTTGGATCGAGCCCTGTGTAATACATGCAGGTAGACAGCGTCCCGGGCGTCGGATAGAATTCCTGCACCTGCTCCGGCTGCCTGCCGACCTTGTTCAGATACTCCGCGAGCGCGATTGCGTCGACTAAGGTGCTTCCGGGATGCGACGATATTAGGTAAGGCACTAGATACTGCTCTTTGCCATACCTTTCGTTGAGCCTTTTATACTTCTCGCAAAACCTCTTAAAAACCGCGTTTCCCGGTTTCCCCATGACATGCAGGACACTGTCTGCGCAATGCTCCGGCGCCACCTTTAGCTGCCCGGAAATATGATTCTTCACAAGCTGTGCGAAGAACTCTCCTTTTTTATCCAGCATCAAATAATCATATCTAATTCCCGAGCGCACAAACACCTTTTTAACACCTTGGATAGCTGCGAGTTTCCGCAGCAATAACATATAATCAGTGTGATCCGCGTCGATATTTCGGCATGGCTCCGGCGCCAGACAGCTTTTACCCGGACACATGCCGTTTTTAAGCTGCTGCTTGCACGAAGGATGCCTGAAGTTCGCAGTCGGCCCTCCGACATCGTGGACATAACCCTTGAAATCAGGATGATCAATAAAACTTCTAACCTCGCGTATCACCGAATCATGGCTTCGCACAGATACTGCCTGCCCCTGGTGAAAGGCAAGCGCGCAGAAACAGCACGCGCCGAAACAGCCCCTGTTATGAATGACCGAGAAGCGCACCTCGTCTATTGCCGGAATCCCGCCGGCTTTCTGATACATTGGGTGAACTTCGCGCGTAAAAGGAAGATCATAGACCCTGTCAAGCTCCGCTGTGGAAAGCGTTTTAGCAGGAGGGTTAACGATCAACGACCGTTCGCCACAATTTTGCACCACCGCCCTGCCGCGTACGGGATCGTGTTCGTCGTACTGGATCATGGCCGCGACGGCATACGCATTCTTGTCAGATGACACAGCCTCAAAGGAAGCGCACTCAACCTGCTCAAAAGCGCATGCATCAGCATTGCCGGCAATGAACCCGGCGCCGCGCACATCCGTAATTTTGTGTATGTCCTCTTTCGCCGCAATCCGCCCTGCGAGTTCGGCTATTGCAGTCTCTCCCATGCCATAGACAAGAAAATCAGCGCCGGAATCGAAAAGAACAGACCGCCTTACCTTGTCGTCCCAGTAGTCGTAATGGGCAAAACGACGCAGTGAAGCTTCCAACCCCCCTATTATCACAGGCAATCCGGGAAACGCCTCTCGTACCAGTTTAGCATAAATAATTGTTGCGCGCTCCGGGCGCAGCCCAGATTTTCTCCCCGGTGAATAATAATCCTCACCGCGCGGCTTTTTTGCAGAAGTATAACGCGCCACCATTGAGTCGAGATTCCCTGCTGTAACAAGCGCAGCGAACCTCGGCCTCCCCATATCGGCAATCGCGGACGCGTCTTTAAAAGGTGGCTGTGCCAAAACGGCGACTCTGAACCCTTCCGCTTCCAGAACCCTGCTAACTATAGCCGCGCCAAAACTGGGATGGTCTACATAAGCATCCCCCGTGATTAGCAGAAAATCATAATAATACCAGTCCCTGCCACGCATATCCTCTCGCGATACAGGCAGGAAATCAGGAACTATCAAGTTTGGACTCACACCGTTCTTTACCAATTTCGTATATTCTTCTCTAAAATGCACTGCAAACCGGAGCTTCCAATTTTTACAAACCCGAATTTACTGCAAAAACCCATCAGCAAGCTGCCGTCTTCCGCTTCCAGCCTAAGCCTCTCCCTGCGAAGCTTGCGGCACTCCGACACCGCTTGGCCCAGAAGCTGTATCCCAAAATTCATGTGCCGAAGCTCAGGCTTTATATAAATCAGTGATATCCAGCCCGCGCTATCGCCGCTATCCCTGCTTGTGTCAATCTTAATAATCCCGGCAGGCTCATCGTCAAGCAATGCCGTAAACGCGACATCTGCTTTTTGCTTAGAGCTTGCTTCCCTGATGCAAAGCTTGAAATTTGGGGCGTCCCGCTTTTCGTCAAACCGCACATAACGCAGATCTTCACTCTTGCGCTCTCCTTCGTCACGCCACCACGTCTGATTTGCAAGCGTGCTGCTCCCGCTATGCAGATGTGAATTGTCGCCATGATACTCTATCGAAAAACTATCATTTTCAAACCGCAAAAGCGCAACGGCTGTATTATCGCAATACGGTACTAACTCAGTCTTGTGCGATGGTATACCCATCAGCTCGCACAAAAACGCGCGTATTGCGAAACCATGCGAAAAAACTGCGACAGCCCGTCCGTCATTGAGCCGTCCGATCTCGCTGATACAGTCTTTGAGGCGCTTGCGTACATTTTCATACTTCTCGCTGCCGCTGACACTCCAAAGCGCCGGATCACTACCGAAATACTCGCTCATAACGGGGAATTTATGATTTATGTCGCCCCAAGCTGTATCCTCCCACTCGCCTAATCTGACCTCCCGCAAACGCTCATCCTTGTTTACCCGCAACCCGCGAGTCTGACTAATCGCAGCAGCGGTATCCAATGTTCTCGAAAGGTCGCTTGAGTAGACCGCGTCTATTTTCTCTTGTTCAAAACGCTCCCTTAGCTGCTCGATTTGAACATACCCTTTTCCGGTAATCTGCCCGTTGAAATGCCCGTGCGACCGCCGATAGATATTACCCTCTGCCTCTGCGTGCCTGATCAAAAAAATCTTCGTCAACTCAAAACTGCCTTTCCCTTCAAGTCACATACACCACAAACACCTCTCTGCCACAAGCACCCGTAGTATACAATATTAAAACCGTATTTACAACACCAACGTTCTTAACTTCATCTGCTTGTTGCATATGCTACACATTGTCGGTATACTGTATAAAAAATAGTTTCGTCAAGAGGAGGGGCATAAGACAGATGAGCGGAGATAAGCTTAATATAAAGAAAACGATTTTGCTATCCTCCGGTTTTTTTGCATCTACCCTCGCTTGGGGTGTTTACAATGCCTTTGTTCCTCTCATACTGGAAGGACTCGTCACAAGCACCGCAGCAATCGGTTTGATTATGACATTCGACAACCTGTTCGGAGCCGTTTTTCAGCCTTTTTTCGGGAAAATGAGCGATAGAACCCATACCCGGTTCGGGCGGCGCATGCCGTATATACTTGTAGGCATACCGGTATGCGCCGCATCGTTTGCCTTAATCCCGCGCATGACCGGTCTTTGGTCGTTTTTGCCTGTTGTGATTATTTTCACCTTTACAATGTCCGTTTGGAGGTCTCCCTCAGTTGCCCTCGTAATGGATGCGACACCGGAACGGCTTCGCAGCCAAGCAGGCGGCTTCTTGGATTTTATGGGCGGATTGGGGGGTGTGCTGGCCTTTGCCGGCGGAGGGTTGCTCTTTGGGTTCGGGGGATTTCCACTGCCTTTTCTAATGAGCGCCGTTTTCATGTTCTTGGCATTATTGGTGGTGGCGCTGTTTACGCGCGAGCCCGGAGATGCTTATGTGTCAAAAGAAACGGGAGGAAATTCGGGAGTCAAACTTACACAAACCGAAAAAAAGAGCTTAGCCCTTTTGTTGATCTCTGTTTTCTGCCTTTTTGCGAGTGTAAACGTTATAGAGACGTTTTTCACTCTGTACGCAGTTAACACATTAGGTATAGATGGCGGCGCGGCGGCTATTACGCTGGCAGTTTTTCCATTGGCTTTCATTTCTTTCGCAGTTCCATCAGGTTACATTGGCGCAAAAGCCGGGCGGCGAAAAACTATTTTGACCGGGTTGTCCGGAATGATTGCGCTGTTCATTCCTATAATACTTTTCCCCAGTGTATGGTTAATCCGTATCCTCATGGTGGCAGGCGGTGTACTATGGGCGTGCGTAAGCGTTAATGCTCTGCCTATGGTTGTGAATTTCTCCGACGCAGAAAACGTCGGTACTTATGTGGGGTATTATTATTTCTTTTCATTTGCCTCTCAGGTAATTTCCCCGGCTTTGTTCGGGCTAATGCGAGATATTGCCGGCCATTACCGGATATTGTTTGCGTACTCGTCCGTTCCGCTCGTAATCGCAGCTATATGTTTGATTTTCGTAAGCGAGAAGCAAACGGAGACTTTTTAGTTCATAACAGCCTTTCCCGTCAAATCGCGGGCGGCATTAGTACCGCTTCTTTGCAGGTATTCCTCAATGCCTCTTATAGTTTTAAGCGGCGCATATGGGTCTGTAAATGATGCCGTCCCGACTCCGACGAGGCTTGCGCCAGCAAGCATCATTTCTACGGCATCAGCCCCGTCGGCCACGCCGCCCATGCCCAAAACCGGTATGCTAACAGCTTGTGATACTTGCCAGACCATGCGCACCGCGACAGGGAAAACCGCAGGTCCGGACAGCCCACCCGTGTTGTTGAACAAAACCGGCCTGCGCGATGCAATATCGATCCGCATGCCCAAAATCGTGTTGATCAGAGAAATCGCGTCCGCCCCTGCTGCTTCAACGGCGCAGGCTATTTCGGCAATATCCGTCACATTAGGCGAGAGCTTCACCATCACGGGGACGCGCGACCTGCGGACTACTGCATCCGTTATCATCGCTGCGGCATCCGGCGACGTGCCGAACTGAATCCCCCCCGCTTTCACGTTAGGGCATGAAACATTGACCTCTATCATATCGACAACCGCGTCTGATAGCTTTTCAGCCATTTCCGCATATTCCTCCGCTGTATTTCCGGATATGTTCGCAATGACAACAGTATCAAACCCACGCAGAAACGGCAGCTCATTTTCGATAAAACCGTCCACACCCGGATTTTGAAGCCCGACGCTGTTGAGCATCCCCATAGGAGTCTCCGCAATACGCGGCGGCGGATTCCCGAGCCGTGGCTTCGCAGTCAGCCCTTTTACGCATATACCCCCTAGCAACGATAAATCATAGAACTCAGCGTACTCCCTGCCAAACCCAAACGTCCCCGACGCCGCGACAACCGGGTTTTTAAACCCCAACCCGGCAAAACCAACACTCAAATCAACTGTACTCATCGCCCCTGACTCCTAACTCCTAACCCCAAGCTGCCACCGTATCTCCTCCGCATTAAACACCGGCCCGTCCCTGCACACGCGGCTAACCCCCTCCGCGCCGTCCATGACCGTCAGGCAAGCGCAGACGACGCAGGCCCCCACTCCGCAGCCCATGCGCTCCTCCAACGATACTTGGCACGGCACGCCGCGCTGCCTGCAGATACCTGCAACCGCTGTGAGCATTACACGAGGCCCGCAGGCAAGAACAGTGTCAAACCCGCCACCCTCCAGAAGCTCTTGGAGCGGAGCCGCTACCGTACCATAAGTGCCGAAGCTCCCGTCGTCCGTCGTAATAATTACTTGATTGCAAACCGATTCAAATTCTGTTTTCAAAATAATTCTGCGCGAGTCACGAAATCCGAGAACGGCAGTTACGACGCCTTCAGATGATTCAGCCGCAAAAAGCATTGGCGGCGAACCAATCCCCCCGCCGACTACGATAATATTGCCTCCGGGTACATTAAATCCGTTTCCAAGCGGGCCAAATACGTCAATACTTTGCCCCGGCGCACGGCAGGACAGCCATCTCGTCCCCTCACCTTTCACTTCAAAGACGAACCTCAGCTCATCATCGTCAATGCTGCAAATGCTGACAGGCCTGCGCAGCAGGCTGCCATCCCCGCATTTGATATTGACAAACTGCCCTGCGCGGGCAGCATTGGCTATATCCGGGCTAGATACAGTAATCGAATATATGAAATCAGCCAGCCTCTCGCTATGAACGATAGTGCAATCATAAATGTCCGGCATAACTTCCTCCTTGCGTTCTCAATCAATTATAGTATATAATAGCATGTGCAGATTTTCAACCGGTTTTTAATCATGTTATGGAGGGGTGACTTATGGACAATACTCGTGGGAATTGGAAATCGTCAGCAGGCTTTATTCTTGCCGCGGCCGGCTCCGCAGTAGGCGTTGGGAATCTATGGCGTTTTCCCTACATGATGGGCAGCAATGGCGGATTTTGGTTTTTAATTATCTATCTTATCATAGTCGTGCTTCTTGGCGTTCCTGTAATGCTCGGTGAGTTCTCCATCGGCCGCAGTACGCAGCTAAGCCCCGTGGCGGCGTACGGAAAAATCAAAAAGGGCGCCGGCTTCGTCGGCGTGCTGGCTATAGCAGCTCCATTCCTCATCATGACGTATTACGGCATTGTCGGCGGTTGGGCCCTGAAATACACGTTTTCGTTTATCAGCACAGGCGAGGGAGCCGACTTCATAGCGCTGATAAGCGGCCACCTCGGCCTCGGCGCATGGCAGCCGGTATTGTGGAACCTTTTATTCATGGTGATCGTCTGGGCTGTTTGCATTTTTGGAGTGAAGGGCATTGAAAAGTCCGGAAAGGTATTGATGCCGACATTGCTGGCGCTGCTTATCCTTATAATCTTCCGTTCTTTGACGCTTCCGGGTGCGGGTGCGGGCATCAGGTTCATGTTCGCAAATACCGAGGGATTTTCCATAAGTGCCATACCTGCGGCGCTCGGCCAGGTATTCTTCTCGATGAGCCTTGCCATGGGTGCCATGATCACTTATGGAAGCTATCTTAAAAAAGACGTAAAACTACCCGGCAATACCATACTTGTCGCGGGACTTGATACCGGAGCCGCGCTTTTGGCCGGTTTTGCCATCTTCCCGGCTGTGTTTGCAATGGGCGGCGATCCGGGACAGGGCGCAGGACTTGCATTCGTTACGCTACCTGACGTATTTGCGAGAATGCCATTTGGCGCTTTTTTCGGCGCTTTCTTCTTCTTGCTTGTATTTTTTGCAGCACTAACTTCCGCGATATCGCTTGTGGAAGCCTGCGCAGCGTTTACGATCGACAACTGGAAGTGGAAAAGAAGAAATTCCGTCACGCTCCTTTGCATAATTTTTTGCTTACTTGCCATCCCAAACTCTATGTCCATGTCGGAAGGGACGATTTTTACCGGTGATAACTTCCTCGGCACAGGCATGCCTATCTTCGATGCGGTTGACTTCTTCGCAAACAACATCCTGCTGCCACTGGGAGGTCTGCTGATGTGCATAGTCATCGGCTGGTTCTGGAAGCCCGAAAAAGCGGTTGCCGAGATTGAGAGCACGCCCGGATATAAGTTCAAGCTCGCTGTCGTATGGTCTTGGATCATAAAGATACTCGCGCCAATCCTCATCATCTTCGTTCTGCTCAGCCAGTTTATCGATTGGTAGTTTAACACGTAATAACAACTGCCCGCCGGGAGTCCCGACGGGCAGTTTTGCTATTGCATAGTATTACTTCTTGATACTGAAAAACGCTTCCATCCCCGGGTAACGCGCTGCATCGCCCAGTTCCTCCTCAATCCTAAGGAGTTGGTTATACTTCGCCACCCTGTCTGTTCTCGACGGTGCCCCGGTTTTGATTTGCCCGGCATTGACAGCGACCGAGATATCCGCAATCGTAGTGTCCTCCGTCTCGCCGGAACGGTGTGAAACGACAGCCGTAAATCCCGCCCTGTGCGCCATCTGTATCGCATCAAGCGTCTCGGTGAGCGTACCAATCTGGTTTACTTTAATCAGAATTGAGTTTGTTACGCCTAAATCGATTCCTTTTTTCAGCCTGACAGTGTTCGTCACAAACAAATCGTCGCCCACAAGCTGCACTTTATCTCCCAGAGCATCGGTCATCATTTTCCAGCCTTCCCAATCCTCCTCGGCCATACCGTCCTCAATCGAGATAATGGGGTACTTGTTAACGAAATCAACCCACATATCTACCATATCCTGCCGTGTCATCACGGTTTTTCTTTTGGGAAGATGATAACACCCGTCCTCATCTTTAAACCAATCCGATACAGCGGGGTCCATCGCTATCATGAAATCGTCGCCCGGCTTGTAACCCGCCTTTTCGATTGCTTTCATCAGCGAGCTAAGCGCATCTTCATCGGCGGCCAGATCGGGGGCATACCCCCCCTCATCGCCCACCCCGGATGAAGGCACAACCTTCTTCAAGGTATGGAACACTTCGGCGCTCATGCGAAGCGCTTCACTGAAACTACAGGCGGAAACAGGCATTATCATAAATTCCTGAATATCGACGCTGTTATCCGCGTGAGCGCCTCCGTTTAATACGTTCATCATAGGAACAGGCAGCATATTAGCAGCTGTGCCTCCGATATAACGGTACAGCGGAATTTTCAGCGACTCCGAAACTGCCCTCGCGCACGCTAAAGACGCGCCCAATATGGCATTTGCACCAAGATTCGACTTATTTGGCGTACCGTCAAGCTCGATCAGCAGCTTGTCGATCATAGTCTGATCCATTGCATTTTGCCCGAACAGAGCATCAGTGATTTCATTGTTGAGGTGAGAAACGGCCTTTAGCACGCCTTTGCCCAAATAACGATTGTCATCACCGTCACGCAGCTCGCAGGCCTCAAACTGCCCTGTTGACGCACCTGAAGGCACGGCTGCCCTTCCTACAGTTCCATCCTCGAGCCATACTTCAGCCTCTACAGTCGGATTCCCCCTCGAATCCAGTATCTCGCGCCCGGTCACATCAAGAATACTCAAATAGTCCTTCATAAGCCACACTCCTTTTTTTTATTTAACTCTCAACTATTAAGGTCTCTCCGGTCATTGCCTGCGGTTTCTCTAAGCCTAGCAAATCGAGCAGCGTTGGCGCTATATCAGCAAGCCGCCCGGGCCGCAGTTTTATGTCAGCGCCTGAAATAACAAATGGCACAGGATTTGTTGTGTGCGCTGTATGGCGGTGTACGCCGTCCTCCGCCAGCATTGTCTCGGCGTTGCCATGATCCGCCGTTATGATAAGGTATCCGCCCATCCGGCTGACAGCGTCACGAATCTTTCCAACGCATTCATCAACGGTCTGCACAGCCTTGACCGCAGCCTTGAAATCACCGGTGTGCCCGACCATGTCACAGTTGGCAAAATTCACAATGACGACATCATGATTTCCGCTCATTATCTCTTTGCATGCGGAGTCCGCAACCCTATATGCAGACATCTCGGGGACAAGGTCATAAGTCGGAAACTCCTTTGGAGATGGTATAAGGACGCGTTCCTCACCGGAAAAAGGCTGCTCGATCCCTCCGCTGAAAAAGAATGTTACATGCGCGTATTTCTCAGTCTCAGCTATCCTGAGCTGGCGCAAACCGCGTCCACTGATTATCTCGCCAAGCGTCTGCTCGGGAAAATGAGGCGGGTATGCGATAGTGACGCCGCTGATTTCCTCGTCGTACTGCGCCATGCAAACATATGTCGTTGGGAAATACCCTTTTTTTCTTTTGAACTCACTAAACCCTCTGTCAGTAAAAGCGCGTGTTATTTCCCTTGCCCTGTCAGGCCTGAAGTTAAAGAATATGACCGTGTCGTCCTGTTTTATCATTCCGTCCGGATCGCACACGACAGGTTTTATGAACTCGTCCATAACGCCTTCATCGTAGGATAGTTGCATCGCGCGGACAGGGTCCGGCTCATGCTTCCCCTCTCCAAACACCAAAGCATTATATGCCTTTTCGACGCGCTCCCAACGGTTGTCGCGGTCCATAGCATAGAATCGCCCTGTAATTGACGCAATCTTCCCAACCCCGAGCTCATGGCACTTTGCTACGCATTCCTCAATCGAATCCTTGCCTGAATCCGGCATGACGTCGCGCCCATCTGTGAAACAGTGAATAAAAACCTTATCAAGCCCGCATCTTTTGGCAAGCTCGATAAGGCCGAATAAATGGCCGATGTGGCTGTGAACGCCGCCCGGTGAGACTAGCCCCATAAGATGAAGCGCCCCGCCCGACGCTTTGCATGCTTGCATAGCTGAAAGCAGCACTTCATTATTAAAAAACTCACCCGTTTCAATATCACGCGTTATCCTGGGCAAATCCTGATAAACAACCCTGCCCGCACCAATATTCGTATGTCCGACTTCGCTGTTGCCAATTTGCCCTGCCGGCAAACCGACGTCTTCACCTGACGCTGACAGCGTAGTATTCGGGCAGTTTGCATAAAGCTCGTCAAGCACCGGCGTCGCTGCTGAATCCACGGCGTTGCCCGCAGACGGCGCCGCAATCCCATACCCGTCCATAATAACCATAACGGCAATCTTCTTTATATCTATGACAATATCCTCCTAATATCAATCTACTCCGCTTTGTAACTGCTCAGAACCTTGCGCTCGGACGGCTATTTCTGTTCCCGCAATCGCTCGGTGGCGCTTCCGTGCGCCAACTCGCGAACGCTCCACCGTCCTTGGTTGCGCTTTGCGGGAACATAAACAGCCATCCTCGCCGGTTCTGGGTAGTTACTCCGCTTTTTGCATTATCATTGGTTCGCGGCATTTACTATGGCGGCAAACGAACCGGGTTTAAGTGACGCGCCCCCTATGAGGCCTCCATCTATATCTGGCTGCGCCAGCAAATCGAACGCATTTTTATCATTCATTGATCCGCCATATAGTATCGACACCGCCTTTGCCGCGCTCTCGCCATACAGCGTTTGTATGACAGCGCGTATCTCGTAGCAAACCTCCTGCGCATCTTCAGGCGTCGCGTTTCTGCCGGTGCCGATTGCCCATATCGGCTCGTATGCAATTATTACGCTGCGGAACAAGTCATCTGTTACACCATGCAACGCCATTTTTACCTGCATAGCTACCAAATCGTTCGTAACCCCTATTTCCCGCTGTTCGAGGCTCTCTCCAACGCAGATAATCGGGCGCAGCTTTTTTGCAAGTGCGGCGTGTACCTTTTTGTTAACAGAATCGTCGGTTTCTCCATAAATCCCGCGCCGTTCGCTGTGGCCGATTATTACATATTTTGCTCCTATGTCTGTAAGCTGTTCGCCGGATACTTCACCTGTGTATGCCCCCGACTCGTGCTGGCTCATATTTTGCGCACCTACGCCGACGCGGCTGTTCCTAAATGCCTCTATCGCTGCATTTAGCGATGTAAACGGCACACAGACGACGGCATCGCACCATTCATGGAACTCGGGAACAAGGGACATTAGCTCATCAGCATAAGCTTTGACCCCGGACGCGAGTAAATTCATCTTCCAGTTACCGGCAATAATAGTGTTCCTAAACTCTCTATTCATAATAAGCCCCCAATCTTATATTCAAATTACTTGCAACAAATCTCGTAAGCCCCCATAAGCACATGATTAATCGAATTATGCAACGCACTTAAGCATCCAGAAGGCATGCTATTCCCGGTAGCACTTTTCCCTCCATGAACTCGAGTGAAGCTCCTCCGCCGGTCGAAATATGGGTGATTTTGTCCTCTAGCCCAAATTTGCGAACCGCCGCAGCGGAGTCTCCTCCGCCTATTACGGACGCCGCGCCTGATTCTGCAACTGCAAAAGCGACCGCACGCGTGCCTTCCGCAAACCTTTCAAATTCAAACACGCCCATAGGGCCGTTCCAGACTATTGTGCCCGCATTGGCAATCTCACGCGTAAATTCGCCTATTGCCCGCGGCCCGATGTCCAGAGCCATCATGCCGTCAGGGATTGCATCGCTATTAACCATTACAGGCTCAGCATCGGCTGAGAACTCCTGTGCAACAGCAGAATCGCCGGGCAGCATTAGTCTTACACCGCGCTCTTTGGCTTCGCTCATCATTTTCCGCACAGCTTCTATTTCGCTGTCCTCACACAGGGAGTTGCCTATCGCCCCGCCATCTGCTTTGAAAAACGTATAGGCCATGCCCCCTCCAACCAGAATAACATCCGCTTTATTAAGCAGGTTCCCGATCACCCCTAATTTATCCGATACTTTTGCGCCGCCCAGTATTGCGACGAGCGGACGCTTTGGATCGGAAATCGCTCCGCCAATGTTGTCAAGCTCCGACTTCAGCAGAAATCCGGACACTGCCGGCAGAAAATGAGACACGCCCTCAGTCGATGCGTGCGCTCGATGAACGCTTCCAAAGGCATCTGAAACATAAATATCCGCCATGTCCGCAAGCTTTTTCGCGAACTCCGGGTCGTTTTTCTCCTCCTCCTTGTGGAAACGTGTGTTTTCAAGCAGCATAACCTCGCCCGGCTGAATCTCCGCCGCCAGTTTCACTGCGTCAGGCCCTATCACATCTTTAGCCATCTTTACAGGTTTTCCCAAATGCCCCGATAAACTCTCAGCGACAGGCGCAAGAGAGAACTCCGGTATAAACTGGCCCTTTGGGCGCCCAAAATGGGAGCATGCTATTACAGCAGCTCCCTTATTAAGCAGATAATTAATCGTTGGAAGCGCAGCTGTAATGCGGCCTTCATCAGTAATCCTGCCCGTTTGCTTATCAAGGGGGACATTAAAATCGCATCGCAGCAGAACTTTCTTCCCGCTCACGGAAACATCCGTCACAGACTTCTTGTTATAATTTATCGTCATGCCATCGTCCCTATTTTTATCCTGACTCATACGTCTCCTCCATACATCATATTGTCAATCACCTGTTCTCGTCTCCCGATTCTCCTATCTCCTTATCTCCTATCTCCTATTTCCTCTCTCAACTCTCAACTTGCGGTCATAAGCCTAATCAATCATCCGGTTCCTGCGAGTCTCCGGTCTGATCTGTCTCACCTTCATGGGAATCCCCCGGGTAACTAGGATCATACGGGTCATACGAGTCCTCTGAACCATCCGGATCATCTGTGTCATCGGGATCATCAAAACCATTAGGCTCATCCGTGCCTTCCGGATCGTTGGGATCTTCAGGATTATCAGGGTCCTCTGGATCATCATCTGAATCATCATCTGAATCGTCTTCCGATTCCGGCGATACTAGAAAAATCCTATGCTGAACTTGGTAGATGCTTCTGCCTACCAGAGTTCTGCTAATAAGATTATCATCGGCATCGAACAGATTTTTGAAAGTATCAACCACATAACCGGTGGATCCATCTGTGATCCTTTCAGTTTCTCCCGGCGGTATGTCCTCATCCTCACGCATGACAACCTCCCACGGTGTTGTGCTGATGATCACATAATCTATTTTAATATGGTTATCGTCAAGCTTTGTGCCTACAAGCCTAACTGTCAGATTACGCCCGTCGATTTCAACTTCGACTCTGATCGGGTAATCTGTGCTGTTTCTAAACTTGAAATCTATATTGCCCCAGTCAATCGTTGCATCGCTGCCAAGGGGTATGTAGCTGACAGTCATCGTATGAGGCCGTCTTTCTACAACCTGAAGATCAGCTTTTAATACGCTCAAATATATAGTTGACGAAGTCTGGCATATCCCGCCGCCGATTTCATTGATCACCAGCTCGCCTGTAAAAGCCGATGCTTCCTTGAAACCTCTTTCCGCTGTCCTGCGCCCCACTGTCTCGTTAAAAGAGAAAGTATCGCCCGGATTCAGCAAAGTCCCGTCTACAAACGAGGATGAAAGCTCAACATTGTTTATCCTGTTGGGCGTACCTGATATAAGAGTCGTCGATTCAGCCAGAATGTCCCGAAAGAGCAAACTCTCAATATCTTCAGTCTTGACGTCCGGCTCGATGCTGATAAATGGAATGACGATTCTCTCTCCCATTCCCGCTCTATCCAGCATAACCTGCGCCGCTTCTATATCAAAGGTGACGCCGGGGAAGCTCTCTGTAGCGGAAAATGTTTCGGGATCATACTCTGCCGATATAGGTTCCTTATGTATTCTGCCGTGCAGCATAGACAAATCAATTTCCTTCGTAACCGACAGCTCAGGATCATATTCCGCAGTCAAATGCGCCTTTTCCTCCATCGCCTTTTTTAGCGTCGTAACCGCAAGCTCATGCACCGTAGTTTCGTCTGCCTGGGCAAATGTAATACCCTTGACGATGACGAAGCTATCTTCATTTTCTGTGTAAGCGTCGTCCATTAGCGTGTCATTATATATTCTCACATGAGCCACAGCCGCTTCGCGCACATATTCTTCGTTGAACTTTGCGATGCTCACGTCGCTTAGCTCTGTGTCTGTTGAGCGTGACCTTAAAAACGTAAACCCGTTTTCAAAAAAAGTTCCATCCCTGCCGTACTCAAAAGCCGCCCTTGCTGCCTCCTCGGCATTTAGCGAAAATCCTGCTTCGTCACCGAAAACAGTGAAGCTGCTGCCATCCGGGAATACTATCGTGGCTGATACGCCGTCTGCGTTGCTTTCGTATCCCATGCCGATGAGCGTCTGCCTCGCTTCTTCAAACGTCATACCTGAAAGCTTTATCCCATCGGCCCAGACGTTAGGAAATACCGTATCCAGATCTCTGACATAATAACCCAGATAAAGTACAGACGCGGCGGAACCAATAATCAGTATCAGTATAACAATGAGCGCCGCTATTGCGCCCTTGTTGCGCCGCTTTGCAGTTTTCCTTTTTCTGCCATACGCATCATTCCCGGTGGTTGCTTGCACCCTGCTGCTCCCGGCAGCCGCCGGCGCCCTGCTGCTTCCGGCAGCCGCCGGCGCCCTGCCGCTTCCTGTGGTCGTCTGCACCCTGCTGCTCCCGGCAGTCGCTTGCGCCCTACTGCTTCCTGCGGTTGTCTGTCCCCTGCCGTTCCCGGCAGTCTTCTTCCCTTTTCCGCTTACCCATTTATATTTGGCCATTAAACTCTCCCGCTAACAATATCCATATACTATATAACTCAACTCGGTATGCGTTCTGTGCGTTTGCCGCTGAATATCCCTGCTGCCGGCGCCCTTTTGTCGAACAACGTTATTTGCGCTTCTTCTATGCCGGAGTGTGTCTGCCAAGGCCTGGTCACTTGTGTCCTCTGACGTGTTTGCGCTTCAAGCAGTTCCGCGATCAAAGTGTTTGAAAGCATAAATCCATTTGGAGTGAACCTCCAGCGCCCGTCCTTGAACAACGCCCACCCGTTATCCTCATACTTTCGAAGCAGCTCCATGATGAAATCCATTTTCAGCCTATAGATGCTGTAATACTCATCCTCAGAAATTCCATATATCGTCCTTAGTCTGAGCATCAGGTATTCCCCGGCGTTTTCAAAATCTGACATCTCCTCGCTGTATTCTACAACCGGATGCCCCAGATTAACGCGTTCAATATACTTTTCGACGTCTTCTATAAAACTATACCTGCACCGGTCAATGTACGAATGCGCTCCCGGCCCGAACCCGATATAGTCGTCGCCAAGCCAATATTTGATGCTGTGTTTTGATTCAAAACCACGCCGCGCGAAATTTGATATTTCATACTGCCTGTACCCGAATCGGGCAAGCATTTCGATCGCGTACAGATACATATCCGTTTGGGCATCGTCGTCAGGCAGGAACGGGGAATCCTTGAATACGTAAAGCTGCGTCCCTTCTTCGATTTTCAGCCCGTAACACGAGATGTGCTCTGCTTTGAGGGCAGCCGCCCTTGCGACGGTCTCCGCCCAGAAGTCCCTGTCCTGAGAAGGCAGGCCATAAATAATATCGACGCTGATGTTCTCAAATCCGGCTTGTCTCGCATTTTTGACCGTCTCCTCGGCATCCGCGAATGTGTGGCCCCTTCCAAGGCTATCAAGCGTTTTATCGTCGGCGCACTGCACACCTATCGAAAGCCTGTTAAACCCTGCTCGCCTGAGTTTTAGAAGCTCGTCCTTTGTGATAGTCCCCGGGTTGATCTCAGCTGTAACTTCCGCCTCGAGTAGAACATGGCCGTGTCTTTTCAGCGCATTAAATATGCTTATCAGCCGGTTAGCGCCATAATGGCTGGGCGTCCCCCCGCCGAAGTAGACCGTGTCAATAAGATATCCGTCAAGCTGGGGCGAGTACTCTTTGATGTGCCTTAATACAGCCGAATGAAACGCGGGCATCTGCCTTTCTGCGTTTGCCAGCGAATAGAAGTTGCAGTAAGCGCACTTGCTCGCACAAAACGGGATATGTATATATATTCCGACTCGCTTGTCCATCATACTACCTTTGACTTAAATATTTACGCTCCATTACATACTATCAGATTTTCAGACCGCACACAACACCTTTTCATCGTT
>Ga0099364_10003733_pt1 | contig 23466 bp, 15 predicted proteins | sample TergutTh196P3_FD_73070 | JGI IMG/M metagenome (GOLD analysis project Ga0099364, IMG submission 73070) | Microcerotermes parvus P3 segment gut microbial communities from Pointe-Noire, Republic of the Congo - Th196 P3 | ecosystem: Host-associated > Arthropoda: Insects > Digestive system > Gut ...
AAACTATAAAAAATACAAATATTTATTGAGTATGTATTTACCCTATAAATTCATTTTATGATTACCCCCCAAATAACCAAATATGGGGGGGGGGGTAAATTCTTAATTCTTAATTCTTAATTCTTAATTCTTAATTCTTAATTCCTGTTTATCCCAGCAACCTCATCGCCATCTGTGGTAGTGAGTTTGCTTGTCCGAGCATCGCTATTGCGGCTTGGGTAATCACTTGGTTTCTGACAAATTCTGTCATTTCCCATGCTATATCAACATCAGAAATTCTTGATTCTGATGCTTGTAAATTTTCTGCTTGAATATTTAGATTGGTGATAGTGTTTTCCAATCTATTTTGTAAACTTCCGAGATTTGCTCTGATGTTTTCTTTTCTATGGATAGCTGTATTAAGTTTTTCCAGAGCTTGCTGAGCTTGATGTTGAGTTCTGAGTTGTAAGTCTATAGAAGCTATACCTCTTGGGTCTTCTACCAAAAATTCTGCATCATCGTTGAAAGTGATGTCTTCATTGAGGACGAGCATAGTTCCTTGTGCAAGGACAGAGCCATCTTCAAGATTGATAGAAGCTTCGCCTCTGATACGAAATTCTTCTGTGATTGTAGCACCTTCTTCACCAACTGTGATTGTGCCGTTTGTTGCATCAAAAGAGAGCAGAGTTACATCATATTCTTCTTCTATATAATCATCTTCATCTTCTGCATCTGGATTATCTGGGTTGAGGATCATGCGAGTGCGTGTTTCTGTGACTTCTTCAACTTCCTCTCCAGCTTCATTCAAAAATACTGGATTTCCATCTGCATCTAAACTATAAGTATAAGATACACCACCGATAGAAATAGTATCACCTTCATTGAGCGTGATTGTGCTACCTTCTGAAAGCTCTGTGCCTTCTCCGATAACATTTCCAACGCCGAGTGGGCTGTTTAAAGTTACTCCATCTTCTCCGACTACCACACCTTCTGAAAGGGTAAGTCTTGTTCCGTCTTCAAGTGCGTTGATATCAGCACCAGTAAGGGTGACATCATCAACTTTTCTTGTTTCATAAGCTTCTCTAAAAAGAGATTCTGTTCTAGCGTCTGCTATTCTGACAAAATAATAGTCTTCTGCTCTATCATTGCCGGTGCCAAAGTGGATTTTGATACCACCGATGATAGTTCCTTCTCTCATACCATCGTCAACTTCGTCCTGATTTACTTCTCGTCCGTTATCTTCATACCAACCAGAAGCGTTTGTCCACATACCTTCATCTGCTATCCAGGTATTGGTTTCTGTCCAATGTCCATTGTTTCCTGATAGTGTTATATTGCCATCAAGAAGTTTAATTCCGTTAAAATCTGTAGCCGTAGCTATCCTATCAATTTCTGATGCCATTGCAGCAAATTCTGAATGAATAATCATTCTTTGTTCGTTTGTGTATGTTCCTGTAGAAGCTTGTTCTGCAAGCTCTTTCATACGAATAAGTTTTTCGTCTATAACAGCTAAAGCGCCTTCAGCTGTTTGTATCATTGAAATGCCGTCTTGAGCATTACGAACACCTTGTCTCAGAGCAGCTATTTCTGCTCTCATTCCTTCTCTGATTGCCAGTCCAGCTGCATCGTCTGCTGCTGAATTAATTCTTTGACCTGTAGAAAGTCTTTCTACTGATTTTGCTAACCTTCCGTAGGTTGCTGATAAATTGCGCGCTGTATTAGCCGCCATCATATTATTGTTGATTACGAGTGACATGTTTATTTCCTCCGTGAAATGTCGTTTTATTACTTCCTTGTAATAAATTTGTTTTTTTTAGGACAACATCCTATTGTCCGTTTTTTTGTGTAACAGCATCCTGCTGTTATTTTTTTGTAGGAGCAGTTTCCTGTTGTCCTATTTTTTTGTTTTCATAATTCCTTTTTTACTCCTTTAGGAATTATGATTTGGTATTGTCTCTCCCACATTTATGGGGCGGTTCAAGAGACTTTGAGCTTGCTAAAAGACTCGCAGAATTACTATCTGCTGTCTGCAAGACATTAATTTTAAGGGGGGGGATGCGAGGTTATCTATAAAGGTAACTTCTATCCATTATCCATTATCCATTATCCATTATCCATTATCCATTATCCATTATCCATTATCCATTATCCATTATCCATTATCCATTTCCCATTTTCCATTTTCCATTTTTTTGCCGGGGGATGAAGTGTTTTCATCCCCCAAACAAAAATCTTTTTTTTCGAGATTAGTGTATTTATGTATCTTGTAACCGCAAAAACTCTCCGTTTCTCCGTGTCCTCAATCTCTGTGCTCTCTGTGCCTTCTCATAAAACCTCTGTGTTAAAAACAAAAAAGTTAAAAAAACAAAAAAGTTAAAAAAACAAAGAAATTAAAAAGAAACCAAAAATCACAATACACTATCCTCACGAACTCGTTATTGTATTATCACATCATTCTTCACATCTATGTATCTGTTTAAAGAGCAATCTGTTATCTTTTTTACTTGTCGTTAAGTCTCCAAAAAACTTTAGCTTTTTTTTTCAAGATAACATTATGAAAGATGCGTTGGTAATTTGATGAGGTAGATGTTGCAGTTGAGACTGTTTCACAGTCGTTGAAAATAAGTGAATCAATTGTATTGTCATTGTTGAAACTTTGGGACATTATGATGTTTTCCTCGAAAGTCCAACTATTGACCGAAGTCATTGCAAATACTGATTCATTATTTTTTAGTTCTGACATTTTTCCTCCATGAAATTTGACCAGATGAGCTTCATTGTAAATCCTTTTATTTTTAAGCTCTACACACAATTCATTTTCGTAATCATCATCGATTACTTCTGATATATCGGAGGACTTTTTTAGAACTTTAGCTTTTTTTTATTTTTTTTTTACTGCTCCTCCATCTCAATCTCTGTGCGATCTTTGATTTGTAAATTGTAATTTGTAATTTGTAATTTGATTTGACTTTTTTACCGATTTATTTTTCTTGGCACATATATAAACAATAAAGCATTTTTGAGGTGAAAAATGAACGAAGAGTTAGAATCAAAAAGCATTGATGATTTAATGAAATCGGTTTGGGACACGCTTGATAGAATGTCCAAACGAGCAGATGAAAGAGAAGCGAAATTAGACGCAGAATTCGCTAGAAGACAAATAGAAGCTGATCAAAGAAAAGCCGATTTAGACGCTGAATTTGCTAAAAGACAAATAGAAGCTGATCAAAGAAAAGCCGATTTAGAAGCAGAACTAGCGAAAAGAAAAGCCGATCTAGACGCAGAACTATCTAAAAGACAAGCGAAATTAGACGCTGAATTAGCAAAACAAAAAGCCGAATTTGACGCAGAATTCGCTAGAAGACAAGCCGAAGCCGAAAAAGTAAAAGCCGAATTTGACGCTGAAATCAAAAAAATAAACCAAATGATGGGAAACCAGTCACACAACATCGGTATTATAGCTGAAGAATATTTTTACAATTCCTTTGCGAACGGCAAAACAAATTTCTTCGGCGAAAAATTTGATGAAATTGAAAAAAGGGTAAATGGTATTAAAAAAGGTTTTAAGGATGAATACGATATATTATTAATAAATGGCGAAACAATTGGCATCATTGAAGTTAAACACAAAGCTAACGAAAATGATATTCCACAAGTCCTCAGAAAAGCTAAAACCTTTAGAGTAAATTTTCCAGATTATAAAAATCATAAAGTTTATTTAGGTCTCGCTTCTATGGCTTTTTATCCAGATCTTGAAGCTAAATGCAAAGAAAATGGCATCGCTATCATAAAACAATTAGGCGAAACCCTGATAATCACAGATGAACATTTGAAAGAGTATTGATAAATTATAAATTATAAAATCCGTGAAAATCCGCGCAATCTGCGTCCTCAAAACATTTATAATTTGTAAATTGTAATTTGTAATTTGCTAACAGCGTCCTCAAAACATTTATAATTTGTAAATTGTAATTTGTAATTTCCCCTCCCCCCCCTCACCCGTCTTTGCGAGGTTTCTCCTTGCTGTCCTAACGAAGCAATCTCCGTGTCACTATACCCCTCCCCGTCGTTGCGAGGTTCCTTCTTGCTGTCCTCACAAAGCAATCTCGTAAACCCCAAAAACAAAAAATATTATCTCTATCTATTTGAAATATAAAGTGCGGAGGGTGTTTGATGGGTTTGTAGAAAGAGGTTCACACTCTGTGATCTGGGATGGACGAGATGAAGAGGGGCGTGAGCTGGGAAGTGGGGTTTATCTTTATCGTATGGTGACCAGTGAAGAAAGTATGGTGAGAAGGATGGTGTTGTTGAGGTAATGGAGGATGGAGTAGTGGCACGGAGATTGCTTCGGGGGGAGTTTCGGAGAAGGAACCTCGCAAAGACGGAAAACGACCTCGAAAAGACGGAAAACGACCTCGCAAAGACGATATTTCCCATTTCCCCTTCCCTACCCTCCAAATACCAAAAAATCACTAAACCCTGTCATTTCAAATATTTCCATTACTTCATCTGATACATTATTTACATTTAGTGCCACATTGAGTGAGCTTGCAGTTTTCTGTGCTATTAAAATGACCCGCAGCCCAGCAGATGATATATAAGTGAGTTGTTTTAAATCCAAGACAATAGATTGAGTCCCGTCTATTGTCGGGATTAAGATGTCCTGAAGTTTAGGGGCTGACAATAGATCAAGCCTCCCCTCTAAGTGAAAAGTCAGAGTATCATTTTTTTTTGTTTGTTCTATATTCATTTGGTATGACTCCTTGTATTATAGTTTTAGTGTTAGGATATTATTTCCATCTTCATAGTCATAATTTATTGATTTTGCGATATTATTCACTAACATCAGAGGTAACTCTTCTTTTGATGTTTCGAGTAAATTGTTTTTTTCACCTGCATAAATTATGATAATTTCAAAGCTTTCTAAGACTTCTGAATGTGTTAGATTCAGATGCCATTTTGCTCGTTCGGGACTTATTATATTTGTGATAAGTTCTTCTATGAGTAGATGTAATTTATTCGATATTTTTTTGTTTATAGCGTTTCTAAAACAGAAATTTTCCACTCCAGAAAGCAATTCGAGATAATCAAAGTTTTTGCTTTCTGTTTCATAATTATAGGAGCGAATATTATAAATAAAAGTTTTCGTTTTGCTTTTTTGGGGATTATTAAATATTACTTCCGGAGTTCCAGCTTCATAAATACCTTTTTCATCCATATATAACACTCGGTTTGATACTTCTTTGGCAAATTCCATTTCATGTGTCACTACTAACATTGTTATACCAGATTTTGCTAGGCTACGCATAACTGCTATTACTTCGCTTACCATTGTTGGATCCAGCGCACTTGTCGGTTCATCAAATAATATTACCTCTGGGTTCATTGCTATACATCTGGCTATTGCTACTCTTTGCTTTTGTCCACCAGATAGCTGATTCGGATAAAAATTTGCTCTTTCTGCAAGCCCTACTGTTTTCAATATGGACATCGCTTTCTCTTTTGCTTCAGCTTTCGGCAGTTTTAAAAGGTCGATTTGCCCTGAAGTGATATTTTGCATAACTGTTAAATGTGAAAACAGACCAAAATTTTGGAAAACCATGTTCATTTTTTGACGAATAAAGTCAACATTATGGTTTGTGATTTTTGCTCCCTTGAAATATATTTCTCCATGAGTTAAGGGTGAGAGAAAATTTATTGCCCTCAGAAATGTGCTTTTCCCTGTTCCAGAGGGTCCTATGATTGAGATAACTTCGCCTTGTTTTATCTCTAAATTTACATTTTCTAATATCACTTCATTACCAAATGTTTTATTGAGATTTCTGATTGATAAGATAACTTCTGTATTATTCATTTCTAACCTGCTTTATTCATTTTTTTAATCAGATATTTAAAGATTATTACGCATACTGTCGTTACTATCAGATAAATTAATGCAATAAATAAGAGCGGGAAATAAGCGTCATAAGTCCTACTACGAATTATATCTCCTGCTCTGGTAAGGTCTTGAATAGCGATAAATCCGACTATTGCTGTTGCTTTAACTAGCTCGACAAATCCTTTGGTATACGAGGGTATTGCTCTTTTAACTGCCTGTGGTAGGGTAACTTTTATAAAAGCTCGAAATGCTGAATAACCGATGCTTCTCGCAGCTTCTATTTCTACAGGATCTACCGTTTCAATAGCTCCTTTCATGATTTGAGCAACCGTTGCGCCTGTCATCATTGTAAAAGCCATGATGGCTATAAAGACATTGGAAAGTGTGGTGCCTCCAAAAATGATATAATATGTGATCATCAGTAAGACGACCATTGGTGTGCCATTTATCAGCCCGCAATATAAGATTCCTAGTTTTTTTATCAACCTATTTTTCCTTTCTAAAACATAACAAATAAAACCGCCAAAGATTGTGCCAAGCAGCTGTGCACACAAAGCTATGAGCATGGTGACTTTAAGTCCGTCTATTATCATTTTATAACGGTTATCGGTGATCAGGTTTCTTTCAACACCTGTTTTTATCCATGTATAAAAAGCTACCAATTTTATTTCTCTTTTTATCTTTTTGGAAGGATTCAAAATAATAATGCTAAGCATATCTTCATAAATTGGTTCTGTAAAGATCACACTTTTCATCCTTTCTTCAGTGTAAGAAATGCTACCAATACCCAAATCTGCTCTACCACTAATTATATATGGAACCAGAGCCGAAAAATCCATGTCGTGAATTTCGACCTCTAACCTTTCATGCTCAGCAAACCTGAAAACAAGCTCAATGTCGTATCCACGCAATTCGCGATTTGCACCAAAAAAGGCAAATGGCACAGCCCCTCCATGAGTAGCTAAGATTATAGTGCCAACAATTTCGTCTGGATTGATATTTATTTCAGGCATCGGTGCATCATAATTTGCATCGGGTCCAAGCCATTTACTCTGAATCTCATCAAAAGTTCCATCGTTTTTTATCTCTCTCAAAAATAGGTTAAAACGCTCTATGATGTCTTGATTTATAGAAATAGCACCCATAGGCACCAAAGAAATTTCTGCTGGTAAAGGTATGTTTAATAAATCTTCAGCATTTTTATGCGTTTTGAGCAAAGCATTAGCAGCCGATAGATCCCAAATGGAACCATCTATTTTTCCACGCAATACATCTTCTATACTCATAGTAAAATCATGGTATACAACGCTGATTGCATTTAAATCGTTTTTTATAATTTCTTCTGCTGCAAAACCAATACCTATTCCTATCCGTTTACCGGCAAAGTCTTTATAGCTTATTTCTTTATTTCGTGATAAAACTATTAATCCATGTTGGTCTTCCCAAACTGGATCCGTAAAAATTACACTTTGCCTCCGCTCTTCTGTTATGCCGATTGCTTGAAAACCGATATCTGCTCTTCTACTGACTATATAGGGTATCAAGGCGGAAAAATCCATATCAATAAATTCAATTGTTTTTTCGAGATATTCACCAAATCGTAACATAAGTTCTATGCTATAGCCTGAATAAGTGTTGTTTGCAGCAGAAAATACAAAAGGCATCGCATCTGAATTGATTGCAACCCTTAATATATCACTACCATGAGGAAGCGGTAGCGGTGAGAATATATCTGACATGGGTGTTGTTATATCGGGGATACCTGAAAACCATCTATCTTGAATATCTTCTAAGACTCCTTGCTGTTTTAAGTCTGATAGAAATATATTAAATTTATCGATTACATCTTGGTTCATAGAAATACCACCGATTCCAATATGATATATTTCCTTAGGTAAGGGGATAATTTCTATTTGATGAGAGCTTTCAGCTTGATTTATGTTTTCTATCATTACCTTAGAGGCTGTTAATGCCCACATGAAACCACTCGTTCTGCCCTGTCGAACATCTTCTATACCTGATGCCGTATCGTTGTAAAATACTGGAATACCTCCTATTGCTAAAGTAGTATTTTCCATTAACGACCCAGTAATAACACCTATCCTTTGACCCACAAAATCTGTGTGATCCCTATCGGTTTGGGGTTCAAAACTTTCTACTTTTGCACAGGATGTAAAAAGAAGGATATAAAATATCGATAATATTGTCCATTTACACGCAATATTTAAATTTTTTACCTTTTTCATTTATTTTTTTACCTCTTTTATATTCTCAATTCTTAATTCTTAATTCAAATATCAACATTGTTATGTCATCTGATTGTTCAGTCCCCATCGCAAAATTGTCTATTTCTGCCTTCACAGATTCTGCTATTTCTTTCAATGGCAAGTTAATATATTGATTGACTGTTTCTATCAAACGGTCATCTCCAAATAAATCATATGTAGGGTTGTGAGCTTCCGTAATTCCATCGGTGTATAGAAACAACTTATCTCCCGGTTTTATTGTTATTTCATTTAGATGATATTCCTTATTTTCTCTTGCAGCCAAGACAAAGCCGTTTTTACCCGGAAATTTCTTTGCCCCTTGCTCTTCGCAATTTTCATGTAAAGGACAATAAAGTGGCGGATTATGACCGGCATTTACATATATCAATTTTCCTGTAATTAAATCAAGATAACCTAAAAATGCTGTCACAAACATGTCCGCTGCATTGTTTTCTGCTAAAAGATTATTTACTGTTTCAAACACTTCCTTGGGATTTTTACCGAGCTGAGCATTATTTTTTAGCAAAGTTTTCGCTATCACCATAAACAAGGCTGCCGGAATGCCTTTTCCAGATACATCTGCTATCACAAGAGCCAGCGTGTTTTCGTCTACAAAGAAGAAATCATAAAAATCTCCACCTACCTCTTTAGCAGGCAGCATATACCCATATATATCAAATTCATCTCTATCGGGAAAAGCAGGAAATATACATGGTAGCATGCTATTTTGTATCTGGTTCGCTATATTCAGCTCTGTTCCTATTCGCTCTTTTTCTGCTCTTTCTTTGGCAATTTTCTCAATAGAATTTTTTAGTTCTATCGTCATTTTGTTAAATGCCTGAGCTAATGTTCCTATTTCATCTTTGCTGTTGATTTCTATCTGTTTATCAAGATTGCCGCTACCAAGTTCAATCACCTCATTAGTTAATCTTTTAACTGGTTTATTTACAAATTTGGAGATTAATAAATAAGTAATAATTATCAAAAATAAAAATGATAGTGCAAAAAGTTTTATAAATTGATTATTGCGTGTTTCTACTTCCATAAATATTTCTTTTAATGGTATTTGAATGGAAAGAATCCAGTTATTATCAAATGATTTACTAAAAGAGATGTAATCTATTTCATTAAAAAACAAATTAGTAATTGTCACTTCCTCAATTTGTGAATATAGGTCAAAGAATTCGAAATCTATACCTTGAAAATCTGGATGTGTATTAGTGATGATGATCTTTTCCACAGGGCAGGCAAGAACTACAAAGCTATTTTCTGTAGGTCGTATTGTAGATAGCCTATCTATTTTACTCTGTAAAACCCAGTCGACTGTAGACATACCTATAAAATTACCCTCATCATCCCAGATTGCTACACCGACGGTCGTCATTAGTGCATTTAGTCCAGAATAGGGTGCTGTCCAAATAGCGGCAAATCTATCGATGTTTTGCGGATCTTCTACGGCAGCTAATGAACCTGTTTTAATCTTTTGATACCATACTCGACTATGAAAATCATATTCTGCTGTCTCATACTCAGGCTTATATAACACAGTTTCCTGCACCGTGTCGTAGGCTGCATAAAATCCTACATATCTTTCCAGTGGTCCAAATACATAAGGTTCAAACCAAATACCGCCACCTACTGATTCAGTAAACGCTGTAAAATTTTCTACACTTATTGATATTCCTTGTTCGGAGTTATGCTCGCCATATAAATAATATTGACGACCAACCAAAGCCAGATCTACTGCATTACGCTCCATTTCTGAGATAACCCTCGCTATCCTTTCACTCTCAAAGGCAACAAGCATCGTTACTTCATTCATTCGTAACTGACGATAATTCTTCGTTGTTAGGATAGAATATATCCCAAAAACAGCAGAATTTAATAGAAAAAATACCAGTAATATAACTAAAATTTTTATCCTGATTGAAATAATTGCCTCCTTAAATATTTTTCATTCCACATTTTCCATTATCCTTTCTCCATTATCCATTCCAATAAAATCGTCGTTGCGAGGTTCCTTCTTGCTATCCCCCCGAAGCAATCTCTGTGTCACTACGCCCCCGTCACCTTGAACGCAGTGAAAGGCCTAAAAATTATCAATTATCCATTATAAACTCCACATCACCAAATTGAAAATTATATATATGCCTTACTTCAACACCATTGTCCAGAGCCCAAAATCCACACTCACGAACAAGCCCGTTCTCTAAAATAAAATATATTTCTTTCATTTCCATACTACTCAATTTCCGACCTCGTTGAATATAGGCTTCCCACATATCATCGTGCCTGTCTTCTTTTACAACATATTTTCCGTCTGAAAGATATACCCAATCATAATTATCTTTAACTGCTAACAAAAAATCCATAAACATCGGTTCATAATTCGCTATGCGATCTTCAAATCCGCTAAATGTGTTGTCAGGTCCAAGCAGAAAGGTACAAACAGTTTGTCCGGGTATGAGAGGTAAATCTGTTTTAGTTCGTAAAAACTCTTTGCTTTCAGGGTCATTTTTATCATAATTTACATTTTCAATAAAGGCGTAGATACCATCCTCTTCCAAAGATAAAAATCTTCTTCTCTTTATTTCTTCTGTTGTGCCTACATTGCTTGTATAGATGATTTTTGAATGGTTTTTATTGACTTTTATCTCTACCATTTCCAAAATTCCATCATAAAATTCTTGGTTTCTAACGAAAAAATTTGCATCTTCTTTATTGTATGCAAAATTTTCCAAAGTTGCCGCTATTGCATTGCGCCATTGCTCTGAGGACGGACTCGCTATCAAAAACAGATTGTGGGTAAAATCTGGGTCAAAACTATTTCTCCAGTTATAATATAGTCGCTGAAAAGGGATTACGGTATACCCATCCTGAAAATGATCTGTGGTATCATATGGATCTGCAACTATCAAAACATCATTTGCTTCAATATCATCGCCCATATCGTCATAACCGATGATGATACGCCAATGTCCACCCCAATCATCGTCTCCTATGATGATAGGTTTTCCAGCCTTTAGACTTTCGATGAGCAATTCTTGGGGAATAAAAGAAGGGTCTTCAAGGTCAAAAGTTGAAATGATTTCCCAATCACCTGTAGATTCAAGCATCGTGATCAAGTCTTTTAATGTAGATTCTGGTCTTTCATGGTTTGCTCGTAATTCATACAAAAGTCTATCACCAAACTCATAATCAATCCCAAAATGATGTAATACCATCACTATTGTTGCTGGACCACAGGTAAACTCCGTAGTTTGTTGAAATGTTTTAAATCGCTCCAGCAAAACCAGACTACCAGATGATTTCATATTGAAAAAATCGAGTCTGGGATAATATGGAGAGTCCTCTACATCAAACTGGCTCTGAATAGCGGCTGCTCCGTCTAATTCGATACCACTCGGAAATGCTATCCTGTTTGATTCTGTTTCGATTTGATTTGCATTTAGTAGCAAAACAATGCTTAAACAAATAAATAATATAATTCTTTGTTTCATGTATTACTCCTTATTCATCCTTTATTTTCCCTCACATTGATTGGAGGGCGATTTTCTCCTCACATTTTTTGGGAGATGATTTTCCCTCCACATTTATGGGGCGGTTCAAGAGACTTTGAGCTCGCGAAAAGACTCGCAGAATTACGATCTGCCGTCTGCAAGACATCAATTATTAAGGGGGGAGGGAAAGTTAACATTTCAATGATTAGACCTTCAGCTCACGGCGCCTCATCGAAAACTTTCTTTTTTCTTACACCATCCAACCCCTGTCACCTTGAATGATATGATATATCATAATTATCCTTCACCCAGTTCAGAATGACAACAAGGAACCATTTATTACAAGTATGCTGTTTTGTCAAGATATTTTAAAAAATGTCATTTTATCGTTTATAAATAACAAATCTCCCGCACATTTATAAAACAATTCCTTAAATATTCTGCTAGGAATTATGGTTGGAAGGTGACAAATTATTTTGGTTCTTCTTCTTTGAATATTCCAGAGGAATAATGGCTTGGTAGAAAACGGTTGCCAGAATAAAGGTTATATCCCGTAGGAGTCTTCTCAGAAAAGTATATTAATAAAATTTTACCTTACATAAGCCTCCTTAGGTATGTGAAGCTAGGTAGAAAATGATGTAAAACCACAAAACAGCATCCCGTAGGGATGCAACCAATCAATTGGCACATTTTGTAGCATCCCTACAAGATGCAACATGGTGCATATATTCCTTTCTACAGAGCTAACATTTCTACGCAAATGACTCTTCGGAGTTGACTCCGTAGGAGTCTTCTCCGAAAAGTCGAACTTAATTAATCATTATTCCTTACACACTACGAAACAGAGAAGTCAAATAAAAGCGGCTAAAAAAAAAGTAAATACAGAATTATTACTTGTATATTGGGATTTAGGATATGATATTGTCTCTCGCCTAATGGAGTCTGTATGGGGTAGCGTTTTTTTGAAAGATTGAGCAAAGAGAGATATTCGAAAAATAAAAAATGGTTGACAAAAAAACTATATTAAATTTTTTTGTTCTTCAGAAAAATAAACATATAAAGGAGGTGAGTTTATGCCAGTGGTTTTTGCAAAGGATTCTGAACCTTTTGAAGTTACTTTGAAAAGATTTAAAAAAAGATGCGAGAAAGCAGCTATTTTGTCAGATATAAAGAAACATCAAGCTTACGAAAAGCCGAGTGAAGCAAGAAAAAGAAAAAAGAACACTTCACAAAGAAAGCAGATAAAACTGCATAGGAGATCTGATAAACATTGATGCTTTTTCAATGTTTCATTGTATATACCCCCTTTCGCAAGGTAGGTTAAAGAGATAATGGGGGGGATTTTCCCCCCACTTTTATGGAACGGTTCAAGAGACTTTGATCTCGCGAAAAGACCCGCAGAATTACGCTCTGCCGACTGCAAAACATTAATTATTAGGGGGGGGGGAATTACATAAGTGTCAACCTTCCATTTTGGTTCTGATTCTTTGAATATTCCAGAGGAATAATGGTTTGGTAGAAAACAGATATCATAATATAGGTATATCCCGTAGGGTAATGCTATATCGTAATTCTGCGAGTTTCTAGATAAATCTCAAATCTCTGAACCGTTACGGGAAATAATCCCTTTTTACTCACGATTTCTGCCAAACCATAGTCCCTCTGGGCATTCAAGATAAAGCACAAATAGAAAAATTGACATTTATAGGGAAGTTGCCACCACGATGGTTCAACCCTCGGGTCACGATAGCTTACCTATAACTTCAATTTATTTTCACCGCCCAACCGTAGCGGCTGAGCTTGCCTCTGGCCATGTTCAAAAGGTCTGAGGCGAGCTCAACCACTACAGTCTCCCTGGTTAAAATATAATATCTATCTCCAAGAGGATTTTATGCACATTATAGATATTTCTTTACTAGTAATATTTTTATCTGCCATGATTATTGGCTACAAAGTTGGTTTTATATCCGCTGCTTTGACTTGGATAGGATTTTTTGCGACCTTATTGATGATTGGTCGCTTAGTCCCTATGGTCAAATACGGCATCATGATTCGTTTTTCTATTGGAGACTTTTTAGCTTCCATTTTCTCTTATTTATTGATTGTCGTGATGATTGCTATTTTATTTACTTTGTTAAAAAAACTAATCAATGCTTTGTCAAAATCACTTAAATTGACTTTTTTAAATAGGATTGTCGGGGCTGTCTTTGGTTTTTTCAATGTCATGATGGTCATCGCTGTTTTGCTCTTTTTTATTAATTCTATACCTTTTTTAAAGACAAATCAAGAAAAATTCAAAGAATCTGTCATTATTACAGAAATTTATAGACTTTATGATTATATCAGATACGATATCCGTGACAAAATACCTGATAACTTTTTTAATTAAAAATATAGTTAAATAATGCCCCAGAAACTTGAGCCAAAAAACCTATACCCCTTAAAAGGAGATTTAGAATATGACAAATTGCTCCTTTACATCAAATCTCATTGCCATTCTCAAATCGGCATTGAGTATTTATCTACCTTTACGCCTTCAAAAAACAAGGTTTTTATTGTTCATAGACTTAATTTAATTAATGATATTCAAAAAATTATCTTAAACGAAGGTGACATCGGATTCTATGGTCTGAGCGATGTTAACACGATTTTTACTGAAGTCAAAAGTTTGGCTTTCAATTTTGATGAGTTTAAAGCAATCATCGGAACTGTAAAAATTGCCAATAGAGTTATTGCTGAAAATCAAAAAATTAACAACTCTGAAAATCATGTAAAACATCCAGATCCAGCACAAAAAAATAACCCTCCCACTCAAGACTACGAGACCTACTTCAATTTTACTGCGGCATTAATCCCTTTTCCAGCACTTGAAGAAAGGTTCAACAAAATTTTTGATGACGAGGGAAATGTTCTTGATTCTGCTTCTACTGAACTGAAAAATATCAGGCAAAGAGTTCGTAAACTAAAAGAAAAAATCCAATCCGAGCTGCATAAAACCTTGAATGATAACCAAACAAATATCTATCTACAAGATAAAATTGTCACTCAAAGAAATGACAGATTCGTAGTGCCGGTGAAAGAAGGCTTTGCCAATGTTTTTGACGGTATTTCGCATGGTCGCTCTGGCTCGGGGTCTTCTATTTATATAGAACCAAAGTCGGTTGTGCCTCTCAATAATGAAATTAATGAACTTTATTCTGCTGAAAAAGAGGAAATATATAGAATCTTTTGTGAGTTTACAAAACAGATTCTCATAGAAAAAGACCACATTAGTATTAATTTTGAAATATTATTCAAACTTGATACATATTTCGCTTGTGCCAGAGTTTCCAATGAACTTCAGAGCATAGTTCCAGAAATTGTAGATGAAAATCTAATTGAACTTAGAAGAGCCAGACATCCTCTTTTGATAATAAATTTTAAATCTATAAAAAAGGTTATTCCCTTCAATCTCTTTCTTGGCAATGATTTCAGAATTTTACTTATCTCAGGTCCAAACACAGGTGGTAAAACTGTTACTCTAAAAACCATAGGTTTATGCACCCTGATGGCTATGACAGGTTTGCCTATTCCAGCAGATTTTGGTAGTAGAATAGGACTATTTTCCAATGTTTTCGCTGACATTGGCGACAATCAATCTATTGAAAGCTCACTCAGCACTTTTAGTGGACATATTGAAAATATCAAACAAATTGTCGATAATGGAAATGAAAATACTCTCGTTTTGATAGACGAAATAGGCTCAGCTACCGACCCAGAACAAGGCGCTGCCCTCGCTCAAGCCATTCTTGAACATATCATTGAAAAAAATTCTCTCGCAGTCATTACTACTCACTATACTTCATTAAAAATCTTTGTTGAGAATACAGAAAATTGTGTAAACGCTTCAATGCAATTTGACCCCCAAAAACTTGAGCCTACCTATCAATTTGTCTTAGGCTTTCCCGGTAATAGTTTTGCTATTGAAATAGCCTCTAAACTCGGTTTAAATCAAAATTTGGTGAAAAGAGCTGAAGCCTTGACCGGTTCGCAAAATGTCGAATTGACTGATCTTTTAAAAAAAATGAATGAGGAAAAGAGAAAACTCGCTGAGAACAACTACCAGTTTGAACTGAAAACAAGGTTACTCGAAATGAAAATTTCAGAATTTGAGACAAAAATAAAGGATTTTGATACAGAAAAAAAACAAAGAATAAAATCTTCTTTAGCCGATACTCAAAGTTATTTAACGGGTATACAAAAAAGAATAAATGAAGAATTAACTGACATCAAAGCCCTCGCTAAAGAAGAAAAAAAACAGAAATTACATGTTTTGACCAATAAAGTCAAAGCTATTCAAAATGAAATTTATGAAAAAAAAGAAAAAATCGACCCCATAATGAACAAAAATCAAACCATAAATATTGGGGATAAAGTTTGGATAATATCTTTTGACACTATGGCTGTTATTATTGAAAAAAACAAAGATTTCTACAGGGTCGATATGAATGGCATATTTTACAATGTAAAAAAAGATGATCTTTATAAGATTGTTGAAAATCCTAACCCTGAAAAAGATAAAAACATCGGGTATGTTAGCCATAAAAATATTGAGTATAGCGGAAAAACTAGGATGGAGCTTAACCTGCTCGGAAAGACTTTTGAAGAGTCCTTACCTTTGATCCAAGATTTGATTGACAATGCCTTATTTTGTGGATTGTCAAAGGTTCGCATCGTTCATGGCAGAGGAACAGGCATCCTTAGACAAAAAATTAGAGAATATTTAAAAAAGAATGACAAAATTCAAGATTTTTATTCTCCACCACATGAAGCCGGCGGTGACGGCGTGACTGTTGTTGCACTTTGATTCTTTTTATTATGGGATACGGATTTCCCCCCACATTTATGGGGGGTCAGGGGGGGGAAAACTGCTTTTATAAAACAATCCCTCGCGGTTACCCGATAAATTGTAAAAAAGAACCTAAAAAAAAGGAAAATTATTATGACTGAGAATAACGCTGATTTAGTCCTCAAAGCTATTAACATCGTCGATGTTGTCTCCAGCTACCTACCTTTGAAAAAAATGGGTAGCAATTACAAAGCCCGATGCCCTTTTCATGAGGAAAAAACTGCTTCCTTTAATGTCAGCGAATCAAAGCAAATTTTTAAATGTTTTGGTTGTCAGAAAGCAGGAAATGCTATCGGTTTCGTGATGGAATACGAGAAAATTTCCTTTTTTGAGGCTTTACAAAAACTTGCCACTAAAGCCGGCATTTCTATCCAAAAAAATCAACAATCTGCAAAAAAAAATACCAGAAGAGATTTGATTTATACTGTCTATGAACTCGCAAACGATTTTTTTGTGAGCAATTTAAACAAACACGGCACTATTGCAAAACAATATTTAGAAAAGAGACAAATCCCACTCGAAATCGCTGAAAAATTCTCCTTAGGATACGCTCTCGACAGTTTTAGTGGTTTGAAAAGTTATTTAGCAAGAAATCATATTAGTAGCGATATTTTACCAGATACGGGGCTCTTTAGACTTCCAGATGAAGGTGATTTTTATGATTTATTCCGCGACAGATTAATGTTTCCTATTCACTCTACAAATGGAAAAGTTGTTGCTTTTGGCGGAAGAGCTTTGGATGCAGAACAAGAAAAAAAATTTAAGTATGTAAATTCGCCCACTACTGATATTTACATCAAAGGTAAAGAATTATACGGTTTGCAATTTACACGCTTTGATATCAGCAAGAAAGGTTTTGTTTTCATTGCTGAAGGCTATTTAGATTTTTTAAGGCTTTATGAAAAAGACTTTACTAATTCTGTAGCTTCTTTAGGAACTGCTTTAACTAAAGAACAAATAAAACTACTGAGCAGGTATACGAATAATTTCATTTTTCTTTACGATGGTGACGAAGCTGGGATTAAAGCCGCTGTGCGTGCTGCTGCTTTAGCTATACAGATGGGTTGTAATCCCAAAATTATGCTTTTACCAAACAAACAAGACCCGGATACTTTTTTATTAAATCATGCAAAAGATGATTTTCAAATTTTAGCTGATAATTCTTTGAATATTGTCAAATTTGTTGAAAAACACACCAGAATTTTAGGCGGCAATAGGCATGCTATTCAAATGCTCATTGATATTAGTCCTGAGATCGAAGATCATATCCTTAGAGAACTTTTTATTCAAGATGTTTCTGAAACTTTCCAAATTTCTGAAAAAAATCTTCGCTCCAGCATAAATATTCAAAATTTTTCTCAAAATAATGTAACACAAAAACAATTAATAAGTTACAAGTTTGAAGAGGAAAGAAAATTACTTAAATTGCTCTTAAAATTTCCAGATTTTATAAAAAAAGTTGCCGATGAACTAGAAATTGATTATTTTATTAATGAGGATTTAAAAAAAATATATGAATTTATAATTAACATAGAAAATAAAGATTTTTTAAATAATCCTGCTCTCTTAATGGAGAGATTGAATGAAAGCCAGACACAAAATGACCATAAAATGTCCGATGAATTGACTATGCTCTTTTTTGATGATGATTTTTTGGACAATATTGATGATTTGATTAGACAGGTGAAACTTCGAAAATACGAGGAAGAATTGAAGTTTTTAAATGAAAATATTGCCAACGGAAATGATAGTTTAGAGTTTTTTGAAAAAAAATTCTTCTTAAAAAAAGAAATTGAAAAACTTTCAAAAAATATCGTTAGAAAAACTCTCTATGTTTAGATTACTATATGAATGTAAATAAATTAATTTACCTTACACATCCCGAAGGTGATGTGGCTTTTAATAGAAAAGAGGATTTCCACCCCCTCCCCCACCTTACATACAGTAGAGGGTGCTTGGAACGGCAAGAAGGAATTTACCTTACACATCCCGAAGGTGATGTGACTTTTAATAGAAAAGAGGATTTCCCCCCTCCCCCCACCTTACATACAGTAGAGGGTGCATGGGATGGTAAGTAGGAATTTACCTTACACATCCCGAAGGTGATGTGACTTTTAATAGAAAAGAGGATTTCCCCCCCTCCCCCCACCTTACATACAGTAGAGGGTGCTTGGGATGGTAAGTAGGAATTTACCTTACACATCCCGAAGGTGATGTGGCTTTTAATAGAAAAGAGGATTTCCACCCCCTCCCCCACCTTACATACAGTAGAGGGTGCTTGGGACGGCAAGAAGGAATTTACCTTACACATCCCGAAGGTGATGTGGCTTTTAATAGAAAAGAGGATTTCCACCCCCCTCCCCCACCTTACATACAGTAGAGGGTGCTTGGGACGGCAAGAAGGAGATTTTATTCATCTTTGGTGGTCGCAAAACCATCATGGCTAAATATAAAAAAATAAAGGAGTATAAATGCTTAGTTATATTGATTATGTTAAAAAATTGTCCATTTTAGGGAAAGAAACTGGTTATATCACTTTTCAACAAATTAATGAAATTTTACCAGAAAATCCTATTTTTTTAGATAAAATTGTTGATCTCATCACTGATCTCAAGGATGAAGGGATTGAAATCATTGACGAAACTCAGAAAAGAATCACCAGATCTTCTTCAAATCCCAAAAAACAACCCCCTAAAAAGACTTCTACTAGGAAATATTATGATGACCCGGTCCGTATGTATCTCAAAGAAATGGGGCGCGTTGAACTTCTTACACGCGAAGGTGAAATCAGAATTGCTAAAAAAATTGAGTCTGCCCAAAGAATGATTAACCAAAATGTTTTTAAATGTGGGAGCACTCTCAGAGAAATGTTCAATTTCCTCTACAGATACAACGAAAGAAGAATCAGACTTGATCAAATCTTTAGGCTTGATTTTGGGAGCTGGGTAGATAGAAGCCAAGACGCAAAGCTCGTTACTGAATTTCGTCAAATTCTAAAACAAGCTGATAATAATTTCAACAATATAGGAAAAATGATTGATGACTCTGTTATTGATGACAACGGTATTTTGACTATGCAAACTGAAATTGACAATATCCGTGATAAAATAGTCCTTTCCTTCCAACAACTTGTTTTCAACGAAAAACTCATTAAAAGAATGGTGTATAGAATTAAAAGTCTTGTTGATAGAATTGAAGAATCTCAATCTGCTATTGCTGATCTTGGGAAAATAAAAGATTATTCGGAAGACGAAATTTGTTTTTTTGGTAGAAAAGCTAAGAAATCCGGAGATGAATTTCATGAAGTTGAAAGCGAAACCGGCGATGACCCAGAAATTTTTGTCGATGCTTTAAGAAAAATTAAAAATGCTAAAAGAAAGGTTAGAAGGGTTGAACTTGAAACTAAAATGACCGCTGATGAAATGATATTTTTACTCCGCGACATTGAAAGAGGTGAAAGAATGAAAGAAAAGTCGAACAATGAAATGATTGAAGCAAATGTTCGACTCGTTGTCAGTATCGCTAAAAAATATAACAACCGCGGTCTCGATTTTATGGACTTGATTCAGGAAGGAAATACTGGTCTGATGAGAGCTGTTGAAAAATATGATTATAGAAAAGGTTATAAATTCTCGACTTATGCGACTTGGTGGATTAGACAGGCTATCACTAGAGCCATTGCTGACCAAGCCAGAACTATCCGCGTTCCTGTCCACATGATCGAATCTATAAACAAAATTAACAGAACTGCCAGAAAACTCATGCAAAAATTTGGGAGAGAGCCTTATCCTGAAGAATTGGCTGAAACCCTCGACCTGCCTGTAGAAAAAATAAAAAATATTCTCTCCATCTCAAAAGAACCCGTCTCCCTCGATAAACCCATCGGAAATGACAATGAAGATACCAATCTCGGTGATTTTATTGAAGACAGAGCTACTATCTCACCAGAAAGAGTTGCTGAAAGAAATTTATTGAAAAAACAAGTTGATGAAATTCTAAAAACTCTCACCGATAGAGAACAAAGAGTCATTAGACTTAGATTCGGTATTGACGATGGGCATCATAGAACTCTTGAAGAGGTTGGACATATCTTCAATGTAACTAGAGAAAGAATCAGACAAATTGAAGAAAAAGCTCTTAAAAAATTGAGACATCCTTCTAGATCACATATCCTAAAACAATTTATTGATAATTTTAATGTAAAAAAAGAATAAATATATACCCCCCATATCCCCCCACATTTATGGGACAGTTCAAGAGACTTTGAGCTTGCGAAAAGACTCACAGAATTACTATCTGCTGTCTGCAAGATATTAAATATTAAGAGGGGGGGGGGATATTTAATAATCAAATCCCCTAAAAAATCCGCGTAAATCCACAAAAATCTGCGTCCTCAATATATTTGTAATTTATAAATTGTAATTTGTAATTTATAATATGCATTACCTGCCTATAAAATATTTTTCACTTTTTTCTTGACAAATGTAACTACATTTTATATCTTGTCCAAAATTAACAAATTCGGAGGATATCATGAAAATGAAAAGCTTTAAAAAAGTTTATGTATTGACAGTGTTGGTGTTTATCTTTGTAGCCTTTCTACATAGTGAAACCCAACCACAACAACCTTCAAACTACTCAGACTCAGATGCAGGATCAGAGGCAAATCCCTATCTTATCAGCAATTTGGCTAATCTCAGATGGCTATCTGAAGTAAGTGAGGATTGGTGGAAAGGAGAAAACATACCAGTTCACTTTCTACAGACAGCAGATATTGACGCGAGCGAAACATTAATCTGGAATGAGGAAAGAGGTTTTTTTCCTATAGGGCATTTTGTAATTGATCTACCTTATAGTGAATATTATTTTCATGGAATTTATGATGGAAATGATTTTTTTATCGAAAATTTATTTTCTACATTTATTGCACGGGCATCTTTGTGGCAAGGGCAGATTAGTTTATTTGCTGAAATACGATCATCTACTATTAAAAATGTTCATTTAGTAGATATAAACTTTGAAGCTTCTGAATATGTAGAAACATATTTGTTACTTATGGGCGGAATAGCAGGTGTATCTCTTTTTTCTGATATTATTAATTGCTCTGTAACAGGGACAATATCAGGGGGGCAATATGCTACAGAAATAGGGGGACTTGTTGCAGAATTATCATATTCAAATATAGAATACTGTTTTACAGATATTGAGATAACATCGGAAAAAGAAAGTAACCTAAATATTGGTGGATTAGTAGGTGCTAGTTATATAGGATCTATAGTAAATAGTTATTCTTCTAGTAATATAGTAGTAAATAACTTTGCCGTAGGTGGAATAATAGGATGGATGGAAAGAACAAGCATTCAATTTTCCTATTCATATATGAATATCTTTATGAATAGTAGTTCTTCAAATGTAGGTGGTATAGCAGGAAGGCATAGTAACCAGCCGAATTTTCCAAACTCCTCTATATTATATTGTTTTTGGGACATAGATTCAAGTTCAATAACAGAGGCTCTCGGTTTTAACCACGACGATATGTGTGATATCGAAAATACTTATGGTTTACCTACTTCTGAAATGAAACAAGCTTCAACATATATCAACAATGGTTGGGATTTTGAGAATATCTGGGGAATAAATCCAGATTTCAATAATGGCTACCCATTTTTAAGAGGTATGCCCGGGACACCAGAAGATATCTTTCTCCCACCTACCGGTTTTACTGCTATAGTAGAAAGTAATACAGTGATATTGAGCTGGGAAGCACCTGAGGCTAGTCCTTTAGGTTACAATCTCTATCGAAATGATGAGCTTTTACACACAGATTTACTCATTGAAACAAATTTCACTGACAATGATGTGTCCGTAGGTTTCCATATCTACAGTTTACAAGCTATTTATCAAACTGGCGAATCTGATGCTGTCTCGGTCGAAGTCGAGATAATACCTGAAATATTCTTACCTCCATCAAATTTTGAAGGATCTGTGGATAGTAATACAGTAACTCTGAACTGGATTGCTCCAGAAAGCAATCCAATGGGTTATAAACTATATCGAGATGAATTTCCGTTATACAGATCACTCCTTCTCGAAACGACTTTTACTGATTATGATGTCCCAGATGGAACTCATATTTATAGCTTACAGGCTATCTATCAGACAGGTGAATCTGATATAATATTTACCGAAATAGAAGTTCGAGTTTCTGAAAGAGATGAGATTGAGATTCCTGTTTATACTGAGTTATTAGGTAATTTTCCTAATCCATTTAACCCAGATACGACAATCAGATATAATTTAGCAGTAGAATCATTCGTCTCGCTAGACATCTATAATATCCGCGGGCAATTGGTTGAGAGTCTCGTAAATGAATATCTAAACGCAGGTAGATATTCAGTTATTTGGAATGCTGACAATGTTCCTTCGGGTATCTATTTTTATCGTCTTGAAACAGGTGATAAAATTGATGTAAAGAGGATGGTGCTTCTTAAGTAATGGATAATGGAAAATGGTGTGGTAGTGTCCATTTTAATGGACACAAATTTTGAAAAATGTCCATTTTAATGGACAGTAAATCAATAAAAATCCTAAAAATATTACATAAAAAACTATGCTTAAAAAAATATTATTAATCCATAACGGTATATTATAAAAGGGTTTTAGAAAGATTTGTAAACTTCAATTCAAGCAATTGATAAAGTTTGGCACACTTCTTGCTATATATTTTGGTATCAAATAAAATTAAACATGTATAAAGGAGATTACACATGGGAACACAACAAATTTTGATGATAGTTTTATCAGTTATCATCGTCGGCGCTGCAGTTGCAGTAGGTATTCAAATGTTTGACACACAAGCAAACAATCAAGCAAGAAACGCGATCGTTAGCGATCTTATGCAGTTTGGTGTCCAAGCTCAAGCATGGTTTAGACAACCTGTAGTTATGGGCGGAC
>Ga0099364_10003734_pt1 | contig 23465 bp, 12 predicted proteins | sample TergutTh196P3_FD_73070 | JGI IMG/M metagenome (GOLD analysis project Ga0099364, IMG submission 73070) | Microcerotermes parvus P3 segment gut microbial communities from Pointe-Noire, Republic of the Congo - Th196 P3 | ecosystem: Host-associated > Arthropoda: Insects > Digestive system > Gut ...
GATGCCGGAGGTTATCCATATATAGGTCGCTTCCTGCGCATGTGCATAGCTGTAGGCCTGGTCGACGGCTATCTGAAACTGCCGCTCGTTGATGCCCTCTTCCTTACATTCAACGACTATCAGCGCTTTGTTATTTTGTTCGTTGTAAACCACGATGTCGGCTTCTTTGGTTTCGGAACCCATCTGCACTGCCTGGTTGACAGATATGTTTTGCGGCAGGTAATCGTATGCAAGGATAAGTTTGAGGAAAGCGGTCGCCTGCACAGATTCTTCGGGGTTTTGCAGGCGGCGTTTGGTTTTGTTTTTGCAGTTGTATTGGACGGTAAACTGCGAAAGGGTTTCACCGCCACTTTCTACGATGATATATTTTTTGGCAATACCTTTGCGGAACAGTTCGGTTGCCAATAGTTCTTTGATGTCTTCAATCGTTTTTGGCATGGCTATATATATCTAATAATACGTTGTTTATCCATTGGTTTGTTTCTTTACAAGCGCAAAGATATAATTTTTTTATTCATTACCAATAGTTTTTCACAATAAAAATGGAACTAAACAAAGTAGAAGTTAAAGCGAAGTCCGATAGGAACATCTCCGAGGTAGCTCATAAGACCGGTTTTTCCAGCCATTCCTTCTTCGCCCGCACCTTCAAGGTCGAACACGGCGTCACCTCCTCTGAATATCGAAAGAACAGTAAAGTATGATTTTGGTAACACAAGAATTGCGATTGAAACCGCTTACAAAAGTTTTTTCAATATTTTTTCCGTTATTTGCGCATAAGCCTCTTCAATGTATGGATGACGTTTCAACGGAATAATCTTTTCTTCCGTATTGCCTGTTACGTTGTTTTTTTCTTTGCCATACGATAAATACTGCCAGTCGGATAGTTTTATGATAGCCTCTTGCATCTCTGTCAGATGTTCATCTTTCAGATAATCTTTCAGTTTATCTAAACTGACAAAATCACTTACCATTACACACACGATTTCTTTCTTTTGACTTATCCCCACTTTTACTTCATTCTCAAGAATATAGTACGAACTAAAAAAGTTTGCCGACAGCATATAGACAACCAAATCGCTTTCCTGCAATTCCTGTTGTATCTTGTTGTGCCATTTTTCGATGGTTAAATCTTCGCAACTCCAGTTATCGGCAATATCAAATAATTTCAACATGTTCAGATGTTTTCTGAGTTCATCCTTGTAATCAACGTCTTTGCGCGAATACGAAATGAAAATTTTCTTCCCCATCTTTTTAACTTTTTCGTTATTGGTGAATTTCTTATAGTAGACTATCGGATAAGTTTTCGGACTTTTTTCGTCTATATATCTTATTTTTTCTTCTTCATAGACCGGATAAACTGTAACCGTATTTTGGTTTTCGCTCAATTCCTCTATAATCCGGTGTTGCAAAAAATACTTCCCGTCTACCGAGATATATAAATCATCGGGCGATTTAATCATATGATGCTTTATATATTTTTCTATTTTACCGTATTTCCTTATATAGCGTTCTCCGCTAATGGTATCTTGCTTTCCTCCTAATTCCTTGTTTTCGGGTTCCTTTTTATCATCTATGCTTAAGTCATTGTCTACATAATCATAATGTACGTAATCGTCATTATATAAATCGATTATATTAATAAAAATAAGTTTTTCAAGATCGGGTAAAGATAGAAACGGCTTTTCAACACCCTCTTTTTTGTGAACATGAACCGCTATCTCAAGATTTGAAAAATCTAAACGTATCCATATTTTATACTGTCGATGGAAAGTAAATATCAACTGGTCGCGCCAGAAACGTTTTTTATCGTCCGGATGAACACCAAAAAGACATATCAATTGGTTTATCAAGCCAAAAGGAATAAAATCTTTGAATTTCATGGTAAAATTCGGTTTTGTAAAATCGAAATTGATCATCTCAAAATTACTGTCATTCTCCGATAAGGGCAGTTGCATCGGAACAATATATTGGATTTTATCCTTATTACTGTTGTCGTAAAATATTACTTTTTCTTGTATCAATAGTTTTCTGATTTTTTCGTCGGGACAGATTTTTTCAAACTTACTACTCTCAACAACACCGTTATCGGCTTTAGACAAAATTTTATCATGGATATGCCTTACAGTAGCCGCCGGGTTCGTCCACACAACTTCAGGCATCGAATCCCTGTAATACATCACTAATCCTCGTAAATGCAACTGATTTAACTCATATTTCAATTGCTCCTCAGATTCCATTCCATTAACCAATAAGGAATTAATCTTTGTGTAGTTTTTACCTTTTTTATTCAATACTTTAGATAGAAACGCCTGATAATAAGCTGTCTTTTTCTCTTCTTTTCTTTTAGTGCTTATAACATGGATCAGTCTCGATTTTAAAAATTTTAAAGTCTGAATGTTAAATCTGCTTTCTTTTGAGTCATCCTGGTTTATCAATTCCACAAAATATTCATCCATGACGGAAAAAAGAGCACTTTCGCCGATAAATCGTTTTTTTATGCGATTTATTTCTTCGACCTTATCGGCTGCGTGCGTTTGAACTAAAATAAATGCTTCCGCATTCTGAGTGGATTCATCCCTGTTGGATTGTCTTGTTCTCCTAAAATAGGGCAATTGATACAACCAATATGAGCGGGTGAAGTCACGTGTATTTCTACGTATTTGGTTTTTATCCAAAGAGTTGCACCACATTAAAACATTAATGGATTCGTCTGTAAAGAATGCCCTGTATAATCCATGATAATAGTCCTGACCGCCGAAATCATAAACCATTGCTTCCGGCAAGATACCCCTGTTTGTCTTTTCAGGATATTGATATACACTTAATATTTCTGTGCTTTTAGGTTTTATGCCAGGTAATTGATCATCATTATCCCCCTTAAAAAAATTCCAAAAAGATGTTTTTCCCGATGCGTGATTCCCCAGTAACATTACTTTGGCAGGCAATGTGACAGGGTATTCTGATATTTTCAAATTTTGAAAATGCATTATTACATCTTTAAGATTATTATCAAATCTTTTTAACTGCGGGTCAGAAAAAGGATTATAAAAAATTTTTAAAACTACCAATTCATTTAGCGATTCTATTTCATGCATTAAGGGTTCAATTGATGTAATTTGATTTGAGGATATATCTAATTCTTGCAATCCTTTAAATATCTTCAAATTTTTTACCTCTTTGATCTTATTATCAGACAGAAATAATTTTTTCAATTGAGATAATTGCTCCAACCCTTTTATCTCTTTGATTTGATTATCGGATAATATTAGTTCTTGCAATTGTGATAATTGCTCCAACCCTTTTATCTCTTTTATATGATTAGCGAAAAAATATAATTTTTTCAATTGAAGTAATTTTTCCAGACCTTTTATCTCTGTAATGTTATTCAACGATAAATCTAAATTTTGCAATTGTGATAAATGATCTAAACCGTTAATTTCCGAGATTTGATTACCGAATAATACTAAATGTTGCAATTTTCGTAAATTCTCCAACCCTTTTATTTCCGATATTTGATTACAGGATATCTCTAAATACTGCAATTGAAATAATTTTTCCAGACCTTTTATCTCTTTTATCTCTTTTATTTGATTTGAAGATAATACTAATATCTGTAATTGTGGAAATAGCTCTAAACCTTTTATCACAGATATTTGATTTCTAAATAAACTCAAACCTATGATTTCATTATTACTGTTGAGGCGGAAACTATTATGTTGGTTAATCCATACATTCTCACCAAGCGTTATTTCGTTCAGCGTGATGCCATATATCTTTTCTAATTCGAGTATTTCTTTTGGTTTGTCCATGGTGTTATTTTCATTTTATTGTATCTTTACAGTTTTTTTGGCGTATACAAGAAATCATTTAAAAAAGTATATTATGAAATGTCAATGCTAATAATACGACTACTATAAGTCCGTAAAATATCAGAAGCGTTTTGGAAAACATAATTTGAAAGACAGTTTTCACTTGATTTTCAAAGCGTTTATAATTCAAGTCATAAACGTAGTCTAAATTTTCACTGTGATTGGCGTGATTGGCTATTACCCAGTCGTACAATTTCCGGTAGCATCTCTCCTTATGAAGAAAAAAGGCGTCTAAGTACCAAAACACGACTACAGGTAATAAAAGTATTACGTTGAAACTGGATAACTCCGTAGCAACGATTGTGTCTTTAGTCAAAGCAAGAACAACTGCAATTAACGAGATTAACCATCCTTTCAATAGAAAGGAGTTGTTTGCCATTCGACTGATTATTCCTTGAATCAAGTCGATTTCCTTGTGTAAAATTTCTTCATTTTCCATATTAATTCTATTTTTTCGGCGCAAATGTACATCTTTTATCCGAGAACTCAAAAAATAAAACGCTTTTATATCGGACAGGCGTTACAGGGCATTGTCTCTAATCTGAATATCTCGATCGGCAATGGAGCGCCTAATACCTTGCCTGATTTTAATATTATACGCGGAGGTACGTCTATTGAAGGGGTGACGGTTACCGTGCCGTCCCTCTCCCTGTATTATTTTTGTCTGTATTTCTTTTTTTATTTACATAACATATACGCTATCATTCTATTATATTCTCCAACCGGATAGTTCGTATCCCGAATGGTGGGATTGACAAATCTATTTTTATTTTTCCATCCGTTTTTACGAACTGCAGGGTTTCTTTTACCTCGTCATTCAGTTCCACTAACTCTGCACGGTCAGCTTGGAGGTTGAATGTTACCGATTTTGTCGAAGCGTCATTTTGGGCATTGAAAAAACGGATGTATAAGTCCTTCCCTTTGCAGGTGACAGATGTCAGTTCGTAGGCGTTGTCCTGTATTTTCAACAATGATTTTTCAAGAACGGACGGAAATTTCGGATTATAGGCGGTCAATACTGCCAACAACGGTTCGTTGATGCGTTCTCCTTCGCTCCAGATATGGCTTTCTTTCCATGTACCGATATGGGGTATCAGGGCGTAGCTGATTTCGGTGGGTTTGGTGAGCGTGTAGTCCCTACCCCATAATCCTTTTCCCGAATACTGGACGGTTAGCGCCAGCGGGTGGTCTCTTCCATGTGCGTAAGAAGTGGTATGGTCGGTGAACAAAGCCAATCCGCTATTGGTTGTTTTGTCGTAGAGATCAACCCAGTTCAGGATGATATTGTGTTTGATTTGGTCCCAACTGTTGAAAAATGTATTTTCGAGCCGGCTTTCGCAAACATCAAAGGGGGCGTTTTTGTAAATTTGCTGTTCGTTCATATTGGCCGGAAAATGTACCAATAACTTGAACCGTTCATCATAGAACGGTTTGCGATAGTCTTCGTTCCTGAAAGTCTGGTTCGCCTCGCCTATTCCGGGATTATCCCGCCAGTCGATTTTCAAAGTCATGTCGATGCGTTTCTCTCCTTGCGCCAAACGGATAGTTTGGGTGAAGGGATGTGTGCCGATTTTGCCGTGAATGGCTACTTTTGCCGATAGAGGGCCTTGTTCGAGTATTTCTATTTCTGCCTGCGATTGGATGCTTGACAAAAAGGCTTCTTCCTTAAAAAAATAACCCCTCAGTTCGTTGAATGAGCGTTCGTTTGTTACGTCAACAAATTCCTTGCCTTTCAAACTTTTTGATTTGAGGCTTTTAATAACGCCTCCTTTTGACGGGTCTATCACGATTGAATACAAATCGTTTTCCAACAGATAACTCCCGTCTTTTTGCTTTATAACGGAGGTAGCGCTTTTTATTTTAGCGCTTTTTTGAACGATCCTGTAAGTCGTAAAACCCATCGGCTCCACTTGGGCTGAAAACGCAAGATACAGGTTTTCAGCCTTTTCGATTATTTGCGAAGGAACTTGTTTTCCAGTAGAGCTCACAACACCTACCGACCGGTTTTTCCAACTGTCAGGAATTTTCACCGATACCTGTTCAACCCGCAGGAATGACAGTGTGTTGAAAACCGTTATGCCTGTTTCATCTCTTGAAATCCCTCCCGTTGCATCTGCTACAGTTCTCATAGACTGTTCGATGATACTGTCGCTGATGTTATTTGTGAGGCCAGTCCATGCTGTCACTTCTTCTGCCCATGTCCGTCTTGATGGGAGGCGGTTATAGGGAACTATCCAGCAGTCGTGATGTTGGGCAAGCAGGAGTTTTGTCCAGGCCTCGTTGAGGCTTTCTCCCGGCCATGTGTTTAATGAGTTTTTGCCATACAAAATCGCTAAAGAAGCCATTTTTTCGGCAGTAATCACCTTATTTTCCGCTACCCGCACTTCCTGCGCCAGATGCTGTAACACTTGCGAACCCCACATCAGGCTTACTAATACGTCTTCCTGCGAAAAATACCAGTCATCGGTAGTAGCGCCAATGGAAAAATTTCGAATATAATCCCGCCATGTTTTGTATTGGGTGGGATAGTAATATTTAGAGGTATCGTCGCCTAACCAGGGTCCTTTGTTCCATCCGCTGCTCCAGGCTGCATCCTGAATACACATGCCGACAGGATTTTCTATACCAGCCTGCAGACACCGGTTGATGTAGTCTTTCGAGTTATACCATGCCATGGTTTGCCATGTTGAACGCGGTTGAAAGTCTTCACAGGCATAACGGGGGACGGTCAATATTTTCGTACCGTCCGGGCCTATCCAATTGACTAACTCACCGCCATGAGCGCGGGTATAACCGCCCCACATGGTATTTGGATTTTTTGTAGAGGCATATAAAAAACCGAATGATTTGAGAATGGCAGGCAGACAACTTGTAAAACAGGGTTCTTCTGCTGAATAAGTAGTGAATACCGCTTCGGGAAAATGCTTGCGTACAAGATCGATGCCATACGAAAACTGACGTATCACGCTTTCACCGTTAATACAATAGAAATAACTCTGTCCATAAGCCGGATTGATATATTCTATGCGTCCGTTTTCCGACTGGTCTTTAAAAAGTTCTTTAAATGCGTTGTAGGCTTCCGGATCGCGTTGCCTGACGACGTCCCATGTTTCAGGTTCTACCTCAATATTAATTTTCCATTCGGGATATTTCCTGAGCATATCGACCATAAAACCAGTCTGTCCCTGCGGATAATGTCCATAGATACCGCCATGATAACCATCTATAAAATAAGCCGTTTGCGCTTTCAGACTGAGAGCCATTAAAAAGTAAATGCTGAGAATAATATGTTTCATTTCTTATTTCATTTTCAACATCACACAACCATGTGCGGGGATATCGAAAGAGTCAACTTCCAATGTGTTTCCCAAATCGGTTTGTCGCCATAAATCGCGAATATAATGAATGTGCTGATATCCTATTTTATGCCAGTCAATCGCCACAGTACAACCGACAGGGCGTTTGTTGAAAATGGCAATGGAAGTGGTTCCATCGGCCAAATCTTTTTTCCATATTTCGACCATATCTTGGTTATAGATACTGTATCCCTGTTTTCCCAGTTTATCCTGATTCACAGCAATTACTTCTGCATTACATAGAATATTTTTTGTAAAATCGTCCAAAGAGGTGATGTTGCCGCTAAATATCAAGGGCGCTGACATCATACACCATAATGTCATGCAAGTATAATGCTCGCTGGGCGTATAGGGCGAAGGTCTTTGTATCTTCTTATCCCAGTCGTAAATATCACCGAAAAGCAGGTAGTCCGGATCGTTCCATCCGCCCGGCCCTGAATAGTCTTTCAATTGTTCCTGAAAAAAGCCGATACGAAACATGCTGGCAAGCAGGTTTCGGGTATCGCCGATGTCGCCAGTTGTTCGCCATGAACGTCCGCCGACTTCTTTTCCCCACTTCCACACGTCGCCCATTCCATATTGACATAAGTTAAGGATGATGTCCCGGTCGGCTTCCTCAATCAATTTGGCTATTAGCCTGTATGGTTTTTGCAGTTCTTCCAGATCATGTGATTTGGCTTCTTTCTCATACGAGCACCAGTCGTATTTAAGAAAATCGAAACCCCAGTCGGAAAAAGTCTTTATATCCAATGCTTCATACCCGAATGATCCTGTATAACCGCCACAAGTGGTTCGTCCGGGTGATGAATATAAACCGGCCTTCAATCCTAAGTTATGGATATAAGAGGTGAGACTTTTCATATCCGGGAAATTTCTGTTAGTGCGAATTGTGCCGTCAGGATTCCTTCCTGGACCTCCGATTACCGGATCGTCGCTTCCGGCTTTTACTTCCCAACCGTCGTCGATATTCACATAAGTATAGCCGAAGTTAACCAGCCCCTCGTCGTACATGGCTTGTGCGCTTTTTTCCATGATCTCCTGTGTGACGCCTGTGGCATAAATGTACCAACTGTTCCAGCCCATGTGAGGCGTCAACGCCAGATCGCCGCCAATCACAATTTCGATGGTATCTCTGCATATGCCAAGACTATTAGTCGCTGTGACTACAACCGGATATTTCCCTTCCTGCAAGCACATCCCGGTGATGACGCCGCTTGACTTGTCAAGGTTCAGTCCTTTCGGTAAGCCTGCGGCTTCAAATGTCATGGGACGGTTACCCGAAGTGGCGACAGTGAAAAGGAATGGCTTTGCTGCCGAAGCGCCGACAATCTTTGCGCCGTTTATTCGTGGCGACGGCGACGGTGGAGGCGTGAGGATGTATCGTTCTTCTACACTATCATTTTTTATGGATAGAGGATATGTCAGCACGGCTCCTTCGTTCGCAACCGCATAACCACATTCGACAATGGTATTGCTGCGCTCTAACGAGATAAATGACAAAAGAATTACTATCAGTTTCATTTTCATTTTTCAATGACAAGCATATCATATATTTCCACAGCATCAATCTTGACCTGCGCTATGCCGTCCGCAAACGTAAATTCGCAAGATTTCCCGGAAGGTTGAAGCGTTATTTTTGTGGGTTTTCGGTCGCAACGGATCGACGCCTGTAACGGGCCAACCGGGTCAATCGAGGCGATGATCCCTGCGTCCTTATGGTTGCCGGAAGTATTCACCAAATGAACTATCAGGTTTCCATTCAGTTGACTGACAGATACATCTACCCACGGAGAACCGTTGACTTCAACCAATGGATTAGGAAACAGTTCGTTTATGGCTGCATCAACCTGTTTCCTCAATGCCTCACTGCCGCTTTTCTCGTATTCTTCGCCTACCGTAAAAGGCAGGAAACCGATTTTACCTTTTCCTAACGTGCTAATCACCTGCTCGTTACCAAGTAATTGCAAACCGGCTAATGAGGCGAACTGCCCGGATGTTTCCTGACCAATCACTAAAAGGTTGCCTCCATTTTTAGCATACTCCACCAGATCGGTACAAAATGCCGGCGAAATCCGTTTCCATTCAGGTATCACAATCAGTGGAAAACGGCTCATATCGGGCGCCAATGTCTCTTCGCTCACCAAATCAACACTATGCTGTCCTTCGAGCAGGCACTGAAGTACGCCCTGCGAATGACCTTTGTACTGAGGGAATAGACTCCTCGAACTATGCTGGTAATCGCTTGTCGATAACAAAAGCGCTACTTGCGGTATCTGGGTCGAATGATGACAGTACTGCTGTCGTTCGCGGGCGAATTTAGCCACTTCGGCCATCACTTTCAGTTCGTCCAACCGCACCGAGCCGTCACGGTTCTGTGTAAAATAAGCCTGAAAGCCTCCGCCCAACGCTAAAACGATAGCTGCCTCGCGTTTCAGTTGCACAGCAGGTTTCTGTTCGCGCGGAAGCGGATTGTAGGAAAAACTCCACGCCATCAAATCCCACGGTATACCCTGCCATACTAAATAACGACCGGCAAAACGGGCCGAGTTGACACTGTTGTTAGGCGAATAGTCGCCCGACAGAAAATCCAGCGCCACAGAAACAGGCTCCGCCATGTGATGCGTGAAAGCCCAGTTACTGCATATTTGAAAATCAGGATATTCCGCCCGTACAGCCGCCACATAATGACGCAGGTATTTGCGGAAACCCTCGCGATGAAACTGCATCCATTCGTACCAGTGCGGATCGGTAGACGACTTGGGAATGTTGCTGATTCCCGTCTCTTCCCTGAACAAACGAACCGCCCGTTCGCCATAATCAGGTATCGTCGCCCAACATTCGCCGTCCACCCAGACGCCGTCAACGCCATAATCGCCTGCCAATTCCTTTAGTTGCGGGACAAGCAGTTGGTCGACATAAGTCCCGAAGACGGACGTCTTTTCTTTGTCGGGAGCGCCATCCGCGCGTATGGCCGCCCATTCGGGATGTAACTCAATAGCGCGGGTATCCCACACACCCGAATAGTGCATATAAAGCGCTACACCGCGCTTGGCCGTCACATCACGCCAAATTCGCAACGGATCGCCCACAAAACCCGGCGCCGGATTACCTGTTTTCGTCGGATAGCTCGTATAACCCGCATGTCCTTTGCAGTCGGTTTGAATATAATCGGGTTGCACCATATCAATGATAGCATTTATCATCTCAGGCGTCGTATTTTTTCCGACCTCATTGCAGTCCGCCCCTGCATGGAAGTCGAAATGAATACCAAAAAAACTCTTGTTACGGGGTAATCGCGCCGACTCGTCTGCCCGCTTCACCGTCTCTGTACACGATATAACAGCTAATAAAGCCAAAAAATAAAATTTTTTCATACGAAAAAAAATGATTAATGATTAATGATTAATGATTAATGGGTAAATTTTCATAATTGCTTGGGTGTGAGAGATTACATGACTGTTTCATAAATAATTGAATAATTGAATAACTGAATAATTGAATAACCCAGAATTATTCATACTTTATTCCGTATCTCCTCCAAGCTAACTGCTGCTCCGCCACGGCGTTTGCTTTCGTCGGCTGCTTCCATGAATGTGAATATCTCCAATGTTTCTTCAGGTAAGACAGGTGGGATGCCTGTTTGAAAAAACTTAGCGATTTCTTTTAGTAAGGGGGCATATCCGTTATAGTCGCCGAGTGTTTTGATGCCTTTTTCTCCAAAGACATGGCCGCCGTATCCCGTTCTTCCTGCCCGCAATCCTCTGAAAACGCCGATACGACCATCTTCCCATACGCCTATTGCCACATCGGTATCAGGTGTATGCGCCCGTGAAACTGTTTGGCATCCCACGCCCATGACTGTATAAAGCGCTTCTACGCCATGAATCCCATACCAGAAGAAATCAGGATGTGTCGCTTCCAACGTACAGGGGCTGAAGGCATCAGCGCCTAATATCCTGCCGATACTTTTTTTTGCGACAATATCCTCCATATTAGACATATATCGCAATGAGGATGATGAAAAAACAGGCACATTACATTCCTTTGCCGCCCGGAAAATTGCATAGGCGTCTGTTAGCGTACCGGCTATCGGCTTGTCAATAAACGTGGTTTTCCCAGCTTTGAAAACAGGCATAGCCTGCTCTAAATGGGTGCGCCCATCGTTCGATTCGAGTAGTATTACATCTGTGATTTCCAACAGTTTGGGAATAGAATCCACTATTTCCACTCCATATTTCTTTACTTCTTCGATATAGCCGGGTACGCGACTAACGCTCGATTCTATGTCCTTGCTTCCTTGCGGATAGGCCGCTACAACCTTGTAGCCCAAAAAATCGGGCGAAGCATCCTCCGCATTGAATGCTTTTGTAAATTCGGTTGCATGTGAAGTATCCAACCCGATGATTCCGACGCGAAGCCCATTGGCTACAGGTTTTACAGGCGATTTCCCAAATGAAGGACGGGATGTCAATAAACCTACTCCAGCCCAAGCGCTACTTTTAATAAATGTTCTACGTTTCATAAATAAATTCCTAATTGCTAATTAATTAAACCCTTGCTTCCCATCCGGGTTCATAGCTTCGGCTCCAGTAACGTTGCGCTTCACTATCGTTGATAATGCGGCCATCGGCGGGATTAATGTCGATAGTTCGTCCCGTACGCCATGATATATTTGCCAGCTGCATCAACAGGGTGCATTTATGCCCTGATTCCACATCCATGTTCAGCGGAGCGCCTTTGCGTATGCCATCGAAAAAGTTGAGGATATGGATAGCGTCAAGATGTTGTGCCGGGCTTACCTTGTTTTGAGGGTCAATCGTTATTTCGCTTTTAACCTCTTTGATAATATTATTTCGCTTATCGAAAATCTTGTAATCATCGCCTCCTGTAATAAACACACTCCCTTTGTCGCCATTAAATACAACACCGACGGAATTATTTTCGATGTTTCTGCCGCTGCAACTGTATCCTTCCCACATCAGCGAAGCCTCTTTGCCAAATTCAAGAGTAACGAGCTGCGTGTCGGGAGTTTCCCAATCGTCTTTGTAATAGTATCGGCCTCCTATTGAACTGACTTTGGTAGGATATTTCAGGTTCATACCCCAGCATAACAGGTCAATCATGTGCGTACCGTTATTTAATGTTTCGGCTGTACCCCAATGCCATAACCAATGCCAATTGTAGTGTACGATATTATCTTTGTAAATGGTACGCGGCGCAGGCCCCTGCCAAAGGTTCCAGTCCAACCATTCAGGGACGGCGGTAATTTTGCCTGTGCCTATACTTTCCCTGTTGTTAGCATACCAGCCTTTACCACAATGTACTTTCCCTATGACGCCATTTTGCACCTGTTGTATGGCTTCGATTACTTTAGGCCATGAGCGGCGTTGAGTGCCAATCTGCACCACCTTGCCATATTTCGCTGTCGCTTCAATCAACATTTCGCCTTCACGCGGGCAATAGCTGACCGGTTTTTCCAAATACACATGCTTGTCCGCTTGTAAAGCAAGCAGCGCAGCAGGGGTATGCCAATGGTCGGGCATAGCGATTACCACAGCATCTACTTGCTTGTCTTCAAATACTTTACGCAAATCTTTTTCGCCCTTTGGCGTTTTTTCCTGTACAGTCTTGACTGTATTAATACATTTTTCGATAGCCCGTTTGTCTACGTCGCAGATAGCGACCACTTCACAATCCGCCTGACGTGCAAAATTATGCGCCAGCGCGCTGCCACGACTGTTGACGCCTATTATAGCCACATTAATTCGGTCATTAGCGCCGATGATTCGTTGATAGCTCGATGCGTCAAGACCGGAAAGTCTTCCCCCAAAAGCCAACGCAGCCGCCCCTACGCCCGTTTTTCTTAAAAAATCTCTTCGAGTGTTCATAGTATTTTCTTTTTTGTATGATAAGCAGCGACAAAATTACACTTTTTTTCGCACTAAACAAAAAAAAGTTACACAATATCTAATTTTCAAACTACATACAAGTAACCATTTGTACGTAAATCTTCAAAATCTTGAATGCCCGCAGGCAATTTTTTTGGAAATAGAAAAATATAATTGCAGCGATTTTTTGAATTTTAAAAATGAAATATTCCTTTTTTATCTATTACCACTTCTCTCTTCGGCGTTTGTATCAGATTGATATTGGTTCCCAATATATTTCCTTTTTGCTCATTGTTCAAAACCTTTATTTGACTGCATAATTCGAAGGTCAGTCCTGCTTTGCGCGGATGAAAGGGCGTATAATCGTTACTATGTATGAGCCTGTTATACGAAAATTCTAATCCTTGTGTCGATTTGGCATAACATCCTTCACTGCCCCTGTTTCGTACCAGTAATTGGCGTCGCCGGCAATGAGAATGGCCGAACCGCTTGATTCGAATATATTGTTTTCGATAAGCACCTTACCGGGTGTGGAAATTAATATACCCCGAGCGCGACAACTCCCTATGAATGAATTGATAATAGTCACCGAAGGCGTCCAGCCAAGGTTCTCAAGACCATCGTCCGGTTGAATGGATGCCGGTGCAGCTTGTTCCAATTCGAGTTCGAACAGTTTTTCATCAATTTTAGTAAAGTTTTTTACTTTCCCCTTACTCACAGTGTGCATGGTATTGTGGTCGATAAACCCAATTTCGTCTCCTGCACGCGCCCATTGCAAGCCTTCGCTTTGATGGTGCATGAAGCGGCATCGTAGCTTGGCGCCCTCTATTTGGATAATCCGCACCCCTGTACCGTGTACATTGATCGGGTCGTCCATCAGCCCATGAAAACGACAATGATCGACCGTAATCTGTCCCTTGCAATTGGAAAAGTGGAAGCCATCATCGTGCCCGGCAAGTATACGCCCCTTGGCCGCATTAGGCTCGCTGTTGATATATTGGTAAGTAAGGTTTTCGGAATACTGGGCAAGTACGCCGAGACCGGCCGTATGGTAGATATTCAGGTGATTAAGGCAAACATTTTTGCTGTCGATGATAAATATGCCGGCATGGTCGCGGACGCTGTGACGAAGAACTAACAGATTACCTTGCGCAGGCACCCGTCTGAAAGGGTGATGCAGTCTGACCAAACCCTTAGAGACCTCTTCGGCCCGGTAATTGTTCCAACCGCCTCCAAACACGTTATCAGTCGTCTGAGGTACAGTCCTTCGGCTTGCCTTGTCGAACTCAATAGCGCCCCACCACTGGCTTTTCCAACCTTCGCCAATAAAGACTAATTTATCGTTCTCAATCACATAAGGCGATTCATAAGCATTGATATGCAGGTCGACATAACTTTCGGTAACGGCTCCCACGGTAGCTTGCGCCGAGAGCGGAATATCCCAGTCTATACTCAAATTGCGGATTGTGATATTACTGCTTCCATCAACCGTGAAAGGCTGCATCCGGTCGTGAAAGATAAATTCGGATCCCCAACCATCAATGGTCAACTCGTCAAACCCTTCTATCAAAATAGCTAACCGTTTCGGATTGACATCGTTTGTATTCGATTCAAAATAATCGCGTTCGATGCAATGTTGCGGCCAGAAATCGTAACGTCCGGCAGGAAAAACAAGCATGGGATTGTCAGTCTTCCGGCATGCTTCGAGCGCTTTTTGAACAAGGGGAACTGCATTTTCACGCGTATTGGGTTTCAAACCGAAATCGGACACGAAAATGGTATCTTTCGGTAATAACGCCGGACGAATACCGGAAGGCACAAGCAACAATGCTTCATCCCTGCCCAAAGATAAACTGATTTCACCTTCCTTTATTTCCATATTTCGTTGAAAAGGTTTGATGCCCTCCAATGATAACCGGTACATGTCAACCGACGGATATTTTTTCCAATCGGCAGGCAGGCGCCACTTTTTGTGTTCGTAGCCGTCTGTGCTATATGCCACTATGGACGGATCGGTCATCCATAAGGCAGGCATGAAAACATCGCCGTTATGTAGCATCGTATCACTTTCCTGCCTGATAGTATATTCTCTACCCTCAAGGCGGGTAGTGACTCTGTCGGAAAATTGCACTTCCCTGTAATTATTTGTCTGATTATATACTACCCTTTGCAACCGGTTGAGATAATACCAGGGCAAGGTTTGAATACAAAACTGTCGCAAGAAACCTGACAGTTGTTGCGGGTCTTTGCGTATCAGGTCTTCACCGTGCATGCTCTTTCCGAAAAGCAAACCTGTTGCATCATTGGAAGCGCCACCACAATAATAAGATGCAGGCCATTTCATATACACTTCCACCGAAGGGCTAAACCACCAGGCGGCAGGTTGCAGGCCTTCGAAGGACCATAACCGCAGGAAATTTGTCCCTTCACTGGTGACGTCGACACCTTTGGAAGCCCAGTACCGGTAGATTTCACCCTGTGTTGCCGATTCCTGTTCGGCTGTAAATCCCAGGTATGGACTTACAGGGCTGCCATCGGGTGTGAAGGGCGCCCAGGTGTGGAAAGCGTCGATATGTACCGTACCTGCCCGCGACAATGGAAGCATCTCACAGATGGCATCGATGCGTTTTTGTGCGTAGCCGGTATTCCATTCCTGGGTATAACTGACAGGCCAGCCCCATTCGCCGCGACGCAAACTGCCATCAGCATTACGGGCGATAATGTCATTTTTAACATACGTCTCCCATAAAGGACTGTCGTCATAAGCATCAAACATGTTGAGATGTACACTTACCGTAGTATTGTATTTGAAAGCTTCGTCCATCAGCCATCTCATACTTTCGAGCGCCGTTTTGTCCTGCAAACGTTTTAGATTCGGGTTCACCTCACCCCATGCAGGATACTTGGAATCGTGGCCGTTGTATTGCCATCCCACCAAGTAAACTATCTTGGGAACACTTAGAGTGAGACAGTCAATCTTGCGAATGATTTCCAAAGCCTGCTCGAAATTGACTACTACTTGCGATTCGCCTTTATCGCGCGTTTTTATCTGTTTATCTTCACCTTTTTCAGCTTCCACAGACGAAAGGAAAAGCTTCATCATCAGGGTTTGATGATAAGAATGATGCCGGTAGAGTTCCGGCGTTGGATAGGAGACCGGCGCCTTAATAGTTTGGGCATTGCTTCCCACTAAGCCTGCCAACATCAAAGCAAGGATTGTAAAATTTATTTTCATGCGAAAATTGAATAACTGAATAATTGAATAAATGAATAACTGATTTTTTTCATAAACTGAATCCCTGTTTTCCCAGTTTATCCTGATTCACGGCAATTACTTCTGCATTACATAGAATATTTTTATATCTCTACACTATCCACAGCATCAATCTTGACTTGCGCTTTACCGTCTGCAAACGTAAATTTGCAAGATTCCCACCGGCTTAACCCACTGATAACTGATTTACGCAAACCACTCCCGTTTACGGTTTTTCAGATTAGCCAATGTATCCAAAAAAATATTGACATCTTCTTCAATTTGAAAATCGAACATACCAACACAAATAAAGTCCGCACCATTTTCGAAGGCCCAATTGAATCCATCCGGCGGATCAATTGCTCCTGCCGCAAGCATTTTATATCCCACTACCGGCGTTTTTATGCGATTGACAAACTCGACCGTACGTTCGGGGAAAAGACAAAAGCAATTGTCGTGGAACAGGTTATGGTCCAAATGACGCTTACCATCCACCTCGAAAGGTTTTCTGTTTTCAAGCGGATGAGCCGACCAATAATTATCGTGATGCATGGTGGTCATATAGTAGTCGGGAATTATGCCGTTTTCTTCGCAGGTAATGAGTGTGTCAATAGTATGTGCACCCAAACCGGCAACATAGCCTTCACTTCGTATCTTGTTCAACATTTTATCTATAACATCCAACCGTTTATCGCGTACGCACCAATCACTATAATAACCAACCACCTGTAAAGCATCTACCCCATAATCAATGGTCTGCTCAATCAAGCCATAAATATTATCGCTATCATTAGGGACCCCAACCTGACCGAATACCTGCATTTTGCTTTGCGTTTGTTTCTTGTATTCAGCAACTAAGGACACGCCGGTAAAACCAATACTTATGGTATTGATACCGGCCTTTTCGGCTAACTGTAATGTCTCAAACACTTTCCGTTCAGAATTGTATGCCTTGAAAAGCTTGCTTACATATTTTAAATCGCGCGCGTGCGCAGAGCCTGTTATCTGGTTTCCCCCCATAATCAAGCGGGTAATTTCCAGATTGCCAATCTTCCCTTTGGGTAAGTTCCTTTTTATCTCTGATTGGTTGATTCGTAGCGAATCAGAACCGTATACCTTTTGGCTACGTAAAGAACCAAATAATCCTAATACAGGAATAGAAACAAGGTTTTTCAACGTTTCGCGGCGTGAAAGCATGGGTTTTATAGGATTACATGACTGTTTCATACAAGAAAATTATGTTTTTTATTTTTCCAACAATGCAAAAGCGCACCACAACACGGGAGCCTGACCGTGGTAATCGCCTGCTATCCGGGGTCGGTCGTAATAATATTGGCGGTCATTCAACTTATTGGTACCTACGCATACTTCTGTGACATCACCATCGGCGTTGATATAAGGCACTAAAGCCAACCATGCTTTTCGCGCTACGGGCCCGTATTCATCTACATTCAACCATCCGCGTTTAACTCCGGTAATCATGGCATAAGTAAACATAGCCGATCCGGATGTTTCAGTCCAGAAAGTCGGTTCATCAATCAGTTGGTTCCACAATCCTTTTTCTGACTGGAAAGATTTCAGGCTTTCCATCATTTTTAAATAACCTTTTAAAATACGAGGTCTGTCCGGATTATTATCCGGTAGTATCCTCAACAATTCAGTCATTCCCGACGCCATCCAACCATTTCCGCGACTCCAAAAAAACGGAACGTCGGGTGCATGGTAGAACAGGCCGTTAGGACGTTGGAGGCTGTCTAAATATACTACCATCTCACGGGCTGCACGGTTTATATATTCCTGCTTTCCGGTTGCTTTATAAGCTTGCGACTGGATGATTGTTATCATGAACATATCGTCGATCCACATGCGTGTCTGCCATGAAAGACCTTTGGCAGCAAGCGCTTTCTGCTCGTCGGTGGCATCTTCGGGCAAGGTCCATTGCGAATCCGCATAAGGCATTCCCAAATCGAAATAACGTTTGTCTTTGGTAATTTGATAGAACTCTAATGGAAGACACCCGAACATGTTCAGGTCTACATGGTTCATGATGGGCTGATAATCCTTTTCCGAAGTAAAAAGCGGCTCAAACCTTTCCTGCAATTGATTAATAAGACCCTTATCATTAGCAACTTGTGCAAACCGTAAGGAGCCAAACCATGTACATACTTCTGCATAATGTATCCATTTACCTCCGTGTAACATGTGTTTACCCGGAACAAAACGATGGCTGAGTTTTGAGCCTACTGTTTCGGGCGAGAAGCCTTCCGGAAAAGAATCGAAATAATCCTTTTTGGAGCTACAAGAAGTTGTAGTAACAGCGATTAACGCTGTTACTACAATTAATATTTTCAGATTCTTCATAGAAGTAAATGTCTAATAATAACCTTCATTTTGTTCTTCTGCCATCGAACCTCTCGGATTCAACCGGTCTATATGCCGCTGTGGAATAGGTCGAAGTTTATGGTGGGCTCTTAGCCCGAATGCGTCAGGGTTATATTTTTGCACATATTCGAATAATTTTTCGCAACGTACCAAATCTTCCCATCGATTCATTTCACCTAACAACTCCCGCCCCCTCTCTTCGAGTATAAAATCGATAAAGTTGGTATTAATATCGGCTTCATTCAGTTCAATTTCAGGATATGTACTATTGGTGTCGCCTACCTGTCCTCCTTCTTCGCGCCAATATTGAGGCATTTTTATTTCCCCTTGTTTCCAGGCGGCGCGTTGACGAAGCACATTGATATAGTTGACAGCCGTCGTATAGTCGCCTTTACGTCCGGCTGCTTCCGCCGCTATCAGGTAGGTCTCGCCTAATCGCATACGCACCCATTCGCGACCGCCTCTTTCATCGCCCACTGCTAACCGTTTCGGATCAAGAAATTTGAGCAAATTGGGATAATAACGATTATTATCAAGCAAGTTTGTTTTGTTCCAAGCAATATACCGGTAACTGTAACTGCTCCCCTCAGGCGCCGGATTAATACTGTAATAAATCGCCGTATCACCAATACTTAATCCTGGTGCAACTTGATTGGCATAATATGCCCACTTGAAACTTTTGTAAAATCGCGAATCATTTTTACGGTCGAATATTTCGGTCATAACACGTTCGGTTTGTCTGTGTCTTCGGAAGGGACGTCCATTGGCAATATCACGAAACATACCCGGCAAATCTTCGTACCATGAACCCCAGTATAAATGGAAAGAATTGCCATCGCCGTTATATACGGCATCATACGTAAATTGAAGTGCAAAAATCACTTCTCTGTTTCGTTGGTTATCGATATCCCAAAGAGCCGCGAAATCACTAAGCAGTTCATACTGATTGCTTTCGATGACCATTTTTGCATATTTCAAAGCGTTATCCATATCTGTGCTTTGTTGTCCGCGCGGGTCCTGAATGGCGCTGCCACGGGTAAGATATACCTTAGCTAACAGGTGTGCCGCCGAATAACGGCAAGTACGTCCGGTGGCAGCGGGTCTTTCCGGCAAGATAGGAACAGCATATTCCAGGTCTTCAATAATCTGCTCGTAAATTTTTGCAATGGGAGAACGCGGGAAATCGGTACGTACTTCAAAGAAAACATCCAATACTAAAGGAATATTTCCGAACTGTTGAACCAGATCAAAGTAAAAATATGCGCGAAGGAACGACATTTCGGCTATCGAAGATTGTTTCTGGGCGTCGGTCATGGTAGTCGATTCTTCTACCTGTTGAATAACTAAGTTAGTAGTACTGATAGCTTTATAATGATTTTCCCACAAGGCGTACAATACGCTGGCGTCAGCATTCAACTGACTTCCATATTGGTTGAAAGCGGCGCCCCACGTTCCCGGATCTTCACCCTGTGTAAATAAATCCGTGCCATATTCAGTCAACGAATTGAAACGTTCAAGGTTACCTGCTCCCCAGCGCATATAACTGTAGGCAGCCGTAGCAGCTGCATCTACGCCTGCTAACGTACCGTAATAAGCCGGCGTTAATCGGGGAATATCCTTTTCTTCAAGGAAACTTTCACAACTAACAAACGATGAGCACAGTACGATGCTGACGATAAACAAAACAGTTGTTTTTCGAAATAAAATTTTTCTAATTGTATTCATTGTATAAACTGATTATCGGTTAAAAACTCAAATTAAGCCCTACGATCCATGAAGTTACGCTTGGTCGCGTGTACCCTGAAGCCCCTTCAGGGTCTACTCCGGTATAGTTAGTCCAAATCAATGGATTTTGCACCTGGGCATAAATACGACAACGTGACAACTCCATTTTTTGTCCCAAATGTTTTGGGATTGTATAACCTAAGGTAACAAAACGAAGACGCAAAAAATCCGCTTTTTCGTATTGCAAGGTCACATAATAGTCCAAAAAATCTACGCCTTCGATCGGACGCGGGAAGTCATTAGTAGGATTAGTAGGCGTCCAGTAATTGACTTTCACATTTCCGTTTCTGTGAGCCTGATTCAGATAACTGATACTATTCCTAATCATCGAGCCATAACTGCCAAGAAAGAAAAAATTCAAATCAAAACCTTTGTATGTAAAAGTATTGTTTAAACTTCCTATCATTTTAGGGCGCGCCTGTCCCTGTATAACCCTGTCGTCGGAATTAATAACATAGTCTCCATTATCATAGAGCTTGATAGCTCCCGGTTTAAAGTTGCTTCCGTTTGCATTAAACTTGGCCATCTCCGCAAGGTCTTCCGGGGTATTCTGCCATATACCCACTTTTTTGTAATCGTAAAATACGTTGATGGCTTCGCCAATGAACCAGCTGTTGCCGGGGTCATCCTGTTTCCCGTTATACAATTCAACAATTTCTTCCTTATTGGCATACAACATCAAATTGGTTGTCCAGGTAAAATCTTTCCGGGATATATTTACACTGTTCAGATTCAATTCTATCCCTTTATTGCGTGTATTACCTATGTTCGATTTGATAACCGAAAAACCGGAAACAACCGGCAATTGGCGGTCAAGCAACAGATCGGTAGTATTTTGCAAATAAGCGTCAATCGTCCCGCTTAGTCTGTTTTTCAATATCCCAAAATCTATCCCCAGGTTCCACTGACCGGTCGTTTCCCAGGTAAGCGTGTTATTGGGCATTGTATTCGGGGCATAACCTATTCTTGTCAATGTGCCGTAATTATAATACTTTGTCGACAAGGTTCCTTTCGTATCATAAGGACTTACTTCCGAGCTTGCCGAAGTGCCATAACCCAGTCTTAACTTCAAGTTATTGATGAAAGATATATCCTGTAAGAAGCTTTCTTCGTTAATACGCCATGCCAAAGATGCAGCGGGGAACATCACCCATTGATGTCCTGGGGCCAGACGGGAAGCGCCATCATAACGGGCGGAAACCGTCAGCAAATATTTACCTTTGAAGTTATAGTTGATACGTCCCATAAAAGAAGCGAGATTCCACTGCGATTTGCTACTTGAAATAGCGCCCGGTACCAATCCCGAAGCTACATCATACCATAATAAAGCGTCAGAAGGCGTGTTCTGAACAGGTATGTTATTGCTTTCACTAAGATATTGCTGAATAGATTGCAGCGCAGTTACCCCAATGGTATGGTCACCGAAAGTCTTATCGTAAAACAATAAGTTTTCCCAAGTATAGGAAAAAATATCCTGGGCTGCATTTTTCGCATAATTCATGGTAGTATTGCGTGACTGGGCTGAACGAAACTCATAATCCTGAATAGAACGGAAATCCAGTCCCAAATTAGAACGAAATTTTAAACCATCAACAGGCAGTTTTATTTCTCCGTAATAACTTCCCATGAAGCGATTTGTCTTAAGGGGAATAGAAACGGCTCCCTCTACTAATCTTTGAAGCGGATTAAACCATTGGTCATCGGTACCCGATACTCTGACTAATAATGTGCCATCATCATCATAGAACCGTCCCATAGGCATTACACGCCAGCTATCACTCAGATTCGATCCTCTATTTTGAAGTGAGTGTGTAAATGTAGTCATTCCTCCGATCTTGAACCATTTGCTTATTTCATGGTCTAAGCTCATCCGTATTGAATAACGTGAAAAATCCTCATCTTTCATTATCCCCACATCCTTGTAATAATTACCGCTTATTAAGAACTGTGTCTTGGCTGTTCCTCCACGGATGCTCACCTGATGATTCGTAACTGTACCGGTACGATGCACTGCGTCCCACCACTTACTGTCGGAGCGGACTTTCGACGGGTCGTAATTACCGTTAGCATCATAAGCCATTCTGAGTGATTCTAATGTATACGAGTCCCTAAAGGAGGTTAACTTTTGATCTTCCTCAAAATTTGGCGTATCAAACGGATATCTATTGTTCGAACGATATGCTTCCCTGACTGTCTCTGCATATTCGGCGCCATTCATATACCTTAATTGGTTTAATATGGTCTGCGCACCATAATACCCGTTATAATCTACGATTGTTTTCCCGTCTTTTCCTCTTTTAGTAGTGATCATGATTACCCCGTTGGAACCACGAGCGCCATAAATAGCTGTTGCAGACGCATCTTTCAATACGTCAATTGATTCGATATCAATAGGACTGAGATCACTCAATCCACCTGCCATGGGGATGCCATCTACAACATACAAGGGATCACTACTGGCGCTTATCGACCGTTTACCACGAATTAAAACGGAGGGTGATGCGCCTGGTTGAGAACTGGTATTGTTGACTAAAACCCCGGAAACCCAACCTTGCAAAGCCTGAGCTGCATTAATAGCGGAAGTAGATGTTATTTTCGCGGAATTGACAGAGGCCACAGCGCCCGTCAAATCCCTTTTCTTTACAGTACCGTATCCTACAACAACGATTTCGTCTAATTCAGTCGCATCTTCTCGCAGCGAAACCTGAATGGTTCGTTGGTTTCCTACTAAAAACTCCTGACTTACAAATCCAATATACGAAAAAACAAGCGTACTGTTTGCATCCGGTACGATCAGGGAATAGACGCCATTGACGTCAGTTGTTGTGCCCTGGGAAGTCCCCTTGATGGAAACGGAAGCTCCGGGCAGCGGTTGTCCATCGGCATCTGTCACCGTACCGGTAATTGAGATACCTTGCAAGAAGAGATCATT
>Ga0099364_10003735_pt1 | contig 23459 bp, 22 predicted proteins | sample TergutTh196P3_FD_73070 | JGI IMG/M metagenome (GOLD analysis project Ga0099364, IMG submission 73070) | Microcerotermes parvus P3 segment gut microbial communities from Pointe-Noire, Republic of the Congo - Th196 P3 | ecosystem: Host-associated > Arthropoda: Insects > Digestive system > Gut ...
TTTGTCCGGGAAGATGTCCGGACGGGACCGCTCCCACGTTTTTTTGCCGCCGTAACCACCCCGCCGCTGCGCGGCACCCCTCCACGGAGGGGAATTATATATGTTCCCCTCCGTGGAGGGGTGCCCGAAGGGCGGGGTGGTCCAAACACAGAATCCAGACCGAGTTTGAATACGATCTCGTGATCGTTTTGTTAATGCTGTTAACGGCGAAGCGGCGTCAGTTGCATCCGCCTGTTCGGCAAAGGCACTTTGAACTTGCGAACGAGAGTAGTCGTCGTCGGCCGGCAGTAATGCGTAAGCGTCGTCTTGAGGTCGGCATGATCCATATGCTGCTGCAACTCCAATGGCGTTGCACCGGCACGGAGAGCTAATTCACCGGAAAACCGCTTTAAGTCGTGTAGCCAAAAGCGTTTACCGACTTTTTGCTCGGCGGCTTTCCAACACTGGTACCATTTTTTGTCGCCGTGGATCCACGGAAACAACTTGCCGTGATGTTTGGCCGGGATACTACTCCACTCGATAAATCGGTGCAGTTCGAGAAGCTCTGCAGCAAGCTCTTCGGTGATCGGTTTGTATCGGATTTTATTCTTTTTGTCGATGTCGGCAGGGACCTCGACGAAGTATTCGGAAAAGTTGACGTTGCCGAGGTTTAGGCCGAGGATTGCTTCGCGTCGCAGAGCAGTCACGGCAGCGAAATGGATGATGGCTTGCCAGAATCGGCATCGATGCTCGCTGATGATGAACTTGGGATGCGAGCAGTCGTCGAAGGCATTGATGAGTTTTTGGAAATCACGATCGGAGAACTTTGGCGGCGGGTTTTTTGCGGGAGTTGGAATCGAGCCGATTTCGTATGGCAGGTTACACCGTTTGCATAATGTTTTGGCAATGCGTAAGTGCTTTGCTTTAGTGTGTTCTGCAAGTTCGAGTGTTGTGATGTAGCTGGCAAAAGTAGAGTGCTTCGTGCGCTGCTCTTGCCAGAGTTGTAAGTAGTTGGCGGTGTTGCGGTATTCCTTTGCGGTTTTTTTACGCAGGGACGCAATGAGTTCGTCGATTGTCATGTGTTATACTAGATGTTTGATAGTAGCCTTTTTGAAGGGCATTCGTATGTTATGATACGAAAAGGGCGGTGTATGTCAAGACATACACCGCCATAAGTTTGCGGAGTGCTCAAAAAACGCCTACCAAAATTCAAGAAAAATTTTTAACGCCACCATTCCTCACGGAGTAGGTACACTCAGCATTAGCAGGGAGCGGACTTGAACCGCTGACCTACGGCTTATGAATAACTCTGTTTCAACTTCGTCTCGTGCACCGCCGGATGGTTAAAATAAGGGGAAAGCCTGCAAATGCCGGCATTTCCCGACTCAAACGACTCGCTCATTCTACTCCATTTCCTTCCAAAGGCACGCAAACCCATATTTTCGCCGCGCAACCCATATTCCTTGTCGTTTTTTCCGAAAACCCATATGCAGATTTTTACAATTTTTTCGACATCCACACGTTGGAATCGCAAAAATCGCTTTTTTCGCTATTCTTTCGCACGCGAGCAAAACGCATTTCGAGACTGCGAAATTTGCTCGCGATGACGTTCACGAAGCCAGCAATCGTCGAAAACATGCTCGGTGGAAGAATAATCGACAAGTTTCATGCACTCGGCTACGAAGTCGATGACTATACTCGCAATCACAGCTTTCGCCTGTCGAAGTTAGGCATCAAAGGCGAGATAGATTTAATCTTGCACAATGGCGATATTTCTATTCTCATCGAAGTCAAAACGACGCTTGACGTTGCCGACGTCCGTCAGCATATAGAACGCATCGATAAGTATCGCACTTATGCTGATGCAAGAAGGGGCGATACTTCCACTCGCTACATCGGTGCCGTTGCCGGTGCAGTCGTAGAAGAAAAAGTAGTTAACTTCGCTCACGAGAATGGATTATACACTATCGTTCAATCCGGCGAAGGCGTTGAGATAGTAGAAGTGCCGAAAGACTTCAAAGCAAGGGTTTGGTAGTAGATTGTTCTATCAACGATTCAGATTGCTTGCAAAAGGCAATCGGCGATGCACCAAGCGATGCGGCTCAAGTATTCGCGGATGTTGCTCAGAAAATGGATAGTCTTGACGCATTATTTCTACAGCAGCGTCGTGGATTCTACGAACGTTTTTAGCAGGAACATGCAATTGAGTCATTGCCATCTCTGCGGCAGCGAGGAGATATTGTAAGTAGTAACTTCCTTCATTGCTGATTAAAGATGATTCATTCTCATCACAAGAATAAAGTACAATCTCTTGTGGCACCGCATTGTCTATCATTCGTTCATATTCGTGTCGAATCATGTTATCGAACCTAGAAAATGCAATCGCCTCATTGTTTATACAAGCATCTTCCTCGTCAATCACTCTATAATTGCGACAACAGTCAAGTATCATCAGTTGCTTTGGCGACAAGTTTGTCATATGCCGCATCGCAAACGTTTCATGCTCGTTGATAGCGAGCACTATTCCATTGTACTCTTCACAACCATGTCCTGAAAAGATGACGATTACATAATCATACGCAGCATATTCTATTTCAGAAAGTTTCCTGCTGAGTTCGCGTCGCGTTGGATTCATCAGGACATCAATCTCTTCGTGATACCAGTTGCCGCCGATGGGACTTGTAAAGAAAGCATAGTAGTCATCAATATCGACTAACACTCCTGGCAGTCCATCGGTATTGCCAATCATCAAAATCTTTTTTCTCATCGTTTTGCTCCTATCATTCAAACATAGCATCCCCATCGCCGTCTTGCCCCTATAAGGCATTTGCAGTGCAAACGCAATACGTTGACAATGTTATCGTTACGATACAACATTTTTGATTTTAGGCAACAGGACTGAATTCATGTCGTGCAACGATGATGTGTTTGATAGACAAGATGTCTATGAATGTTTTAATCGTTGTCAATGAGAGTGCTTTATTTCTCTCATTGATATTGCTGATTGTCGTATCAAAAGTCGAAAATGATTTTTGCTTGGAGTCAATTTCGACTCTTTTGATATGATTTATGATTACACCAACCGCAACGTGCGAGCCGTCAGTTGTGCAATGCGTGATAGAATATCTCTGCCATTGATAGTCGCAACTTTTGTACTCGCAATGTGTCGTAACGTTGCGTTGTTGCATTGACAGTAGTGTGCATTGAGCGATTTCTACTATCATGACTTTGACCGTTTTCATTATACGGCGTAACAGTGATGCGGTAACGAGTACCAGGGTTTAAGTCTGTCAGCGTAAACTGCGTTCCCGTAACACCTTCAACGTGCCCGCTAGGCGCAGTGCTATTGCGTGCTGTGGGATTCCAGCTAATCGTATAATGTGCATTCGCATCTAACGATGTTCTACTATTTGGTGCTAACAACTTAATCGTTAGCGATGTAGTCGTCGTTGCTTTCTTGTCTAATCGCACACGAGGTTTAACAGGAAGTAACGCGTCTGGATTAGCTGTCGTCGCGGCAGTCATCTCTGTTGTCGCAGTCCCTGCTTCATTGACCGCTGTCAATCGAAATGTATATTGCGTAACAGGCTTCAATCCTTCGATACGTACAGACGTTGCATCTGCTACTGGTGCTGTTACCTGTATCCATTCGCCCTCTGTATCGGATGTTCGCCTGTACTCCAAAATATACGATGACACTTCATCCGACTGTGTCCACTGCAATACTATGCTATATGGCGAGGATTCTTCGATTCGCATGTCAGTAGGTGCTGATGGTGCTATGGGAATATCGATTACTGGCTCTTCTTCGATTGGCTCTTCCACTAGCGGTATATCTACTGACGGCTCGTCAGTGGATTCGTCTATCGGTGGCTTTTCTACTGATGGTTTGTCGATCGGCTCTTCAATTGTCGGTTCATCGTCTACTGGTGGCTCTTCCTCGGAAGCATCTAACGTAGTCACATAAAACCATGAAGAGTTAGGTACATACATACCGCCAATAATTGCTCTTACGACAATCTGGTACTCTGTACCAGGTTGGAGACCATTTAGTGTAATCGACGTACCGCTAACAGTCGCTATTCTATAGCTCCCTCCATCCAAGTACATCGCCTCATACTTTATTGCACCGCTTATTTCATCTCATTCCAAGGTAATAGAATCAAACGTTATATCCAATATGGTTACTGCAAAAGGAATGTGGAGAGGATCGCGAATCTCCGTGGGGTGTACGTAGTTCGGATTGAGGTACGCAAAAAACTGATGCACTAAATCTACTTTCCGATACCATACGTCCGATGAACCGGTAGGAGCCCAACCGTTATTACTACCAGCAACTACCCGCTCTACAGCGCTTGCCCAATCCTCCCACTTATTAGCCATTCCATACTCATTAGCAAAATCCCATGTCCACCCCCACGCAGTACCGCCAAAAAGCGAGTCAGGGTGAGACCAAGAAATAGTAGAAAATTCTACCCATGCCGAATTGGAAGGGACGTGGTGAAAATGGGCCACTTCATGGACGAACGTGCCAAACGTAGGCATGCCGTAAAAGAGCGTATGATTTGTACCGTGCCAAACAACTCCTAAGAGACCCAATATCGGAGCGTTTAGCATACAGTACACGCTGCCGTCACTGCCAGCACGAAAAAACGCATAGTTTCCTATAACATCGTAGGTTTGCTGTGCGTAGTCGCTGATGCGTAAAGTCTCTATCTCAGTCCAAGGACGCACGTTATAGGTACGAGTGTCTCTCCAAGTCACTCGTCCATTGGGATCTGTAGCTGCTAGCCGAATAAGCCCGTCGTTGGCGTCGTGTCCATACGATGCCCAAACATCACCTGTGCCAACCCATATAAAACATTGGCTGCCGTCGCTCGTATTATAAAAGACATTCGCACCTTCACCGCCAATGACAACACTATCACCGCTAACACCGGTATCGAGATGACTGTTGCCTAACCAACCGCCATATATCCAATCATTACCTGCACCGCCTACTAGCCAGTTATCACCGCCACCACCGTCTAATCGCATTGCGATAGTAGTCGATACTCCTTCATAAGCTCCAATGAAAACATCGTTGCCGCCAAAGCCCCAGAACGCTATCTGCGATATGCCGTTTCTATCGACTGACCAGACGACGGTTCGATCGATACGCTAATCACAGAACGAATGAACGATAATAGACGTAGATGTCTGCTGTATCTCCATCCAATCGCTGTAGTCAGTTCCTTGAATCTCAAGCGTACTGCCTACTACTACGACTGAACTGCCCCAACTCTGCGTAACTGTCGTCGATGGGCAGTCGTCGGTGTAGTAATCCAAACACTGTCTGACCATTCTGACGTCCTATCAACACCTACAGCACGAACTCGAAACTCGTAAGTAGTGCCTGGCATAAAAGACGTCCATGTCATTGCAAATGTAGATGCTCCTACCGAATGACTCTCCCATACGTCAGTACCGTACTCGCGACATTCTACTACATACGCAGTCCAGGTAGGAGAAGTAGAGCCCTCTCCCGCATTCCATGTTACCGTAGCACTACGACCGAAGATATGATTTGTCATCTCTCCTACACTAACCGATAAGTCAGTCGGTGTCGGTACGAAGTGTGTAGTATGGGCAATAACGAAACGCCAATTAGAAAATGTACCTTCAGCAACTGCGCGTACCTGGATTTCGTAGGATGTACGAGATTGAAGACCGTTTACAATAAACGTTGTATCTGTAATATCAGAAACAACTGTCCATTCTCTACGAGAACTCCAAGGGTCGTGTATACTATATCGCAACTCGTAAGCAGCTGTATCGCTTACTTCGTTCCATTCTACCGTGATGGACTGGTGCGTTCTGTCTGTTGCCGTCAATCCTGTTACTGCTGGGATAGGTACAGAAGCAGCACTCATCACCGACGCAGATGCAGACGACACAATAACTTGCGTGTCGGTATCCACAACCGGCAACCCTGTTTCCCACAGTGTTGCCGACAGTAGTTCGCGATTCTCCAATTCTTCAATGCACAGGATTCTCCCCTGCTTTTGCTTGCGTTGAATGGATGCGGTGTCCGTGCTCGAAAAACGATCAAATATGCTGTTTGTCATGCGAAATCCTCCAAATGCGGGCTAAAATGCGTGCAATGCGAATCATTCTCGCTATCACACGGTTAAAATAAAAGTCAACGGGCAAGCATTGGCTGCTGTTAACTACTCCATCTTCTCCGAAACATAGGCAATGACAATGTTATCAATGACTTTAGCTATGTTACGATTCCAGAGTGAACAACTATCGACTTGTGCTGTTAGTAGAGCATGATGTTTCTGAGCGAATTGCCGAAACTGCTCGAACACTTGATGGAAACACTGCTTTTGTTTATCAAGCGTGTCAATCATATAGTATCGCACGTATTCCTTCTTTTTATATGGAGGGTCTGTGTAAAAAAACTGAAGCGTGTACTTGTGGTCAATCGGCATGAAAAGATTCGGCAATAAAAAGTGCATTGCTTTTGCAAACGTTACCAATGACAGCTTCGTTTTCGTAAGCCCAGCAAGATTGCAGAACAAGGAACTCATTGTCTCTTTGAACGAGTCGTCTGTTTTTTTGACTACTTCTAGTTTGAGATGAGCGAACAATTGAATGGTTGTGGCATGTTCTTGAATCAATTGCTTAAAATCGGGAAGATCGCTTAACTTTGCTTGCTGATTGTCCATCCCAAATGCCGCAAGCATTTTATAAACTTGTTCGATAAGTTCGTCATTGGCGAAATTATTCCTCGACGACTGTAAGATCTGATTGTAGAGTTCGGCGGATTGAGGATACTTTCTACTTAATCGTTCTTCACCGCTCTTTGCTAAGCGTGGAATATCATCAGTCGGAATGGCTTTAATCAAGGTTCGTTTAAGCGTTGGCATCGTGTTGTCCTTTTTGGGTTTGCGTGCTGTAAAGTTAGCCGAGTCCGGCAACAGAAACCGCTCAAGATGGGAGCGGCAATGTGCAACAATCACCGATAAATACAACACTTTTTTCGGTGTTTATTGCATATTGCCGTTCCCGTCTTGAGTGGTCTCTTGTTGTCGATGCTTGGTGTTCATAGGAAAAAGCAACATGGCAAGTGGTTTTATGACAACGAGAGCGGCGACAAGATTGAAGTTACCGGCGGTCAACTGAAAGGGCTTGCGAAGGCAGGAATAATCACGCGGGAGACCATTGTCGAGATGGCGGAGAGGATAAGGCTGTACCATCGCAAAAAGTGAAGGGGTTGACGTTTCCTGGAATGACACAACACGAATCGGTGCAAATAACACAAACGTCCTCCGTAACAGAAAATCTATTTGCGCCAATGAGCAAAAGCAAATAGCAATCGATGAATTCTATCCAGAGATTGGAACCGATATAAACAAGATAGCGGCAGGGCGTGGTGCTACCTTTTTGCAGATGCGGGTTGAGCCGCAAGAGGGGTAAATGAGTTTATTGCGTGGGACGGCAAGATAGAATCCGATTCTGTTGGGCACGATTTGTTGATGCAGATCGAGATAGTTTTGAATGCCGTACATGTGGTACAATAGTGTTGCGGCCATCGTGGTTTCATCATAAAATGTTGTTTTGTAACTCCTTTCATGAAAACAACTTGTCCGCATTTTTTCAAATACAAGAAAACAAGGCATGAAAATATCCGAGGAACCTTAAAAAATGATGCAGTCAGCCGATATTGGTTTCGTTTTCGCGCTGCGGCAGGAAGCCGTGGGAATCTTGGACCGCCTAAAACATTCCCGAAAAACGTCCGGCAACGGTTGGACCTTCCATACGGGCAAACTCGACAATCATTCCGTTGCCGTCGTGCTGGCCGGTGTAGGACAAAACAATGCCGAAGCGGCGGCTCACATTCTGATTGATGTATTTGCTCCAAAAATTCTCTGTTCGGCAGGCTACGCCGGCGGCCTGTCCGCAAGACTCAAACGCTCAAATATATGTATTCCCGAACAAGTCATTCGCGAACACGATATGCAGGCGCTCGACCTGACGCAACCGATTCCCCAGCAAACGTTGTCGATGCCGGATAAACTAACGCTGATTACGGTAGGCAATGTCGTGGAATCGCCCAAACAGAAACAAGATTTGCACACACGGACGGCCGCGGAGATTGTCGATATGGAAACATTTGCCGTCGCGGAAGTTTGCCGGATTCGCGAGGTTCCGTTTCGTTCGATTCGTGTGATCTTTGATGCGTTCGATGACCGCATTCCAAAGGATATAGCCAAGATATTGGACAATACGGGCAAAGGCGTATCGCATCTTTCCGGGAGTATTGTTGGTAGCATATTGTCTCGGCCTTCGGTGATGCTTGATCTTGTATCCTTAAAGCGTCGGGCATTTGCGGCATCGGAACGTCTTGCTCTTTTTGCCGTTGAGGAACTGACCCGACGGAAATCCGACGGGGAAATGACGATACCAACAAGCCGAGAACAGTAATGTAGTGGTAACGGCTTGCCTTTCACCCGCTCTCTACTTTCACATCGACAAGAGCAAAGTCATCAGCGACATCATGAAGACCCAAGCAGCAAAGTACCACAGTTTTCCACGGGCAAGCCAATTCAAAAAGAAGAGCAGTACAAAGACGCCGACAAAACAACTCACACAAATCCCAACGCACAAAAGCCAACTGGGTATCGAATTTGCACTCTGCAACGGCAATTCGTGCATCACGCGAATGTTCTGCAACAAGCCAAAACCCAATATGGCCGGTATCGAAAGAAGAAATGAAAACACCGCCGCCTCCTCTTTATGAAGCCGGCAATACATTCCCGCAACAAGCGTGATACCCAGCCGGGAAATGCCGGGAAACACGGCAAAACCTTGGGCAAGGCCAATGATAAGAGCATCTTTCCATGTCATCGTCGTGGTGGTTTTTTCACCTTCCGGCAACCGTAATGTATAAAGCAGCAACAAACCCGTTAGAGCAAAACATACCGATATGAGCGGCAGGCAATTTTGAATGTTGGGAAAAAACATGAAAACCGACAATCCTATCGTCGCAACGGGAAGCGTCGCAACAGCCAGCAGCGGGATCAACCGCCGGTCTTTGCCGAACAGAGCAAGAATCCGTTCCCGAAAGACAAGCGCGACGGCAAGGAGCGTGCCGAGGTGGAGTGAAACGTTGAGTTTTACGAATTCTGCATTGTCGTCTGCCAGTGCATCGCCAAACCGATCGAAAAGATGGTTGAGGACTGCATTGTGTCCCGACGAACTGATCGGCAAAAATTCACCGATCCCTTGTACGGCGGCGATGATGAGGATTTGTATCAATTCGGTCATAAATTCGCATTTTTCCACTCGGGATTGAGTCTATTCGCCTTGGGGCTTTGCCCGACGGCAGCCTGCCTCGACGTCCTACTGTTTCGTCAGTTCCACCAGCATACTGGTCGCCCGTTGACTCAAAGGAAAGGTCTTATCGCCACGCATCAGAGCCGCACCCGTCATTTCTCGTTCCGCAATGACCGGACTCGCCGTGTTGATTTCACGAATTCGATAGACCGCATCAGGATTAAGCCCCTTAAGAGCAACCCGTTTTTCTCCACTCTCGTCGTCTTCCATCTGATACACGAAAAGAATCGCCCGGCTCTTGTCGTCATTGACATACATCAATGCACAACGCGGGCTGTCGTACGGCGAAATCAAGCGGTAAAGCACCCCAAGTTGCACCACATCGCGAATGTTTTTGTACTCCGCAATCGCAGATTTGATGAACTCAAAGTCTTCTTCGCTCGTGTTTTCAAGGTCGACATCCATTCCCAACCGGCAACTCATCGCAACATCGAACGCAAATTTGATGCTCGTATCTCCCCGGGTGGTAATGTGCGCCGCCTGCGCAATGGAAGGGAAGAAATGAGAAAAACTCCACTGCATAAAAATACGCCGCAACGGATACGTGTTGTCGCTGGGCCAAAATTCATGGAAATACGACAAGGCTTTGTAGTCTATACGGCCTGGCCCACCGCTGCAAAGCATCATTCGGACATGCGGAAACTCCTTGGCCGTGCGGTCCAAAATTTCATAAAGAGCCTTATGATAACGCCAAACGAGTTCCGATTGCTTTTCCGGCGGAAGATAACTCGAACCGCCGTTCGTGATGTACCGGTTGGTATCCCATTTAATGAAACTGATATACGGATTTTTCCGGAGAAGATCGGCCGTAACGTTGTACACAAATTCCTTGACTTCTGGATTTGTTAAATCAAGAATCAACTGATTCCGCTGTAGATGGAGCGGGCGGTGCGGCTGATGAATGATCCAGTCAGGATGCGTTTCAAACAATTCGCTCTGCGGATTGACCATCTCCGGCTCCACCCAAATCCCGAAGGGAATTCCAATGCGTTCGGCTTCCCTGCACAGTCCGGCAATGCCGTGCGGCAACTTGGCCCGATTGTAATCCCAATCGCCGAGACCTGCGGTGTCATCATTACGGGGATGTTTGTTGCCGAACCAACCGTCATCCAACAAAAACAGTTCAAAGCCCGCATCTTTGGCTCCCTGAAACAGCGAAACCAACTTGTCGTGATCGAATGCAAAATAGGTCGCTTCCCAATTATTCAGCAGAACGCTACGCGGCTTATCGCCATCTCGCATTCCGTATTTTCGTCCCCAAGCATGATAGTCCCTGCTCATTTTGCAGGTTCCTTCGGCACTGTAAACCGTCAACATTTCCGGTGTGCGGAAGGGAGTGTTTGGCTCCAAGGCAAACTGTGCGGCAAACGGATTAACGCCCATGGTGATCCCCAAATCGTTCCAGGTTTCTTCGCTTCCGCCAACTTCAAAGGCGAATTGAAAACTGCCCGACCAGGCAAACGTCGCTCCGTACACTTCGCCCTGGTTTTCCTGCACAGGCTGGTTGGGTGCAAGCAAAAAAAACGGACTCCGCATTTGATGAGCACGGACGCCCAGTTTGGAATCGAGAATTTTGATGCCAGGCGTCAGTTTTTCTTCGACCATTTCGGCTTCATAGAAAAATCGGCCATGAAATTGGGTCATGTGGTATGCGTTTGCTCTCACCGGCAAAGATTGGGAGGCATAGTTATAGACCGTAACCGGCTCCTCACCGCGGTTGATGAGTTCCGTGCTTGCCGCGATTAGATTTTCGCGGTAATAGGCTTTGAATATCAGCGTTACATAGAAGGGATAATGTGCATCTTTCATGTGAATCCGCATTTCGGTGATATTGTCATCGACTTTTTGGATTTCGTGCGATTGATAGAGCAGGAGCGTGGATGTATTGCCATCGGAATGCACAACGCGGAGAGCAGGTTCTCCGACAAAGTCGCCGCCTGCGCAGGGATAGACTTCGCGAAGCATCGCCAGGCTTTCTGGAATGTTGTTTTTTAGTCCGTAATAGGCGTAAAAGACTCGTCCATCATCGCGTTTGGAGAAAATGAGGCTATTGTCTTTGGTTTCGACGGCGAACTTGTCCTGGGCAAAAACCAGGGTGGGCAACAGGAAGAGGGCAAGGAGAATCGTCAGCGTTTTTATCATTACCGTTTCGTATTGAGGGATTCTATATTTGCAGAAGGCCGATTGTAACACAACCGCAAACGCAGGACAATCGCCGACCGCGTCAGCCCCCGGGCCGACGCATCAAAATTTTCCTTTGGCGATTTTTAGATCACGGGGGTTCTGAATTCCGAGACGGTGCCACCCGAAACATCATCTGCGGAACGCTCTGCCTGCGGTTCGCTGCCCAACTTGCTCATCCTGTCCTCTTTGGAAAATGCCATCAAGCCCGGCTTTTCGCATATCAACGCAAAATCTATTACGTCCAACGACGTCCGCTCGCGAATCAAACTGGTATAAATCCCCGCCTTCTCCACGTTGCCAATCAAAATCGAGCCGTTGAGCCTATTATCGCTGTAAAATAAACGCTTATAATTTTCCGAAGCATCTGCGACATATACATCGCCAAAGTAGTTGCCTGCCGTAATGATAGACAAACCGAAAAAGCCAATCGCATTCATCGGAATTGCCTTGTCGAAACGCTTTTCACCGCCCGCCATGTTGATTCCCGCGGTTTCCCCCTGCATATAAGCATTCGGCAAAATCGCCATCACCTTGTTCTGGCCGCTCGACACATCCAGCGTTTGCGTGCAATCGCCCGCCGCATAAATATCCGGCACGCTCGTTTCGGACCTGTCATTGACAACGATTCCCCGTTCAATCTTTGCAATGCCGTCAAGGAGCATCGTATTCGGACGCACCCCCACTGCAAGGACGAGAATATCAAAATCCACTGTATCGCCATCGTCCAACACGGCAGTATTTTTATCGAAATGCTTGACCGTACTGGAAAGTTTGAATTCAATCCCATGATTTTCCAGATGATTTTGAACGTGTTTGGCACCGCCATCATCTAAAATACTGGACAATATCTGCGGTGCAAGGTCAAGCACCGCGACATGAGCAACGCGGTTTCGTATTCCTTCGGCACACTTCAATCCGATGAGGCCCGCTCCGATAATCAAGACTCGCTTGTTGATGTCGAGTGCCTCGTTCAAGTTTCGGGCATCATCGAGACTCATAAAGGTATATTTATTTTTGACAGTATCCAGCCCGGCAAACGGCGGGATAAATGCCGAGGAGCCGGTCGCGACGAGCAGCCTATCGAACGGCAATGTGCTGCCGTTTGACAAAAATACTTGTTTTTTTTGGGCATCGACTTTTGTTACGGTATCTTGCAGTAGGGAGCAATGATTGTCCGCATAAAAGTTGGTGTTGCGGTATTTCATTTTTTCTTCCGTAACTTTCCCGGACAGGAGATAGGAAATCAGCGGTCGGGAATAGGTGTGGTGCGGTTCGTTGGCGATGACGGTAATTTCGCCTTGCAGATCGCGTTGTCGAATGCCTTCGATTGCACCGATCGCCGCCGTCGAGTTGCCGATGATGATGTATTTCATAGTGATATGCTTCATGCAAAATAAGCACGAAAAAAGGCGTCCGTCGGCACAAATAATCGTGCCGACAAACGCCTTTGTTTATCGTGTAGGCCGTGCAGTGTAGCAGAAAATGAGCAGAGCGTCAACGGGGACAAACCCGCCGCGTAAGCAAGGGACACACCCAATTCCGTCAACGGACGGGCGGGCAACTCGGCGGACGGGCGAAAAGTTGCTGCGGCTGCGCTACAACGCGAGATGACGTCACAGTCCGAAACGGCGGCTTTTGATAAGTGATCGACGAAGGATGTGCCGCAATACTCGACCGCGGGGACCAAGTGTCTATATTTACCCCATTCTGGCGAGGAACCGTCAATGTAACCACTCGCGTATTAGGATTCCAACGCACCGTGTTGGCCGAATAAGGACTGCCCGCCTTCGGATTCGTCGGCGGAATGGCTTGATTGCCGCAAGGATACTGGACACGCCCATCGGAACGGCGAATGACGTCAATCGTTGCCATATTGTTGGAAATTTTGAACGGTACGTTCTCCTTCGGCACTTTACAACATCCCTCTAAAACGGCCAACGGATAAAAGCGGTTCTATGACCTATCCCGAACTGGACGGTACGGCATCGCCGAATGGTTTTTCTGCACAATTTTCCGATTTTCCCGGTTTTTCCGAAAATTCATTCAACAAAAACTGCTCTTGACCCGATTTCAGGAAATCATAACAATATGCAACCAAGCGGACGGATGGGCGAAAACATACCCAAGCGTCCGCTATCCACGGAAGCACATCCCTAACCCATCACGGAGGTATACACATGAAAAAAACTTATCGTTGGACCACACTACCCATCGGACTTGCAATCGCCTTGGCTCTCTATGCCGCACCCGCGATCGCTCAACAGCAGCAGCCCCCAGCAGCGGCACTCCCCTACTTCGTTGCCGTTGTTGATGTTGCCCAACTCATTAAGGGCCATCCCGAATTCGAAAGAAAACAACAAGAACTCGCCGCTCTCGTCAGGCAAACCGAAGAACAGTTCCAAAAACGCCAAGATGGACTGGCTCAAAAACAACGAACTCTCAGCGAAGCCACTCATCTGCGTCCCGGCTCGCCCGAACACCAACGAGAACTCGATGCCATCGCCTACGAATTGGCCGATTTCGAGAAAGATGTCAAAACGCACCAACGGCAATTTGCTCTCCAAAATTCCCGTATCATGTACGACACCTACAAAGACATCAAAGCAACGATTGAACGGTATGCGATGGCCAATAACATTGCCCAAGTTACCGACTACCGCGAGTTTGAGTCGAATCCGGCCGACCCGCAATCCGTTGCCGAAGATATGGACCAACGTCTCGTATGGTTCAATAGCCGATTGAATATCACTCAGCAAATTATCCATCTGCTTTACGCCTCGAAAGGTCTGACGCCGCCCGCCCAAACCGCGACGGCACCCACCGCTGGAGCACAACGATAAGTTGCGAAAACGCACAGAGCCTACCGTACAAAGCCCGGAACGACAATAAAGGGCTTTCCGTACTCGCGACGTAAGTTGGGGTTTCTCCCCGGCTTACGCCATAGGCTCTGTGAACCATTCCCCCACCCTAACCCCCCTACCCCCAATGTTCACGACAATAGATGCCCGATTTTTATTTGCCAATAAGGAAGTTGGCAGGTCTTTTCGGAATCAAAACACGATCGCCCAAAGCGTAACGCTTTCCGGCTTTGGTTTTTGGACCGGAAAAGACGTAACGATTCAATTTCGGCCAGCACCGACCAACAGCGGACTCGTTTTTGTCCGCAGCGATCTGCCCGGTCAACCCCGAATTCCCGCTCTCGTCGAAAACCGCGAAGACAAACCTCGCCAAACATCCCTCGCTTGCCGTGGCGCCAGCGTTGATATGGTGGAACACGTTCTTGCAACCCTCTACGGCCTGCAAATCGACAACTGCGAAATCTGGACCGACCAGCCCGAAATGCCGGGATTCGACGGTTCAAGCCGTGTCTTTACCGCTTCGCTTTCCGAAGCGGGCATCGTTGCCCAATCGGCCAAGCGTCCCATTCGGGTCGTAACGAAGGCCTTTTACATCGGCGACGATTTTTCGTACATGATCGTTACGACAAATCGGCAAGGCGTTTGTGAATTTCAATATACGCTCGTTCCCGAAGAAAAATATCCGCTCCCCATGCAACGGCACCAATTTGAACTTTCGCCGGGCAGTTTCCGCGATGAGTTGGCACTGACCCGAACGTTCATTGCCCGGCACGAAGCGGATGCTCTGCTTGCCGACGGACACTGCTGGCGGGTAACGCCGAAAAATGTCCTGCTTCTCGAAGATGAGGGTCCTGTCGATAACAGTTTTCTCTACGAAAATGAGTGCGCTCGGCACAAAACGCTCGATATGGTCGGCGATTTTGCTTTGCTCGGCTGCGATTTAGTGGGAACATTCGAGTCCTATCGCGGCGGCCATGCACTCAATGCCGAATGCGTCCGCAAGTTGCTGGACAAGACCATGCTGCTTGAGCCCGAGAATTCGGGCCAAGCGTGCTGTCATAGCCAGGAATTTTTCCGCCGTGCCGCGTGACGAAATTGTTAGACCACCCGTTCACAGAGGCCTAACTTACGTTACCTGCGTTTCGGGCTCCGTATTGACCGTTACGAGGCGACGCGGCAAACACCATAAAAAAACTAAACCCCATCAACACCCCCCCCATGCTAAAACTAGGAATCATCGGAGCAGGCCGTTTAGGCTCTTTTCACGCGGATAAAGTTGCTGTTTCCCCACTCGCGGAACTCGTTGCCGTCGCAGATTTGTGCGACACCGCTCGCAATACGCTTGCAAAAAAACACGACATACAAGCATTTGAGTCGTTTGAAGAGATACTGCCGCTAGTCGATGCGGTGATCATCGCGTCGCCGACGGTGCTGCATTTTGAGCACGGAATCACATGTTTGCAAGCAGGCAAGCACGTCCTGATGGAAAAACCGATGTGTGCGAGTTTGGCGGAAAGCCGAATGTTGATTGACCTTGCCAAACAGCGTAAACTCGTTTTGCAAGTCGGTCACGTCGAGGAATTCAATCCGGCTTGGGCTGCGGCGAAACAAGCGATCCGATGCGATTTGATGGCCGGCGAGCCTGTGTTGATTGATGCCGTCCGAACGAGCGGATACACATTCCGCAGTACCGATATTGGGACGGTACTCGATATGATGATTCACGATATTGACTTGGTGCTGTCGCTTGCCGCTTCGCCGGTTTTTTCTGTGGATGCGATTGGATTCAATGTCGTTGGCGGGCCGAATGAAGACGTTGCGCAGGCTCGTTTGCGGTTTGACAACGGTTGGGCGGCGAATTTGTTTGCGTCCCGGGTTGCGGAAAAAGCGGAGCGAAAAATGCGGATCACAACGGCAACGGCAACGATTTCGGTCGATTTCGCTACGCGGACGACGGTATGTCATCGTGCGGACGAGACCGTTTTGCAGGGAAAATTTGCACCGAGCAATGTCTTGCCGAGTTCGGTATCGTTGCTTGCCCCGGCATTTATGCAGGATGCGTTTGCACTCGAGTCGCGGACGTATGATGCCGTCGATGCGTTGGCGGCGGAGTTGGAGGATTTTGTGCAGTCGATTCAGTTGGGCAGGATGCCGCGAGTATCGGGCATACGGGCATTGGAATCGGTAAGCGTAGCGGAGACAATTGTTCGTTCGATATCCAGGGACGGCATCCATCGGCAAGTCCGCCGTGCCGCGTAGTATAATGGGGAATTGGGAGCCGTAAATCGGAGCCGCGACCGGAGGGTCGCGAATGTGCCTATTGAAAGTTCCGTTCCACAGGATACAATGACGTAAAATGGAGGGCAAGGCAAGGATTTATCTGGACAACTGTGTTTACAATCGTCCATTTGATGATCTGACAAAAATCAAGATTGCGTTGGAGGCCGACGCCAAACGGTATATCCAGCGGCTTGTTATCGAGGGAAAACTTGAATTGGCTTACTCGTTCGTCAGTCGGTTTGAAAACAGCAGATCACCTTATCCGCATAATCAGAAATCTATTGACGTGTTTTTTGTCAATGCCGCCGTGTATATTGATCATACACACGGTTCGGCAGTCAGACGACGGGCGGAAGAGATGATTAACGCAGGCGTTAAAACCAAAGATGCTTATCATATTGCGTGTGCCCTTGAATCGAAAAGCCGCTATTTTATTACCGTCGATAATCGGTTACTGAAATATCCGGCACAGGGTATTATCATTTGCAATCCCATCCAGTTTTTGGATTATTTAGAAGGATATCAACAATGAGTCATTCAGCCGCAGTGATGCAAAAAGGAATTCAGGTTCTTTTGAACCATTTAGGCGTTCTTGATACGGAACTTTTCATCGCGACGCTCTTGAAGGAACCGCAAGACTATACCGTTTGGGCAAAAGAATACTTTGACCGCTATGATTCCGAAACGTTTTTTAATGAAGCGGTACAATATGACAAGGATCACTCGGTTGCAATGGTCTGATGTTGGTATTTACGAAGCCCGTAGCCGGAGCCGGGAATTCCCTCGCTTACGCGTCGGGCTCTGTACCTAGAATTCTATCTCCTATTTCCTGTATTCTAACTCCTCACTCCTAAATGTTCGACATCATTCTCCAATGGGGCTTCATCGGCCCGACTTTGCTCATCGCCGTCGGGATGGCTATTCTCGTCGGCGGAGCCGAAATCCTTATCCGCGGTGCCTCCCAATTAGCCGTGACTCTCAAAATACCCGCTCTCATTGTCGGCTTAACCATTGTGGCCTTCAGTACCGGTGCTCCCGAAATCGCCCTGTCAATCAGTGCCGTCCTGAAGGGAAGTACCGATTTCGCCATCGGAATCGTCGTCGGAAGCAATATCTGTAACATCGGCTTGATTCTCGGCATCGCCGCGTTATTGAGTCCGGTTGCCGTCTGTTCGAGTCTGATTCGGCGAGAAATCCCCCTGATGATCGCCGTGGCCGTTTTGGTACTCCCCCTGGCAATTTTGGGTGCGACAATGCCAATATCGTCGTTTTTTAGCGGCCAATTTGAAGGAGTGATTTTTCCATGGATGGGCGGTCTCATGCTGGCGATGCTGCTCGCCTACGTGGGATGGACGATCTATGAACTCCGGTGCCATAAAGAAAACAATGAAGTTTATGCTCGGGAACTGGAAGAGAGCCTCCAGCCGGACGAAAAAAATGCTGCCAGCAAGAAAAGCGTCGGAAAAGATGTGCTGATCAATCTCACACTGATTGCCGTGGGAGTTGGTTTGCTCGTGATAGGCTCCGAACTGATGGTTCAGGGGAGTGTCAAAGTAGCCGTGATGATGGGAGTGAGCGAATTATTTATTGGACTGACGGTATTGGCGGTGGGTACGGCATCGCCGGAATTGATCGTCGTGATTGTGGCGGCGGTCAAACGCAAGTCGGACATTGCGATCGGCAACATCATCGGCAGCAACATATTCAATGTTTTGGGCGTTTTGGGGATCACGGCATTATTTTCTGGCGGCACGGATGTTGGCGGTTTGCTGGTATCCTCGCAGGCCTTGTTGTTTGACATCCCGATCATGATCGTCATATCGTTGTTTTGCATAGTGATTTGTGTTACGGGTCGGCAGGTAACTCGTGGCGAAGGCATTTTCTTGCTGCTTTGTTATGCGGCATATCTTGTTGCGTTGTGTATGATGGCGAGCGGATAAAAAATGGGCGGGTATTTTTGGAAGGCAATAGACTTGTTCAGAAACCGTCATTCCGGCAAGCCGGAAGGACGGAAAAGTGTCTAAAATAAAAAGAAACCGCTAACAATACATGAATCTCCCCCTTTCCCAAAAACCAAAGGTCAAACGCATCATCCAACTGCTCAAAGACGGCGGTGCAAACGATTGCCTCTTCGTCGGAGGATGCGTTCGCGACCACTTTCTCGCCATCGAAACCAAAGACATCGACATCGAAGTCTATGGACTTTCCTATAAACAAATCCTCAAAATCTTACGTCCCCATTTTCACGTCGGTTGGGTCGGACAAAGTTTCGGCACCGTCAAAGTTGATAACGACATCGACCTGAGCCTGCCGCGGACCGAATCCAAAACCGCTGCCGGACACAAAGGATTCGACGTCATCTCCGATCCCTTCCTCGATCCAACCATCGCCCTTTCACGCCGAGATTTTACAATCAATGCCATCGGAGTCCGAATCGACGGCACCGTGCTCGACCCCTTCGGCGGATTGGATGATTTGCATGCCGGTATTCTCCGGGCTCCAACGGAAGCATTTTGCGAAGACCCCTTAAGAGTATTGCGTGGAATGCAATTCGCCGCTCGATTCGGCTTCGACATGGAAGACCGAACGCTCGAACTTTGTCGCCGAGTGTTGCCGGAATTCGATACGCTTTCCGCAGAACGCATTTGGGCAGAATGGCAAAAATGGGCGGTCAAAGGAAAATTTCCCGGCAAAGGCTTGCAACTTTTGCGTGATACCGGCTGGATTGGCCGGTTTCCCGAAATCGAAGCCTTGATTGATGTTCCGCAAAATCCGCTGTACCATCCCGAAGGCGATGTTTTTACGCATACCAAGATGACGTGCGATGCGGCAGTGATGATTGCCGAGGAACTTGAACTTTGCTCGGCGGAGCGGACGATTTTGCTTTTTGCGGCATTGTGTCATGATTTTGGCAAGCCGGCAACGACGATATTGAACGAGCGGGGAACCTGGTCTTCGCCGCGTCATCCTGTCGAAGGCGTTCGGGTTGCTAAGCAGTTCCTAAAACGTTTGCAGGTTCCGAATCAGATTATGGAGCATGTTCCTGTATTGGTGGGCGAGCATTTGGCACATATTTTGCCGAAACAAGATGCGCAGGGGGAATCGCAGCCGAGTTTTCGTGCGGTGCGTCGGTTGGCGGTGCGTTTGGCTCCTTCGAATATCCGAATGTGGTCGGCATTGTGCCGTGCGGACTTGCTTGGCCGGGGGGCGGGCCGATCGCAATATCAGATTTCGACTTGGGAGGAGATTGCGAAGCGTTTGGATGTTCGGGAGAGCAAGCCGAGGCCGATATTGCAGGGGCGGGACTTGCTCAAATTGGGCATTGAGCCGGGCCGGAAGATGGGCGAATTGTTGAATTTGGCTTATGAAGCCCAGTTGGATGGGACGGTCTGCAATCTCGAGGAAGCGATTGCGTTGGTTCTGCAAAAGCCTCCCGGTGAGGATTGACCCGGGGGCTGACGCCCCCGGCTCGTGCGCTTACACCCCTGGCTCGTGCGCTAATAGGCTCTCGCACTAACGGTCCTAGTTCGTATGCAATTCGACGACCAATCCGAAATCTTCGTCGACGCTTACCACGCTAAACCGCAAATTGTCGACCAAACTCTGATCGCCAATGCGTGGCAAACGCTCCAATAATTCCCGCAATAAACCGCCCACCGTTAAACTCGAATACTGACGAAACGAAACTCCAAACTTCCGCTCCAATGTCCGCAAACTCGTCAAACCCGTCAGTTGCCAATGATTCTGTCCCATCGGCAACAATTCCCGACGATTGAGAATTCCCTGACTTCGGCCCTGCTCCCGTGTGAATATCGTCGATACGATGTCATCGACCGTTATGATGCCGATCGTTTCGCCAAACTCGTTGATGACGACGGCAACCTTGAGATCGGCCTGAAGCAAACGGTCAAACACTTCGGCAACCGATGTCGACCACGGAACATACACGACGTCTTCGAGTTGTTCTTCCCAAGCCGTTTCAAGATTGGCTGCCGTCAGCCGGGTAAGACTTAATGCTGACACAATTTCGTCGGATTGTGCTCTTGCCCCTCCCCTCCGGTCGGAATCCGGCTCGGTGAAAAGACAATAACCGCTCCGGGGAAGCGTGCCGGCCAGTTCGGTCAAGATTTGTTCAAACGTAATTGGCGGGCGAAATAGTTTGAGCCAAGAACGCGGCCGCATCAACTCGACGGCCTGCATATCGGACAGTGCCACAATATTTTGCAGGGAACGTTGTTCCCTTTTGAGCAACGAAGCATCGTTGCCGGCCTTATCTCCCTTCGGCCCTACGGGACCGGAGAGGGCAACAGCCCGTTCCAAATCGCTGACTCGCAAATATGGTTCCGGTTTGAAGTCGGGATAGACAACGCGGCGTGAAATCAAATTGAGAAACGACAAAACGGGCAAGATCGGCTGCAACAGACGGACCAAAAAGGACAGGGGAACGCAAACGAGCAGAGCGAACGTTTGCGGGAACATAACGCTGACATTTTTTGGCAGCACTTCGGCGAAAACGATAATCGTCAGGAGCGCACCGAATCCGAAGAGCCAGGCGAGAGTGCTTTGTTCTCCGAGTCGAAAGGCAATGATGGATGCCAGGGTAAAGAAGAGCAGATTGACGAAGAGGTTGGCCAGCAGGATGGAGTTGAGTAATTTTTCGGGTTGTTCGAGGAGTTTCGTGAGAACTTTTCCGAGTTGTCCTTTTTCTTGGAGTTCTCGGCGTTGCGATTGATTGAGCGAAAAGAGAGCGGCTTCGCTGAGCGAGCAGAAGGCGGAACACATCAGCAAGAAGAGCATGGCAATCAATGCCGGCGTGTAGGCAACGAATACGTCCAAATTTTCAGCGAGTATGGGTTCCGTACGGAAGTATTGTACTCAAACGCATATGGAACCGCAAGCGAAAGCGATTGGCGGTCGATTGCGCTGGAAAAATGGTGCCCAATGTCTCATTGGCATGCCGGATAGTTCCCCTACTCGGCTTCGTGCAGTTGAAGAGCAATTGCCGTCTTCAACGCGTCCAAAGCCGTCGCAGCATCCCTACTCTTATATGCAAAGACTTCGGGCGGCGTCGCATACGAGGCAAAATGAGCCTTGCCCAAATAGACCGAACGCTCCTCTATCGACATCCCCTGCCAACGGCGAACATCCCATTTTTTCGCGATGATGCTGTTCCAACCACCTTTGGAATCCATAAGTCGATGTATTTCCAACACTTTTATGAACCCGCCTTCAGCAATCTCTAAAACATCATCAAACGAATACTCGGGAACCTCTGTTTCGTCATAGAGTTTCCGCAACGCGGGATTCGACTGAAAAATCGTCTGCTTGCCCGACTTGCCTTGAAGTTCATCAAACTCGGCATTCATTATTTCCGCAATGATGTTCCAATCGAAAGGAACGGTACGATAGACCCGAATCACCTTTTTGACCGCCCGGTTGGCTTGCCGCAAAAACTCTTTTTCCGCGTCCGTAATCCAAGGACTATGTTCCGGTATCGGCAGCATCCAAACTTTGAACGCGGCAGGGCCTTTTCGGGGAAAATCGGAAATGTTTTTCAGCCAGCCGAATCGCTGATAATCCCAATATGCCGTCAAGTTCAGTAGGTCGGGAAGCGACTCCAAGTCGGCAAGACATTGCCGGAGTTTATCGGCATCGAAATCGTGATTTTTCAACGTTTCCGTTGCATGAAACGCTGCCGCTTTTTCAAAATCCACCGCAATTTCCAGACCTTCCAAATACTGTCCCATATGTCTCGCAATGCGGAACATCGCAAGAACATCGTTCCATTGTGCCGTTCCACGTTCTGCGTGATTGTTATCCGTATTGTTGTCAATATCACGAATCAAACGGCGATAGATAAACATTCGCACAATTTCTCGTTGTACTAGCAGGACGAAAAGAAAGTCGGGCCAATCAAAATCGTCTGCATCTAAGCCGTACTCTTGGAAAAAATCGTTGAAATCACTCAATTTTCCGGTCGGCGGAACGACATAAATCGGCATTTTCAGTGCTTCGGCAACGGCGGAAATTGCTGGTTCCATCTCTTCGACCCAGCGTTTCAGGAGTTCGAGGTGTTCCGCAGAATCTTCTTTGCGTTTTTCAAGAGAAGAAAGGATTTGGAATGCTTGATTGTCGCCGACGGCATCTTTTAGAAAAGCCGGCAACGGCTGGTAATGAAATAGTGGCGGGTCATCGGGATTGAGATGCAATTTGTCGCAGAGGATGACCCATTTTTCATCGGGGATGTCGAAAATACTGCGTCCGCCGAGTCGAACGATTTCGCGGAAGCCGTTGTTTTCGGAGTCGGCATTGGCGGAGGAGAGTTGATCGAGTACGGCAAGAAAATCAATGTTTTCTCCATTTGGCAGTCGGGGTTCCGTAAGAATGGTCGTTGTGGCAGAAATCTGCATTGATATGGTGCCTTTTGGCGGCACGAAGGGAGTGGATTGTTTGAATCCGTAGTAGATTGCTCCGGCAACGAGCAGAACGGCAACGAAGGCGAAGAGGGCGATTTTCTTCATCATGGCGTTTTATTGGCATTTTCTTTGCGAGGAGATGCCATTGTACACGGAGTCTGACGTGGATTCACCCGGGGGCTTACGCCCCGTCCCGGCTCTTGCAATCGCAAATGCAAACGGTTACAATACCACGCATCCGAAATTTCCATTCGTTTTCGCCGAAGTAGATGTTTGCCGCTATCGTCATTCCCACTTGGATCCAAGGTTTACTGTACATTGACCTCGGAGCCATCCTCGCATTTCTGCTGTTCGGACT
>Ga0099364_10003736_pt1 | contig 23457 bp, 17 predicted proteins | sample TergutTh196P3_FD_73070 | JGI IMG/M metagenome (GOLD analysis project Ga0099364, IMG submission 73070) | Microcerotermes parvus P3 segment gut microbial communities from Pointe-Noire, Republic of the Congo - Th196 P3 | ecosystem: Host-associated > Arthropoda: Insects > Digestive system > Gut ...
AATATAGGGGGTATCGGGATTCCCGAAATCGCCTCCCCACAATATGATCTGACAACCGTCTTCATAAGTATAGGTGATCGAACGCCAGGTGCCGACTGCGTCGGGATGTTGTTGAGGCGCGTTCACTTCCACTTTTACCGGACTTGTCTCGTCTTTGCCTAAGAAATATTGTACGGGATCGATATAATGCTGTCCCATATCCCCAAGTCCGCCGCCGTCATAATCCCAGTAGCCGCGAAAAGTCTCATGAACGCGATGCGAATTATACAATTTGTAGGGCGCCGGCCCTAACCACAGGTCATAATCAAGCGAGGCGGGAATTGATTGAGGTTCTAAATATTCTTTACCTACCCAGTAAAATTTCCAGTCAAAGCCTGTATAACCGCTGATAGTCACTTTCAACGGCCATCCGAGAAGTCCGCTTTGAACTAATTTTTTTAACGGTTTGACGGGCGTGCCTAAGCCATAGAACGTATCCGTAAACCGAAACCAGGTGTTCAGTCGAAAGATATTGCCGTATTGTTTGACGGCTTCCATCACTCGTTTACCCTCGCCGATTGTACGTGTCATGGGCTTTTCACACCAGATATCCTTCCCCGCTTTGGCTGCCTCGACCGACATGATACCGTGCCAGTGAGGGGGTGTGGCAATATGGACAATGTCCACATTCGGGTCTAATATCAGTTCGCGGAAATCGTGATACTCCGCAATTTTCTCATTAGGCACCAGCTTTCGCCCTAATGCCAAATGCTCCGTGTCGGCGTCACAGATAGCGACTAAGCGGGTACCACCATATCTCAAATGGCCACGCCCCATACCACCAACGCCAATAATGCCTTTCGTCAGCTGATCACTGGGAGCTATAAAGCCTTTACCGAGCACCTGACGCGGTACAACAGTAAATAACGCCAATCCTCCCATCGTTTTAATAAAATCTCTTCTGTTCGTTCTCATAAACTTACTCATTAGTATAAGGTAATAATGTGACAAATGTACGGTTTTTTTTTAAAACCAAACAAATTTCTAAGCAAAAATATTTATATTATTATTTAACAAAGTGATTTACAGACTATTTACAACGGCAGGATGCCGTTGTTACCAATTTCTCTCAATGACGTAAAAAAAAGAAAGAGACGCATATGCTGAAACGTCTCCTTCTTCCTCTTAATATAATAAAAAAACCCTATTACACCCGCGGACATCTTCCTCTGATGTGGTATCAGTAAAAGTGACTGCAAAAGTATTTTGAATTTCAAATCATCAAACTATATCTTTCTCTACATGTTCAAAAAATCTCATTCAGCAAACATATACAAAATAAAAATAATATTTATACAAATCTCTACCAATTTCATTTATGACCTTTTCTATAAGATTCTTTAGGATTTGTTTATTTTCAATTTTTTTTTTACTTTTGCGCCCTGATAAAAATATGATATTTGTTAATGAGAAAAAAAATTTATTCTAAAATTATTTTTACTTTCGCTCTAACCGTCTCTTCTTTTATCCTTGCGCAGGATGACAATGTCAGTCTTTATTTGAATAACGATGGAATGACTATTGATTCTTTATTCAATATTGTGAATAATCCTAAAATACCCTATAAAGAAAAAATGAAGGTTTTCTACCGATGCAATTTCAAAAGAGAGGCATTACAGGACAAACAAATATCACTAATCAATACCCTACTCAACGAAAGCAAACAGAAAAAAGACATAAACGGCCTATTATACGGCTATGTCTTTCTTGCAGACCTTCATAATGAATGGAATAATAACGATTTGTTCAGTTTGTACGTCGATTCGGCAGACTTGTATGCCGAACAGGCTACCCATTCAATCGCCTTAGCCGCCTATCATTATACGAAAGGCACACAGGCTATTAACGAACCATACGGGAAAAAAGAAGGATACAAACAATTTGAAATGTCTATCAACTATTATAGCAAAAGTATTCATGAAATACCCTACTTCGACTATATCTTATACAATATCACAATCTATATCGCCAATCAACCGGATACTACCTTTACAAAAAGGCTGATCGGGATCGTGGAAGATATTATGCAAAATGATTATTCACCTTTCGTAGATTTTTCGCTTTGCACCATGAAATCCGACTTATACAGCAGTGTCTTCTATGCGAACAGACAGGAATGTAAGCTTGATTCCGCTATCTTTTTTGAGAAAAAACGTATCGGTCTTTTTGAAACAAACCAGGATATTTTACCGGAAAAACTCGATTATGACATCCTGCAGTCGTTCCTGCTGATAGCCGAGTATTGTTCGATGAAAAATGAACCGGATTGGGCTTATATCAACGACTGTATCGAAAAAGCAAAGGCTATCGACATCACAGACGACGCCTATATCCTGAGCCGAATCAATTATACGGAAGCCCTATCCCTGTATGAACAGGGCAAATATTTTGAAGCCGGAAAAAAAATCCTCAAAGCCGAAAAACATTTGTCCAAACAAATCAATGAAGAGGAGACCATGTATCCGCCGGAGACATTTTATTCGGACGAGATAGCCTACGCCGACCTTCATTACAAAATATTAGTCGCCGCCGGAAGATACAAGGAAGCCCTGGAGCATAATAAAAAAATGAACGACCTGAAACAACTTACACGACAAATCGAAACCCGCGAACTTGAATATTTATACAATACCGAAAAAGAAGAAAAGAAAATCGAACAACTAATTATCAGTAATGCCAACCGGGTACAGTCGACAACCATGCTAATCATTGCCACCCTGCTGCTTGTTGGCGTCATAGCCCTGTTATGCTTGTGGTTTTATGCCATGAAGAAAAATGCTACACGCCGTTCCGTCCTGATAAAAGCCGAAAAAGAGGAAGCCGAACTCAACCTGAAAATAAAAGAAGAGCAAGCAATCAAAGCGCAATTGGAAAAATATGAGATACTGTCGGATTTCTATTTGAAAGAAATGGAACTCGAAGGCAAAAACAAGGCCATGGAACAATTAATAAAAGACAAGGAGACATTGGATAATCAAATTGAGGAATATTTGCAAAAGATCAATGAATATGAACTCAATAACGAAAAACACCAGGAACAGGTGAAGGACGAAAACCATATCAACCTTCATTTCATTGCTGATATCGCTCGACTAATCGCCAAAAAATTATCTCCCAAAAGCCATTATATCGAATTGCTTGACAGCATTGACGGACACTATATTTACACCCTGAGGAGTTCTTACAGCGGGAACCTCTCTATTCCGTATATTAAATACTGTATCTGTTTCGCCATAGGCATGGAAATTGCCGAAGTCTCGGAGTGTTTCTCTATCGAACAATCATCCGTACACATGGTTCGGTACCGCTTGAAAAAGAAATTCGGATTGAACAATAACGAAGATTTGGACGTTTTCCTGCGCAGATTGAATAAGATGTAATCCTGCTAATCAACTTCTTTCTCAAAAACATGTTTTAAAACATCTTTTTTATTTAGACTTCATTGAAATAATAATTGTACTTTTACACTCAAATTTTAATTAATCACTATGATGAACTCACAAACACTCTCTGGGCTGATAACTTCTGATTTTCAGAAAGTTGTAGATGGAAAAAAAACATGGCTCAGCGTACTGAACAATAAAGCCGGTGCAGAAATCACCGTCTTGAATTATGGGGCTAAAATCGTATCAATCATGGTTCCCGACAGGGACGGCGTCATGACGGATGTGGTTACCGGTCATTCTTCTATCGAAGACTATATGGCCTCGGAAGAACCCTATTTCGGAGCTATATGCGGACGGTACGGCAACCGGATTGCAAAAGGTCGTTTTACTTTGGATGATGTCGTATACGACCGGTTAGCGATTAACAACGGCCCTAACAATCTACACGGCGGCCTGAAAGGATTCAATGCCGTCGTATGGGACATGATACAATTTGACAATCAATCCGTTAGGTTGTCTTATAGTTCAGTTGATGGCGAAGAAGGATTCCCCGGTACGTTAGAGACTACGGTTTACTATCATCTGTCGGATGATAACGTCTTGTTCATTTCTTACAACGCAATTACGGATAAACCAACCGTACTAAACCTGACGAATCATTCCTATTTCAATCTTTCGGGAGCAGGCGACCCCTCCATCGAAGACCATCTACTCTTAATCAATGCGGATAACTATCTGCCGACAGACAACACAGCCATACCCTACGGCCCCATGGAAAAAGTAGAAGGCACACCAATGGATTTCAGGTCATATCATGAAATCGGTGAACGTATAAACGACAATTTCGAACAGCTCATCTTCGGGAAAGGATACGACCACACCTATATAATAAATAAGAAGAAAGAATCCACCTCCTCCCCTCTCACTTTCTGTGCAAGCTGCGCATCGCCTAAAACCGGCATCGTTATGGACACATACACAACCCAACCGGGAGTACAATTATATACCGGTAACTGGATGACCGGCAATCTTGTTGGCAAAAACGGGCAACGATACCCTATGCGTTCGGCGCTATGCCTTGAGACGCAACATTTTCCCGACAGCCCAAACAAACCCGAATACCCGTCGACCATCCTTCGACCGGGTGAAGTTTTCAAGAGTCAAACGGTCTACCGGTTTTTTACAACAAAAAAATAATTTTCAGTAAAATGAATTACTAACAATAAATTTTAAATGAGTATGGAGACTAAAAAAAATTACACGTTACCGATTATCATGATGATTTTGCTTTTTGGCATGATCTCATTCGTAACAAACTTGGCAGCGCCTATGGGCGTTGTATTAAAGAACCAGTTCGGCGTTTCCAACGCTATGGGTATGTTGGGGAACATGGCGAACTTTATCGCTTATGCCGTTATGGGGATTCCCGGCGGTCTGCTTTTACAAAGGGTAGGATACAAGAAAACCGCCTTGATAGCTATTGCAATCGGTTTTCTGGGTGTCTTTATCCAGTTTCTGTCCGGTCATGCAGGTCATTCTTCAGCAATGGGGATATATCTTCTCGGCGCTTTTGTAGCCGGTTTTTCCATGACACTGCTCAATACGGTTGTAAATCCCATGCTGAATACGCTGGGCGGCGGTGGCAACAAGGGTAACCAATTGATTCAGGTCGGCGGTTCGTTCAATTCCATTTTCGCTACATTCACGCCTGCCTTTGTGGGTATTTTGATTGGAGAGACTTCCAAAGCCCAAATTACCAATGTATTCCCGGTATTGTACCTCGCCATGGGTATTTTTGCGCTTGTCGGGATTGTTTTGTGGATTGTTTCCATTCCCGAACCTCACGCGGAACGTTTTTCCGAACCTCTTGGTAATCTGATGGTCGGAGCGATGAAGTTTCGTCATTTTATTTTAGGCGCTATCGGCATATTCGCTTATGTTGGCGTAGAGGTGGGAACGCCCGGAATGGCTATTTTCTGGCTCTCCGACAACCCGGCTTACGGAGCGGCAGTTGGCGGTTCTGTTGCAGGCACCTATTGGTTCCTTATGTTTATCGGTCGTCTGTTCGGCGCCTCCATCGGAGGTAAAGTGTCCAGCAAAACGATGCTTTCCGTCACATCGGCGATTGCATTACTCTTAGTAGCGCTGGCTATCTTTTCACCCGTCACTACACAGGTGACGTTACCACTGTTTCAACGTTCCGACGCCGGCGCCGTTTCTTTCGGATTAACCTTAGTACCGATTAATGCCATGTTCCTGATATTAGTGGGCTTATGTACTTCTATCATGTGGGGTAGTATTTATAATCTGGCTGTGGAAGGTTTAGGTAAATATTTAGCTGTCGCGTCCGGTATATTCATGACATTGGTCTGTGGCGGAGGAATTCTTCCCTGGATACAAGGATTAGTGGCTGACGCAGCCGGTTATCTGACAAGCTACTGGGTGATGTTTGCTGGCTTGGCTTATCTGTTATACTATGCATTGATCGGTTGTAAAATTGTTAATAAGGATGTTCCGACTACTTAATTACAAAACATTTAACAATAAACTATGGAATTAGAACACGTAAGAAGCCGTTTCATCAAACATTTTGATGGGAGCACCGGTTCCGTATACGCTTCACCGGGACGTATCAACCTGATCGGCGAACATACTGATTACAATGGAGGATTCGTTTTCCCGGGCGCCATCGACAAGGGGATGATTGCCGAAATTAAACTGAATGGCACAAAAAAAATTCGCGCCTATTCAATCGATATGAAGGACTATGTTGAATTTGGGTTGAATGAAGAAGATGCCCCCCGTACAAGCTGGGCAAGGTATATCTTCGGCGTATGCCGCGAAATCATCAAAAGGGGCGGTGAAATCGAAGGTTTCAACACCGCTTTTGCCGGTGACGTACCGTTAGGAGCCGGCATGTCATCGTCGGCAGCCTTGGAAAGCACGTATGCGTTCGCGTTGAATGATATGTTCGGCCTTGGTATCGACAAGTTCGAACTCGCCAAAATAGGACAGGCGACAGAGCATAACTACTGCGGTGTGATGTGTGGCATCATGGACCAGTTCGCCTCATTATTCGGCAAAAAAGGAAGCCTGATACGTTTGGACTGCCGCTCATTGGAATACGAATACTTTCCGTTCGACCCTGTCGGATATAAATTAGTATTGCTCGACACGTTAGTTAAGCACGAATTGGCGTCATCGGCCTATAACGACCGACGCAGGGCTTGTGAGTTGGTAGCCAAATTATTGGGCGTAGAGTTTTTACGCGACGCTACTATCGGACAACTTCAGACAGTCAAAGATAAAGTCGATGAAAAAGACTGGTTACGTGCAGCTTATGTTATCGAAGAGATTCAACGCGTATTAGATGTGTGCGACGCCCTGAAAGCCGACGATTACGAAACTGTCGGACAAAAAATGTATGCGACACATGAAGGAATGAGCAAATACTACGAAGTAAGTTGCGAAGAATTAGACTTCCTGAACGATATCGCCAAAGAATGTGGCGTCACCGGCTCGCGTGTCATGGGAGGCGGCTTCGGCGGTTGTACTATCAACTTGGTTAAAGATGAACTCTACGACCCGTTTATCGAAAAAGCAAAAGCAAGCTACAAGGAAAAATTCGGTAAATTCCCGAAAGTGTATGATGTCGTCATCAGCGACGGAGCACGAAGGTTGGATTGAAGTCCAAGTTCGCTTGCTTTGTGAAGGAAAAACCACCCACCTGCATTAGCAGGTGGGTGGTTTTGTTTCTATTTCAATTGATATGTTCCTCCGAGCGTTGCGTGGCGGAATCCAACTTATTTTTCGGAAAGTAGGTTTTTCAAAAACCGACCTGCATGGCTTAATGAGCCATCGGGCAGATATAACCAGAATCCCCTCAAATCATCCGCGCCGTAAACGCCATCTTGTGGTACGGATTTATTTTTTGCCTGATCGGTAAGCTCATTACAATAAAGTTCCCAATGAACTATCCACGGAATGTCCAGCGCAAAAAAGACAGCTATCGAACGATCCCAAAAGTCAATGATCTCTTCTTTTGCCCTGTTTCTTTCCGGGAATCCTATCTCACCAATCATCACGGTCGGTTTCGGCAGGTAACCGCTGTGTTTCATAAAGTGTCGAATGAGTTCAATACCATGCCAGGTATCAACCACATTACTCAATCCATCATAACAAGACCATGAAATCAGATCCGGCGCTATGCCCGGCAAAACTAATTCAGTCAGGGTCGGTGTTCCCTGTAACAATGTCAGTACTCGATTCACTTCGACAGCGTTGATGATTTTGCATGCTATCGAGGGGTCGTCCGTGAAACGTTTCCGGGCCTTTTCAACCCCCCTTTGTCTTGCTGTAAACCACCGGGTAAAATAGTCAATACGACGGGGCAGATCGTCCATCATTTGTTGATTCCAAATATTTTCATAGCTGCCGTTAAATAACCAGTCTCCTTCCCAATTTTGGAAAATGAAGGTAACCGGGCATTTGGCAAACCTACGATACAGATACGCTGTGAGTTCTTCAAACTGTTCTTCGTATTCCGAAAAATCGTTGTCAACGGCGTTGAAAGGCCGAATGTTGCCTATGTGAGTAATTTCCAGAATGATTGTGGAAAAGGGGAGATTGAAAATTTCCTCGTAATACGGATGTTTTGCAAGATCAACCAAGCGACATCGCGGAGGTAGTGCACTCCAATCCGAACAAAAAGGATATTTTCTATTCGGATTGAACTCAAACCATACCTTACAAACGCGGCTGCCGAATTCGAGGATTTTTTTTGCTCCCTCAATCAGGAACGGTTCTTGTGATAGATGATATTTACCGTCAACATGTGTCGCTCCTAACCGATGCATAAGTTCTGCCGGAATCGCGCCACCCATCGATGGACGGTGTTTATTCACTTGTTCCATAATTAAATCATTGGGAGTAAGCGAAATATCGTTTCTTTGGAATGTTTCGACATTCCACTTACTCAGGGCGGCGACATTTCCTGAAAGGAATAATGCACCGGCTACGTATTTCAAATATTCTCTTCTGTTCATTTTTAACCATTGCATACAGGTTTCATTTTTTTCCGGGTAAGCATTTTTTTTACTGAATAATCTTCGTAAGGAATTTTTGCCAAAAGACGATTCACTGCTTTTACAAAGCCTTTTACATTGTTTGATGTTACTGCAACGGTTAGTTCACTTTGAATCATATTGTAAACCGTCTCGGTTACGCGCTGAACAGATAAAAACGCTGAAAGTACGCCAATCGTCAATCGACATCTTAGATTAACTAACAAAGTCCTTACTCCATTATGAGTACGGGTTTCGTGTCTATCATTTATTAAATTTTTAAATTTCAATTCCTTCTTTTTCAACATTTTTATAAAACGGCGTGATTTTTCTCATTTCCCATTCATCTTGGGTATAAAGAAGAGGGTTGATTGCCACTCCATGGTCCCAACCTATCTCTGTAAAGGGATAAGCATAGTTGTCGAAATCGTCCCAATTATGTTTACCTTTTTTATCCAAGACAACCAACAAATCCCAATCCGAATCGAGTCTGGCATCACCACGCGCTTGCGAGCCGAAGAGAATAACTCTTTCATTTGGCAACAACTGTTGCTTAAGAGTTTGTATTTCATTGAATATTAGCCTATTCATAAATTTTTTATTTTCCTAAATGAACAATAAGATAAAGAATCAAACATTCTAAAGTGCAAATATACGATTTTTTTTTATCTTAAATATTAGTAGATAAAAAAATAAAAAATAATATAGTGACAATAACATCCTAGAAGTACACAGCGACGAGGTAGAGAAAGCAGCCTTAAGCGGCGCTTGTCGTGCGAAGATGTATATAGATTATAGATTATCAGGGAAATCCATCGTATCGGGTGTTTAACTCCCGTGATCAGTCACAATGTGACCATTGCGTTCAAGTTCAGCCATTAGCATTAAATACTATACATTATATTATAATACTCTTTCATTTTATCCAAGCGGTTTTTGAAAGCGTTGTATAATCCGTCCGCATTTTCCTTCATTGTCCGTTTAGTATTTGTAAAAGGATTTACTTTTGTTGCGGCATCCACCTGTTCAATCCATTTTGCGGGGATGGAAGCAGTTCCCGTCAGCGCACCTGAAATGCCTGCCGCAACCGCTGTTAAGCAATCCGTATCGCGTCCGAAATTTACGCCGGCAATAATCGCCTGTTTTGTGTCTCCGTTCACCAATTTTAAAAGGCATACCCCTTTTGTGACGATTTCATTCGCATAAGATTGGGCATATGGTATTCCCGTACCACTGTACACACGATCAAAAGCCTGACGCAACTCCTTGAAATCTTTACATTTTTCTGTCAGACGAAGTCCCCTTTCCAACTCTTGAACAATATTAACCCCTGCCCAACTTGCATACCAATTTTCACGTCCCTCCACAACTGCCCGAAAGTCGCAGTATTTCATTATGTCGCCGATGACACTGTCAACGGTGGCGCCCGGCTTCGTCGCCGAGGCAATCGCTGCTGCAGTAACGCTCGCCCATTGCAAACCCCTGCTGTTGGAAGTCTGATATAACTGTCCTACTTCAAATACGTCTTCCACCGCCGATGAGGGGTCTCCGGCGTTTATCAAGCCCATGGGATGACATGCCCGAGCCATACTGATAAGACCGGAATAGTCGCAGTATTTGCCTATATCTCTTGCGGGCATTTTTGATCTCGCCATAGCAAGCAGTTCACCTTCAAACGGTTCGGAAACATTTCCCGCAGCTTTGGGATTCATATCGGAGAGCCATACAGCCCTGACATCTTCAGCATTTACCCGACCACCTTTTCGCATGATTGCAGTTATCATCAATTTCTGACGTTCTATGCCATCTTCTGTCGTTCCCGCGTCGCGCAACCAACCGTTGCCATAATGCTCATAGGGCAGTAGTTCCTCAAGCGTCCCGTATTTTTCTTCTATACGTGCATACGACCAGCCCTCAACGATGGCGGCCATTGACGAACCTATATGCGAACCGCAAATACAACCATAGAATTTTTCATTTAATGAAACATTTTCTTTTTGTGTTTGACCACCATTGTTGGTTGAGCCTTGCGCAAATGCGGCAGGTATAACCAATCCCGACAATCCTGCTCCTACGACTGTCATTCCTGAATTTTTAATAAAATCTCTTCTGTACATAATCAAATGTTTTTATTGTATTAATTTATGCGTTTTCCCTTTTAAACTAACGTGATAATGCGTGAATTATTGTAGATCGTTGATGATGTCTATGTGTTGAAACATTCCGCTGTCAAAAGTGAATTTACGACGAAAGGCACTCAGGAGGCAGGCGAAAAGTTGAGCCTATTGAATATGACGCCCGCCGTCAATGCGAGACCTAGATGAAAGCTCATTTTCATCGGTGTCTCGCATTGACGAGGAAAAACGTCATTTTTTCTTTAAATATTTTCTTATTTCAAAAAAAAAGGGTTTCTTTGCAATGAATTTATAAAAAAAATACGACCATGAGAAAAGTAGTCTGTTTATTATTAGTTGTATGTTGCTCATTGTTAGTGAGCTATGCGCAAGGCGTCGGTGCTTCGCCGGAGTTTATCAAAGCCATTACCCCCGAATGGAAAGGGGAACGTTTTCCGGATGGAAGACCCAAAATCCCTGATGATCTTTTGGAAAGGGCCAAAAAAATAGCCATCGAGGCGATGTGGGGGCCACTTCGTAACCTGAGGTATTATAATCAATTTGAGGGAGACCTTCGAGCTATTCATCAGGGTCAGACGATGACAGGTCGGGCTGTGACTGCCCAGTATATGCCTTCGCGACCGGACTGGGAAGGCTATATCAGGGAACAAGGCCTTTCTGAAGGACGTTCTCCGCAGGGAGGAACCAATTCATGGCCTATCAATATGTTGGTCGAAGGCGACATCTATGTGGCCGACGGCTATGCTAAAATCGTCGATGGCACGTTGATAGGCGATAACCTGGCTAACGCTATCTATGCTAACTCGAAAAGAGGCGTTGTTTTCTACGGTAGCGTAAGAGATGAAGAGGGGATTAAAAGAGTCGAAGGTTTTAATGGGTGGATTCTTGCGTCCGACCCCTCCTATATCCAGAACATGATGCTTAGCGCTATTAATCATCCGATCCGGATAGGCAGGGCTACTGTACTGCCCGGCGACTTGGTGGTGGCTAAACAATATGGCGTGCTTTTTATTCCGGCGCATCTTGCCGAACGGGTGATCGTTGAAGGTGAGGTGACCGAATTACGCGACGCATTCGGCTGGCAACGGCTGCGCGAAGGCAAATACCTGCCAGGCGATATCGACAGCCGCTGGACAGATGCCATTAATGCCGACTTCAGGGAGTGGCTCAAACAATATCCCGATCTGCCGATGCCTTTAGCGGAGATAGAAGCGTTCCTGAATGGGCAACGCACATGGTAAATTAATTATTAGTATGAACAGCGAATTGGATAAAATGATGGAAAAGGAAAAAGCGCGCGAGCATGCAGGTGTGGAATATGGCGCGAAGTTTACGGGGACGGAGCATAACGAAGGGGCGACCGGAATGGAATACGGAGCGGAATATGCGGGGACGGAGCATGTCGAAGGGGCGACCGAAATGGAGCGTTTTACCGGTCGTAGAGGTTTTCTAAAAAAAGCGGCTTGGAGTGGTGTGGCTTTGGGAAGTATGATGGGAGCTTCGATCGAAGATACCGTTGCTGTGACTACACAGCATGTAAGAAGAGCGTCGTCGCCGTCGGAATTGAAAATAACCGACTTGCGCATGGCCGGCAGGATTATCAAGATTTATACAAACCAGGATATTTACGGTCTGGGCGAGGTGCGTGACGGCGCCGATCCCCGGTACGCCCTGTTCTTGAAAAGCCGGATACTGGGTCTCAATCCCTGTAATGTTGAAATGATTTTTAAAGTCATCCGTCAGTTTGGTTATCACGGTCGTCAGGGTGGCGGTGTTAGTGGTGTTGAAATGGCGCTCTGGGACCTTTGCGGCAAGGCTTACGGTATTCCTGCCTGGCAGTTGTTGGGCGGAAGGTATCGCGACAAGATTCGTCTTTATGCCGATACGCCCGACCGGGGAGGCCAAGACGAGATAGCAGCAGCCATAAAGAACAGAATGGAAGTGCAGGGATATACCTGGTTAAAAATGGATTTGGGGATTCATCTTGTGTCGGATGCCGAAAAAAACATCGTCAACAGTAAATTCTGGGGGGGAGTAAGAGGTCAATATGATTTGCGTGAATATATAGGATACGGTTGGAGGGAACACCCCTTTACACAGGTGCAGCTAACCGAAAAAGCATGCGAAGACATTGCTGCTGTGGTTGATAAAATTCGCAAAGTAACAGGTTATGAGATACCTTTGGCTACCGACCACTATGGGCATTTCGACGTTAATAACACCATCCGTATGGGCAGAGCGCTGGAAAAATACAGGTTAGCCTGGCTCGAAGACACGACCCAATGGTATCGTTATGAACAAATGAAAGTAATCAAGGATGCACTCGAAACGCCTATCTGTACCGGTGAAGATATTTATTGCCTCAGAGGACCCGGCAGAGATTCAGGCTTCAAAGAGCTTATCGATTCCGGATGTGTCGATGTCATTCACCCCGACTTAGCCACCTCCGGCGGTCTTTTGGAAACCAAAAGAATCGGCGATTATGCCGAAGAAGCCGGTATCGCGATGGCAATGCATATGGCAGGCACGCCGGTTTGCTTCATGGCGAATGTACATTGTGCGGCTGCTACCGAAAATTTCCTTGCGCTCGAACATCATGACGTCGACACTCCCTGGTGGGAATCGATGGCGATAATGACCGGTTCGCAACCCATGATTACAAAAGGTTTTGCCAATGTGCCGCTCGATTCTCCCGGATTAGGAATCGAACTGAACGAAGAAGTAGTGCGGGAACGACATGCCCGGCGTTATGGCGGCGAAATGTGGGCGCCGACCGACGAGTGGAACAATAAAAACTCGCACGACCGATTGTGGAGTTAATTATGTAATCTCTTACACCCAAGCGATTATGAAAATTTACCCATTAATCATTAATCATTAATCATTTTTTTCCTATGAAACATATTTATAAAATACTTTTAGGCTGCTCGGCACTGTTGTTTGTTATTTCAATGGTGATGATTTTTACCGGCAACATAGCAAAGGCAGGCCCGCTGATGGTCGGGATGTTTATGTGTTTAGCGTTGGGTGTCAGGGGCTTTCAGGCTACCAAATCATTTGCATATACCATTTGGATTTTTACGGCAGTGGCCGCTTCCATGTTCTACCCGCAACTGTTCACTTCGTATGGCAATTTTAAATTAAATATACTCATCGTTCCGCTTCTTCAGATTATCATGTTCGGCATGGGGTCGCAAATGAGCTTGGACGATTTCAAGGGCGTCATCAAAATGCCTAAAGGAGTGATTATCGGCATTATCATTCAATTTACTTCCATGCCGCTCATCGCGTTTGCCATTTCACATATTTTCAACTTCCCGGCTGAAATAGCTGCGGGTATCATCCTTATCGGATGCGTTCCAAGTGGATTGGCTTCCAATGTGATGGTGTTCATCAGCCGCGCCAACCTTCCCTTGGCGGTGACTATTGCAGCTTGTTGCACCCTCCTTTCTCCTTTTATCACACCGCTACTGATGAAATTCTTAGCCGGACAATTTATCGAAGTCAGTGTATGGAGTATGATGCTCGACATTATGAACATGATTATTTTACCCATTGTGGCGGGTTTTATTTTCAACATGTTTTATAACGCAAAAGATAACCGGAAATCCATCATCGCGCAACTATGCGCTTATTTTGTGATTATAGTGCTGACCAATCTGATACCTCTGTTGTCACAACAAACCGGTCTTAGCGCTTTTGCATGGGGTATCGCAAAAACCATGTCCTGGTTTATCTGCTTACCGATTATCGTCGCGTTGATACTTCGCCGGATTCTGAGGGGAGACAGAGTGTTAATTAAGTCAATACTGTCATCATTTTCGATGGTCGGCATTGCTTTTATCATAACAATCATCACTGCCGCCGGACGCGAAAGCCTCCTGACGGTAGGTGCGCTTCTCCTCTTCACAAGTCTGCTTCATAATGTATCCGGATATGCCTTGGCTTACGGCGCTGCGAGGCTATTTAAAATGCCTGAACAGGATTGCCGAACAATTGCCTTCGAGTGTGGAATGCAAAACGGCGGATTAGCTTCAGGGTTGGCAATGCAGATGGGGAAAATTGCAACCGTCGGCTTAGCTCCCGCCGTTTTTGGGCCGCTTATGAATATTACCGGCTCCGTTTTAGCCAGCTGGTGGCGCGGACGCCCTCCGAAAAATTAGCGCATAGTCACAATCCCCTCGACCTCTCGTTTTGCTTTTTCCAAAACATTGATAGCCTCGGCCTTCAACAGTATTGCTTTTGTTCGAATGGATTGGATATGGGCGGCGATTTCGTTTTGCTTTTCAATTGGAGGAAATGGGATTTTTAAGTTTGCAAGCATATTAAAACTTAAATTGTTAATATTTGTGCCTCCTAGATTTCTATACAAATAGGAACGGAATAATTTGCTCTGAAGAAACGCAAAAAGGTACTTTTGATTGTAATTCTTTTCTCTTCGGCGAAGAACCGTCATAAATCCGCCAAAATAATAATCCATGTCATCTTCTACATAAGCAACTTTACCGACATGTTCTTTACTGCCGCTTGCTGAACTCATAAGAATATCATCCTTTTGTAGTTTTTGACTATTCGGAATAATGAAACTATCTCTTATATACCTGATACTATCATAGTTAATTTCATTCGTTTCAAGAGTGATATTATTCCCCCTTAAAATTGCTTTCCCTTTCTCACTTTCATCACTACTTGAATAAACAACGCCACTCACAGCATAACAGATTTCCTTAATTTTTTTAAAGGAATATTTCCCAATTGATATTTTTTCATCAATACCGGAATAAATAGGATTATTATAAAACGTATCTAACCTTTCGCCAATCAAATCCAAAATACAAACCTCAAAATATCGCTCATTCAAGACATTTTCTGTCAATTCAATGCCTAACTCTTTTATTAGATAATCATCAACACCTGCCAATAATTCTTTGGCTTCCAGTTCTTTGGCCTGTTTTTCTTCGATGGCGGCATTATACAGGTCGACGATTTGTTGTTGGACAGTTATGGGCGGTAAGGGGATTAATATCTTTTTTAGTTCATCTTCCGTGATAGCGGGGTAATTTCCGCCCGAACTTCTTTGCTCCATTTGAAGTAATGAACTTCCCTGGCGTAACATAATATAAAGATACTCCCTAATTATTTCGTCGCTGATTTTTCTAATTACCGCGAAACCTGTTGAAGCAATTTTAATACTTTCCATATCCCTGAAAATACTAATAGCGCCCCGATTAGGTCTTGTAGTTGATATTAGAATATCGTTATTCCTGATTATTTTTTTGGCTCTGCTCGGAGCTTTTAGTTTTTCTATATTACTTATTTCTCTTATCGAACCATCTTGTACATCAATCGCGCTAATTTCAATGTATGGAAAAAAATCTTCAAAAAAATCTCTCTGATTCCAATTTTCCGAAGAAAAGTGAGCAAGTTTATACAAAGGTTTATGAGGAATAGATTTTATATCATTGATTAACGATATAAATCTATCATTATAGAATGAAACATCTGACCTGTTATTTAAACAATCAAAAAAATGTATATCGATTTCTATCATAAATTCTCTCTATTAATAAATTGTATGATACGTTCAGCGACTGCTGAGAGTTCGCTGCCTTCCACTTTTTTGCCGGTAGTGTCAAAACCGACATTTTCTATTTCAAACATTTTGATTCGGTAATTGCTGATATACGGTTTTATCCTCTCTTTATACAATTCCAAGACCCGCTCTTCGTGGGTGTCTTTGACAAGGGGATTCCCGCCTGCGCGGGAATGACATGGGGTGTCTCTGACGGTGGCTTTGATGTCGCTGAGGATGTTTTCTAACTGGCGGGTGAGGGCTTGGGGGTGTTTTTTCAGGAAGAGGATGGAGGATTTTACGCCGGCTTTGACGTGGGCGAAGGTGTGTTGTGGTAACGAAACGACGGTGATGATGCGGAATTTTTCCGTTATCCAGTCGCGGACATACTGACTCGTGGAGTTGGTGAGGATGCCGTCGGGGATGACGATGGCAAGATAACCGCCTTCACGCAAGTATCTGTGGCAGCGTTCCAGAAAGAGTATTTCGGTGCTTTGCGACGGACGCCACTTGTTTTTGTTGTTGTCGTCGGCAATGCGTTCTTTGAGTTCGGTAATGCCCGTATGCCGCTCAAACAGTTCGTATTCTTTGTAATAGCTTACCTCGTCGGCTTTGATAGTAGAGCCGAAAGGGGGATTGGTCATGATTAAATCGAATGTGCCGTCCTGAAATTGCAGGTTGCGGTTTTCGGTTTCTATCCTGCTGCTGTTTTTAAGGCCGTCGTTGGTGATGACGTTGGTATGTCCGTCGTCGTGGATAATCATGTTCATCTTGGCGACGCGCGAAATCTGCTCGTTTATCTCTATGCCGAAAAGACGCTTCTCGGCGAAGTCGTGCCAGTAGTTGAACCACTTGGCGCTTTTCTCGCTGTACAGTTCGTCGGCTTCTTCGCGAATAGCTCTGAGCGCGTGCAGCAGGAAACCGCCACTGCCGCAGGAGGTATCCAATACCTTGTAGTCCTTTTTTACGCCTATCGCTTTGACGATAAACTGTACGATGGCATCGGGGGTGAAGAACTGTCCGAAGTCGCCGCGAAAAAACTCGCCCATGAAACTTTGAAAAGCCAATCCTTTGGCATCCAACTCGGTAGCCGACAGGTTGATGTCCTGCAAATACTGGACGACGGTAAAGATTTTATGCCTGTCTAATTTGATGTCTTCCTTGAATACTTCCGAATCTTTTTTGCGGCCTTCTTCGTACAACGCCCTGACACGGTTTTCGAGTTCGGTTTTGGCTTTCAGGTTACCTGGGTCTTCGGGATAGTATATGAGCTGAAACTGGTAGGGTTCGCCTCTCGACCGGGGATCGTTGTCTTCCCAGCTTTCGTCCCATATCTTGCAGAAAATCAGCTTGTCCAATTCATCGAAGGCGGTGGTTGGCGCTAAGGCGCCGCCACCCCAGAGGGCATCGTGCGCCGACTTGAATTTCTGGATTAACTCGCCTTGTGTTCCTTTCACAGGGTCGTGCTCGCCTTTCACATATTTGTACCGTAACACCTCTCCGCCGCGCTTGGGGATATCCGACATGGATATCCTTTCAACGGGATAAAGGCGCGAAAGTTCATAATACTCGTCCTTGATGCCGGAGGTTATCCATATATAGGTCGCTTCCTGTGCATGTGCATAGCTGTAGGCCTGGTCGACTGCTATCTGAAACTGCCGCTCGTTGATGCCCTCTTCCTTACATTCAACGACTATCAGCGCTTTGTTGTTTTGTTCGTTGTAGACCACGATGTCGGCCTCTTTGGTTTCGGAGCCCATCTGCACTGCCTGGTTGACGGATATGTTTTGCGGCAGGTAATCGTATGCAAGGATAAGTTTGAGGAAAGCAGTCGCCTGCACAAATTCTTCGGGGTTTTGCAGGCGGCGTCTGATTTTGTTTTTGCAGTTGTATTGTACGGTAAACTGCGAAAGGGTTTCACCGCCACTTTCTATGATGATATATTTTTTGGCAATACCTTTGCGGAACTGTTCGGTTGCCAATAGTTCTTTGACGTCTTCAATTGTTTTGGGCATAGCTATATATATTCGGTTTTTCGTGTTTGAATGGCGAAATAACTTTGCGCAAAGGCTATTTCTTCTTTTTTCGGGTCGCCGTTTTGTGCTATCAGATAGCAGGCGTAACGGGTAAGCATAACATCCGATTGACTTTGTTTAACCATTGGTTTGTTTTTTATAAGCACAAAGATATGATTTTTTTCATTACCAATAGTTTTTTACTGTAAAAAAACTCGCAATACTGCGGGCTGTGAAGACCGGCTGGCATCAGTTGCGCCTTCAATTCGACCGCAAAGGTTTCTCTACCCGCTTTGAGTACCGCAATCACCTGCTTGCAGGGGCTACCGACAGTACAGGTAGAAAAATCCGTTTTATCAACGACGCCAATGGTCGTATCGTAGAAGTGCAGGCTCCGCGAGCGGACGATCCGCATTCCCTGCAAACGATGGTCAGGTATGCCTACGACGAAAGAGGCCGTATGAGTTCCGTGACCGATTCGACCGGCGTGGAGCAGACTTTCACATGGCTATACACGTATCATAGGAATGTAAAGCATCCGGCTTGGACAAGAAGTTGGGATTAGACTGTGATTTCTGGACAGAATTATCGGCAGAGATAGGAACCGGCACATCACACCCCGCCGATGTGTCCAAGGGACATTTTTATACCCGCTCGACCGATTTCACGGTAAAAGGCATTGTCCCCTTAGATTTCAAGCGAATCTATTATTCATACAGCAATTACAACGGCCCGCTTGGCGTCGGCTGGCATCATTCCTACGATATGGCGCTGGCTTTCAACCGTGAGGCCGGCCTCGCCGCTTTGCGGTTAGCCGACGGACGCCTGACCGGATTCGAGATACCTGCCAAAGGACAAAGCTCCTTCGACCGGTCGGAGAAACTGTGGTTACACCATCACAAGGACGGCTATTATTTTGTGAGCGACAAGAAAGGCCGTATCTACCGTTTCACGGACAAGGAATATAAAAACCCGTATAACAAAGGCGAATACCACCTGCTGCAAAGCATCAGCAACCGGAACGGCTACAGCCTTCGTTTCGCCTACAACAGGGAAGGCTTCCTGTCGCAGATCACAGACACAGTCGGACGTATCTTCGAGGTGCGGAACGACGGCAAGGGACATATCACCCAAATCATTGCACCTTCGCCCGACCCCAAAGGCAAACCGTTTGTCATCGCCTCCTACGAGTACGACAGTCATGGCCGTCTCATCAAACAAACGAATGCCGAGGGACACAGCATGAAGTTTGAATACAACGGCAGCCTTCTTGTCAGGGAGACTTGGCGCAACGGCCTTAACTGGTATATCACCTACGACCGCGCCTCGGGAACCGACGCCAAAGTATTGGAAGTGAAAGGCGACGGCGGCATCTATCACCACCGGTTGGATTATGTGGCGCCCGACTGTACGATAGTCACCAACAGCCTTGGCAACAAAACAACGTACTATCACCGCAAGGGCGTCGTCACCAAACGCATCGACCCGAACGGCGCGGAGACCATCTTCCGCTACAATGCTACCAACGAGTTGGAATGGACACAGGACGCGCTGGGCAATACCTCCACCGCCTGCTACGACGACTGGGGCAACCTTATCAACAAGGTATCCCCCGACGGCGGCTTCGTACAGTTGAAATATGAAAACGAAGCGTTCCCCTACCTGCCCACCTCCGCTATCGACAAGGCTGGCGGTCGCTGGCAGTGGCTCTACGACAAGCAGGGCAACCTGATCAAACGCATCAACCCGCTGAACGCCGAGACGGAATTTGACTATGCCGACGGCCTGCTGACCACCATCACCGGCCCGCTTGGACAGAAAACAAGCCTTCAATATGACACAGACTACAACCTGAAGGAGACACTGTCGCCCGACGAAGGCCGCAACCGCTGGCAGTACGACAGCTTAGGCCGCTGCCTCCGCTACGAGAACGCCAAAAACGGCGCTACCGAATACGAATACAACCCGTTAGGCGATGCGGTGAAAGTGCGCCTTCCCGACGGCAATGTGCGGGAACTGACCTACGACGCACAGGGCAACATCACCCGTGCCAAAGACAACGACCGCGATGTCAGCTTCACCTACCGCGGCGTCAACAAATTAGCTTCTCGCTCAGAGCGAGGCGCCACGCTCCGCTTCCGCTACAACACAGAGGACCAGCTATGCGTAGTTGAAAACGAATCGCATGAAGAATACCGCTTCCAGCTTGACAGCCAGGGACGCGTGACGGAAGAGACCGGCTTCGACGGTCTGACCCGCCATTATTACCGTGATTTGGCTGGACGTGTACAGTCGGTTCAACGCCCCGACAACACGGAGGTATCCTACGAATACGACGAATCGGGTCGTGTCACCAAAGTCACAGACGACGACGGTACGGAAGAGAACTACACCTACCGCAAGGACGGCCTGCTGACGCACGCCACAAACGAACATGCCGACGTCGAACTTCAGCGCGACGTTTTGGGCCGCGTAATAAAAGAAACCTGCAACGGCGAAACCGTCGAGAGCCATTACGACGTCGCCAACAACCGCACGGGTATAACGAGCAGTCTGGGCGCCGACATCCATGCCGAATATAACCTTATGGGCGACGTCGTTTCGCTGGCCGGCGGCGGCTGGCAGACCGCCTACGAGCGCGATGTCTTCGGCTTGGAGACAGGACGTTCCTTTGAGGGCGGCCTCCGTACACAAACCGGTCGCGACAGTCGCGGACGTGTGATTTCACATCAAACAGAAAAAAATAATCAATTATTATCAGAAAAGTCGTATCTTTGGGGCGTAAATGACAAGCTGCTCTCGGTCATAGTCGACGGCAAGGAGACGCGCTACGAGTACGATGGCTGGGGCAACCTGTCGAAGACGTTCTTTGAAGATGGTCAGGAGGAATACCGCAACCCCGACAAGGCCGGCAACCTTTTCGAGAGTCTCGACCGGTTAGATAGAAAATACGCCAAAGGCGGTCAACTGATAAAGACGCAGGACTGGGAGTACAAATACGACCGTTCCGGCAACCTTGTCCGCAAGCGCGACAAACACGGCGCGACCTGGCGCTACGAATGGAACTCGGCGGGCATGCTTGAATGCGTCAAACGCCCCGACGCCCGTGAGGTAATCTTCAAGTACGACGCCTTGGGTCGCCGTCTAGAAAAGAAGTTCGGCAGCACGATAACACGCTGGATATGGGATGGCAACGTCCCGCTCCACGAACAGCAGAGTCACAACCGGCAGGACTGGGACGCGGAGAAGAAGTGTGTTTTCATAAACGAAGACAGGAGGCCGCTGATAACCTGGGTCTTTGAGGCAGGTACCTTTGTGCCCGCCGCCAAGATCACCGAAACCCAAAAGCTGTCCATAACCACGAACTACATGGGTACGCCCGAAGCAATGTACCGCTCGGACGGACAAGCCGTCTGGAAATGCGAGTTGAACAGCTATGGCAAAGTCAGGAACTTTCAGGGCAGCTACAAAACCGACTGCCCCTTCCGCTATCAGGGGCAGTACGAAGATGCGGAGACGGGGCTGTATTACAACCGGTTTCGGTACTATTCGCCGGAGGAGGGGATTTATATTAGTCAGGATCCGATAGAATTGTTGGGCGGAAACAGATTGTATGAATATGTAAAAAATCCGAATTTTTGGATTGATGTATTAGGTTTAAAAAAGGTTAATGTTGGAGATACAGGTGCATTTGGGACTTTGAAAGGTGAAACAGGAGACAATTTAACAGCTCATCATATGCCACAAGATGCATTAGGACATCTTCCTAGAAAGGAGGGGGGAGCTATTGTTATAACACAAAGTGAACACGAACAAACTCGAACATATGCGGGAAGAGGTAATATTACAAAAATAGAAGACGCAGATAAACCTTTTAGAGATGTATTGATAAAAGATATAGAGGATCTTAGATCAATAACGGGTGATAAATATGACTCAAGTATTGAAGAATTAATTAGTTATTATGAAGAAAATGGTAAATTAGAAGAAGGAGAGTTGACTCTTGAAAGTATTAAAGATGGAACATGTCACAAAACGTAAATTAAGAAAATTATTATGGTACAAGAAACGATAAAAAGGCTAAAAGAATTAGGAAGAATGCCAGATTCATCAGAAGATAATATACCTTCTGATAGAATTGGTGAGTACGTTGAATTAATTAAAAAGACAAACAAACCAATTAATTGGGAAGAAGCTAAAATATTAATAATGCTATTTCCCGAGTATGAACTGTTTGGTATCGAATGGAGTTTACTTCATTTGTTTGAAACAATCTTCAGTCAGATTTCATTAGATGATTATAGAAAACTTATTATTGAATGTCCAAGTGAAGAGTGGAAAGATACTCTTAAAACAAGATTGAATAATAAATTACAATGTAATTAACTCTATTTAGTCAAACTTGTGTACTCCAACGGCCTGACACGTCGCTGGGAATATGACGATGCCGGCAGGCTGACCCTTTCAAAGGACGTCAACGGCAACACGACCCGTTACCGTTACCGTTACGACCACTTGGACAACCTTGTGGAGATGGAAGAATTCGACGGCAACACCCATCACATCCTTTATGACACATCAGTCGAGTTGATACTGGCCAAAGACAGCCTGCATGACGTATCCTTCGAGTACGGCGCTATGGACGTGTTGAGAAAACACACCCAGAACAACCGTAGCGTCCGGTTTGAGGTTTGAAATTGCAACTGCACCAAATCATCAACGAGGGCGGAGAAAAATACCGTTTCGACTTAGACGGTCTGGGACAGGTCGTAAAGGAGACCGGCTTCGACGGACTGGAGCGCGAGTACATACGCGACAGCGCCGGTCGTGTGCACAAAGTGATGCGACCCGACAACCGCCGTACTACCTACACCTACGACGGCACATGCAATGTAGTACACGAAGAACATCACGACGAATCATGGACTGCTTACCGCTACAACCCCGACGGCCTGCTGATAGAAGCCGTCAACGAAAACGGACTGATACAGTTCAAGCGCGACCGCTCCGGCAGAATCATTGAAGAGACACAGGGCGAACACAGCGTGAAGCGCACATACAACGAAGCGGGCGACTGCACGCACATCACCAGTTCCTTAGGCGCCGACATCCGCCAGGAGTTCGACGCCGAAGGCAATCTGATGACATTGCAGGCAGGCGCCGACTGGCAGGCTGCCTGGCAGCGCGACCGCACCGGTCTGGAGCTGCATCGTCAATTGACTGGCGGCGTCAGCATCAGAACCGAGC
>Ga0099364_10003737_pt1 | contig 23452 bp, 23 predicted proteins | sample TergutTh196P3_FD_73070 | JGI IMG/M metagenome (GOLD analysis project Ga0099364, IMG submission 73070) | Microcerotermes parvus P3 segment gut microbial communities from Pointe-Noire, Republic of the Congo - Th196 P3 | ecosystem: Host-associated > Arthropoda: Insects > Digestive system > Gut ...
TTGAACAGAGGGTTGTACTTCTTGCCAGGTACTACCTTGATATCAACAACGACAACTTTGATTTTGTTTGTGGCACCACTTTTATCGTGTGTAAAGGTGAGCGTTGCTTCGCCGCCTTTAAGCCCTTTGATTTTGACGATATCCGGCTCTTCTTTGTTAGGCTTGGTCTCAAGGTCCCATGTCGTATTCGTTGTCGTTACTTCACCATTGGGATACCCCGGCTCCCCCAGCTTGGCTTGCCTGTAGAGTTCGAGCAACGTGTTGTCAACTCCACCAAGTGTTACTTTGCCACAAGCCAAATTGCTCAACGCATAAGTTAGTGAAATGCCTACTTTTATCGCCTTTTCTGATGTAGACCTTCGGAATTTCGGCTGCCGGATCTGCCTCTGTCTTTGAGCCTTCCTTACCGGCAACTACGATTTTCGTACTGACAACCCAAATCTCTCCGAGCGGATGGCAGGTCTCCGAAGGAATACGCCGACGACCCGGAATTCAAGATGATTACCCGATCGAGTGACGGTCAACTCATGTTCCTGGTCAATAAGATTGCGAAGATGAAGCAGTCGACGGAACTTGGCAGTCGCATTGCCGAGGTCCACAACGGTTCGTCGCTATTCACGGGCGATGCCAGGCAGGGAGAAAGCAACATACGGCGTTGGATCATCGAAAACGATCTGCTCGAAGCAATCATTGCCCTGCCGGAAAACATGTTCTACAATACGGGCATTGCGACGTACATCTGGCTCCTGACGAACCGGAAACGCTGCAACCGCAAGGGAAAAGTACAACTGATTGACGCCACGGCATGGTACGAACCGTTGCGGAAAAACCCCGGCAAAAAGAATTGTGAACTCACTGAGGAGCACATTCGGCAAATCTGCAAATTGATCGTTCATCCAAAGGAGACGGAGAACTCGAAGATTTTCCCCAATAAGGCGTTCGGTTACTGGAAGGTGACGGTGGAGCGTCCGCTACGGGTTCGGGGAGCGAAGCCGGAAACCGTGTATGCCGCCAAGGACATCAAGGCGTTCAAAGAGCAGGGCCGAGTTTCCGAAGACGGCGTGCCGATCATCAAGAAAATCCACAAAAAGGGTGTACAGGCCGATCCGCTGCACGGTCTGGTTGCGGTAAAAATCAACGACAAGTCCGCTGTTGTCGAGTACGAACCGGACGCCGACCTTCGGGACACGGAGCAAATTCCGCTGTTGGAAGACGGCGGAATTGAGGCGTTTTTCCGGCGGGAAGTATTACCCTACACGCCTGACGCTTGGATTACCGGAGACAAAACGCAGATCGGCTATGAAATTTCCTTTACCCGGCACTTCTACAAACTGATGCCGATGCGGACGCTCGACGAAATCAAGGCCGACATTTACGCCTTGGAACAGGAAACCGAAGGCTTGCTCGAACAGATCATTGGGACGGGGAACGAACAAAAAACACGAAAACGCCGTAAAAATTGAGCAGGGGAGGTGGCAATGCTGTAAATTCTTTGTTATTCTAATCTACCTTGTAAATTGGAATTATCGCTTTTGTTATTCCAATGGCTGGAATAGTAGAAGTGACTATTCCAATTTTCCTTGCAAATTAGAATTATTTCGTCTGAAGGGCACACGATGCAAAGAGGACTTCAGGGCTATTTCAGCGTCAATATGGGGAGTGGCGAAGAAGTCCGGTCTTTCATTCCCTCGCCTCTTCCACCGAATCCGCCGATATCGGAATCCCCGGAACTTCGGGAAAAGTTTGACATGGCAATGGCCGCCCTCGGTCGTCTGGACAGCGTTTCCGTGCTTTTGCCGGATACCGCTTTGTTTGTGTATATGTATGTCCGAAAGGAGGCATTGCTTTCGTCCATGATTGAGGGAACGCAATCCTCACTTTCCGACGTCTTGCGAGTCGAATTGGATCAGCCGATCGGCGTTCCACTTGATGACGTCAAAGAAGTGTGCAATTATGTCGCCGCGTTGGATCACGGAATCCGTCGGCTGGCAGAAGGTTTTCCACTGTCGCTCCGCCTACTGAAAGAGGTTCACCAAGTGTTGCTTTCATCGGGGCGTGGAACGGAAAAAAAAACGGGCGAATTTCGCACTTCGCAAAACTGGATAGGCGGAACCCGGCCCGGAAACGCCGCCTTTGTCCCACCGCCCGCTGATTGTGTCATCGAGTGCATGGGAAAACTGGAACTCTTTCTCCATAATCAGCCGGAAAAGACGCCCATTTTAGCGAAAATGGCTCTGTCGCACTTGCAGTTTGAAACAATACATCCTTTTCTTGACGGCAATGGACGGCTAGGGCGTTTAATGATACCGTTATTACTGTACTCAGAGAAGGTTCTTAAAGAACCGATACTCTATATCAGTTATTTCTTTAAGGCGAATCGACAACGCTATTATGACCTGTTGAATGAAACCCGTTTCACCGGCGACTGGGAAGCATGGTTGGACTTTTTTGCGGATGCTGTGATCGAAACGGCCAATCAAGCCATTGACACGGCAAACCGACTATTAAAAATGGCGGCAAACGACCGACAACGCCTTGGGCGGTTGAAGAGAATTTCCGGTTCCGCGAATCTCATCCATCAGGCAATGATGGAACGCCCGGTGATGACATCAAAATTGTTACAAAAAAAAACACAACTGACTCCAATGACAATCAATTCGCTGCTGTCGGAATTTGAAAAATTGGGAATGATCAAAGAAATTACCGAAAAAAAACGCAATCGTGTCTATTCCTATACGGAATATATTCGTATTTTGGAAGAGGGGACGGAACTGCCATAAAGGCTTCGTTATGGCCGATAGACTTGGGACTATTTCAGAAGAAAACATTGGGCCAACAAGAAAACCATCCACGTAAGGAAACGATGAAGCCCTACGCCAAATACAAATCCTCCGGTCTGCCGTGGCTTGAAAACGTGCCGACGCATTGGAACGTCTTCAGAAATGGTCGTCTCTTTGCCGTTCGCAAGGAAACGGGCTATGGGCATTTGCCGATACTGGAAGTTTCCTTGAAGACGGGTGTTCGGGTTCGGGACATGGACAATATGAAACGAAAACAGATCATGTCGGACCGTGAAAAGTATCTACTGGCCGCGAAAGACGATATTTCGTACAATATGATGCGGATGTGGCAGGGAGCGGTCGGCGTAGTGCCTGTCGATGGTCTCGTCAGTCCGGCTTATGTTGTCGTCCGTCCCTTTTCCGAAGTGGACACTCGTTATTACGCCTATCTTTTTCGGACGATTTCGTACATGAATGAAGTCGACGGCTATTCCCGTGGAATCGTCAAAGACCGCAATCGGCTGTACTGGCAAGATTTCAAACGGATGCCTTCCCCTGTGCCGTCCTTCGCCGAACAAACGCAGATCGCCCGATTTCTCGATTGGAAAACGTCGCAGATCAACACCTTTATTCGTACCAAGCGTCGTCTGATCGAACTGTTACCAGGATGCGGAAATAGAGCCGGTTCCGACGAGCGGCGGCGGCCACAAAGGGGAACCGGAATTGGATCAGTTGAGCAACATTGTTCGGGCGTTCAATGACCTGTTCGGCAATATCGGCTGGAAAGACGCCGATAAAATCCACTCGGTGATTGCCGAAGAAATTCCCGCCAAGGTGAGTGCCGACGCCGCGTATCAAAACGCGATGGTGAACTCCGACAAACAAAACGCTCGAATCGAACACGACAAAGTCCTTCAGCGGGTGATGATTGATCTTCTGGCCGACCATACAGAGTTGTTCAAGCAGTTCTGCGACAATCCCTCTTTCAAGAAATGGCTCGGCGACACGGTCTTTGGTGCGACGTATCACAGCACGAAGTAAAAAAGACTTGGTTGGATTGATCTTGGTATTTGTTCGCTTCTCTGCCACTTGGGGTACATATTTTCGCACCAAGTTGTATTCGTATGCCATTTTGGCAGTCAATGTAACGGGAATTACTGACATTCGCGGCAGTCTGGAAAAAACAGGCAAAACAGGAAGGCGATTTGTTCTGATTTTTTGGAAAACTTGCAATGGCACGCTATTTGCAATATGTGGGAAAGGTTTCGGGATTGCGTTGACCGATTCGTTTTAGGAGTTTGTAACCGTTTTTGGAGGTATGACCATGAAATCTAATTCGATGATTAAGCGAAGTTGTGTATTAGTCGCTCTGATTGTTTCTGTTATTGCTTTTAGCGGTACAGATGCTTTCGGGCAGTTTGGCCGTATGAGGCGTGATGACAATCGTGGCCCAAACGTAAGGCTTGCCGCAAGAGACTCACTCAAGGCAGAAGTCATTCTGGAGTCGAATGCATCCGCCCGCACAGAGTGGAAACTTGGTCCGACCCAAGGTGGTCCGCCCATTCGAAGAGTTCTTGAAACTGCCAACATGCCTGGGGCCCCCACTGTTGTTGCGTGGGAGTTCGGCGAAATGAGCAGAAGTTCGGCTAATCGTGTAGCCAAATTCAGGTTTAAGTTTTTCGATTCGGAAAACCACGAATATGACGCGGAGTTTTCTTTTTACCCAAGAGAGGGAAGGGTTCGATTCGAGTACAACGCGAGCGTTGGCTTTAGTTGGGATTTCGATAAGGAAAGCTCGGCCAATCTCACGCCGACCAAACGAACGCTTTCCTCTTCTCCCCGTGGTATGGTCGGTGCCCCTACAACAGACGAGTGGACGCTAGGCAAGGTTCTTGACGCCAAAGAGGAAGGAACGGCTGTGTTCAGGCTTAATTTCAGGGGCGACGATTGTACGGAAATTAAGGTAAAGGTGCGAAAGTAGAACGCTGTGCCGATTTGACGGCTAGTGAAAAGCCGCCTCCAGTTGGTGGCGGCGTGTTGTCTGGTGCTGATCATGATTACATATCCGCCCCTTGCTGATCTCAGAAGGTACAAGTCGTCCGAACCTTCAGATCAGAACATTTAGAGCGTATTAAAAATTAGTTTGGATTTTTGCCGCCACGTCTAGGTGCCCAGGCCTTACTAGGCTATGACGCCCCGTTGGGGCTAAAACGTTAGCCCCGTAGGAGCGGCATACAATAGCTTAGTACCGCACCAAGTCTAAAATTGTGAATTCCCGTCATCCCTGCGTAGGCGGGGGCCTAGAGGAAGGATGTTATACCTCTTCCTCTAGATTCCCGCCTACGCGGGAATGACGGATATTGAATCCACAATTTTAGTTCTGGTCGGGTACTAGGGCGTAAGCCCTAGGAAGGGGATTCCAGAGCAATTTTTATACGCTCTAGCGAGCATCGACATGACGCCGTTTACCTTTGGCAATCATTACTTGAAATCCGCGTTGACTCTGGCTCATGCGGCGTATGAGGACAAACCGGAAACCTACGAAGAATTTCAGGATTTTCAACTTGACGAACTGATCCCGTTTGCCAGTGATCCGAAAAAAGACGGCAGGGCAACTCGCGGTTTTCTTGCGGCAAGACAGGACGCAATCGTTCTCGGATTCAGAGGCACGGATGTTGAGAGCGTTCAAGATTGGGCCATCAATCTTATTGCCCCTTGCATAAAACTGGTTCATCGGGGAAGTGGGCCCCTGGTTTCCGGTCGATTTTTATAATCCCTTGAAATCAAGGCGTTTTTTCCTTGTCAGCCCTTCCAATCCCTTAACAAATCCGATCCATTTTCTCCAAGTTCCGAACCTCTACTCCGGTTCCCAAAAGGGGCAATGGGGAAAATCTTATAAAACCCTTGTTTTTACGGCAAAACGGCAAAGGTGCCCACTTCCCGGATGACACTTTAATGTCAAAAGGGTATGGCGATGAAACAAACTCAACGACGTCGATGCTCTAGATTCCCGCTTTCGCGGGGATGACGAATTCCATTTCCACGATTTTGTACGAGACGTCATTGAGTTTGTTTCATCGCCATAAACTTTTTCTATTAAAGAGGATGTGAATATATGACCTCTAAGCCTCCGCAGGGGTGACGAGTATTCACAATTTTAGCCTCGGTGCGGTACTATGCCAATTCCAAAAACGTTCTCAATAACTCAACTCCTTGAAAAGTTTGCGAACCAAGCGTCTTCGCCGTAGAGAGCGACACCGCCTTCTTCACGCTTGCCGAGCATTTTGTCGATCGAAAGAATCGGCGTTTCATCTTTGTCGAGAAACACATCGACCTTCGGTCCCAGCACGACGAGTTTGAGTCGGAACCAGCGGTCCTTGGCGAGTTTCGTGTCGGCATCGTACTTGCCGGGATGCTCGCTGCGTAGTTCACGCCAGCCAGTCAGCCAGTGCCGATGATGCGAGTAAACGATGACTCGCTTGTTTCGCTCCTTTTGCGTGTTCACGATACGGAATTGGATGATTTCGCCCTGCGTGCCGTCGTCCGTCGTTCGGAAGGCCAGTCCGGCACCGCCGTTTTTGAGCATAATATCACATTCGAGTGTTCCGTCACTGAATTTGGCGTTCGGCAAAAGGATCATCGTCCGCTCATTGCCGACGACCTGGAGCGTTTTCTTGCCGCTGACCGTTTTGGTTTCCGTTTTGTAGGCCAGATTGTTTTGCCAGGATTGACCGTCGAACTCGATGAAACTCGGCGTCTTTCGTCTGGCGTAGAGAGCGGCTTCCATTTCACCAGATGCGACTTGTGCTCCGCATTTTGCACACGTTTTGCTTTCGAATCTGAACGGCGTACCGCACTTCGAACAGGACCAGCGTTTCAGTTGCTTCTCGGCCCATTCCGGATCGTTACCGAAGTACATAACGTCTTCGGTGTTTTTCCGGGAAAGCGCCATGTACTTTCCTTCGTTGTCGTCGTTGTGGTACTCCTTGATTTTATCGCACGGATAATCGCCGCAGAGTCCGCAGTTGACGAGTCGGCGGCTGATGGCGCATTTGCGGACTTCACACTTGGCACAGTGTCCGCCGAGCATGTTACTTTTGCAGCCAAGGCAGCCATCCGTTTTGCCTTGGACGACGGTATCTTGCAAACCGCCACATCTGCCGCAGAACAGGCCGCAAAAGGCAATAGGTGTCAGCAGGGGATTCGCCCTCGCACCGGCCCGTTGGGCGACGGCAACCAAGGGGGAGAATCCCATACAGCAACAGCCGATACCGACCGCACCGGCAAGAAAACGACGACGATCCACCGATTCGTCAAGGTGAGTGTCCGACATGATTGACTCCTGAATTTATGAAGTTGATTGATACCAAAGAATGTGTTTTCAAATCTCGGCTCTCTCGCGGAAGCGGGGATAGTACAAAGTCGTGGAAATGGTATTCGTCATTCCCGCGAAGGCGGAAATCTAGACCATCGACATCGTTGAGTTTGTTTCATCGCCATAAACGTTTGCCATTAAAGAACATATGAACATTTGTCCTCTAGGCCCTCGCTTTTGCGGCGATAACGACAAACCACTAGTGCTCGACCGCATCTAAAATTGTGAATACTCGTCACCCCCGCGTAGGCGGGGGCCTAGGGGAAGGATGTTATATCTCCTCCTCTAGATTCCCGCCTGCGCGGGAATGACGGAGATCGAATCCACAATTTTAGATCAGGTCAGGTACTAGACTCTTTCTAATGGAACAATAAAACCAAGATACGAAAACTTGCCGTGAATTTTGGGCAAAACCTTACGACTCCAATTATACCTGAATGGCGTGACCAAAACAAGCCCAAGTGGGGTGTAAATAGTCTGCTAACAAGTTTTGTTTTTGAGTCCGATTCTCTTGGCGACGAGCCAGGGGGCGGCCAAACATTTTTCATGCACTTCCCGTAACGTCCGCTCGCCCTGCCAGAGTAACCGCGTCAGCGACAATGCAATGTTCGGCAGCACCGTCCACGTGACGCCCCAACCGCGAACAACATGCTTGGCCTCCGCAAAATAACGGGCCTGCGTCAAATGAAGACAGTTCTCCACCGAGTACCTTGTTTTCTCTTTTGGAACTCCTATAATCCTTTTGATTGCTCGGCAACGTCGGCGATCGTCGTTGCCTTTTTCGTCCCCCAAACGGAGGCCATTGCTTTGGACACATCCACCCACCGAGCGTCGCGTCGGCACTTTCTCCAAGCATCGGCAGCGACGGCCCTCTTTTTGTCGCAGGATACCCTGCTGTTTGCACAGAACAACACCATACCAAGGAGTACCACCATGCCCAGTATCAAGGGAACCCAGACCGAAAAGAATTTACTCAAAGCGTTTGCCGGTGAATCGCAGGCACGCAACCGTTACACTTACGCCGCTATTCAAGCATCGAAGGACGGTTATGAACACGTCGCCGCGATTTTTGAAGAAACGGCCAACCAGGAAAAAATACACGCCCAACAATTTTTCTCCTATCTCGAAGGAGGACCGTTGGAAATCACGGCGACGTATCCGGCAGGCATTATTCTTTCGACGGAGAAGAACCTGGAAAGTGCCGTTGCTGGCGAACGCGAAGAATGGGAAGTCCTCTATCCCGAATTCGCAAAAATCGCCCGAGATGAAGGTTTTACCGAAATTGCACGAACTTTCACAGCCGTTGCCGTCGCCGAAAAGCAGCATGAAAAACAATATCTCGGTTTCTTGAAGTCGCTTAAGGACGGGACGATGTTCCAACGTGAAAGCGTTGTTTGGCGTTGTCGAAACTGCGGGTTCATCAGTTCGGCCCCCTCCGCTCCGCAAGTCTGCAATGCGTGCAAAGTACCACAGGCGTGGTTCGAAATACTCGCCGAAAACTGGTAGTCGGCGCCCAAAAAGCCGAGAACAAAGCACAACGAAGTTCTCGAACTGCTTGGGGATCGTGAACCGGATGTACCCGAATGTGTGGTTCGTGATGCGCGGTCCCTCTCTTTTGGGAAGAGGTTAAATTCTTTTTTACCCATTCTTGCGGACGGCTTGGAGATTGGTTACAATGGGGCATTCTCCGCTTAATCGATGTTCGTGTCGGCTGAACCACTGTTTTTCTTTCAATAATGGACACGCTGAAAATCAACGATCGCTTCCGACACCTGCTTGGTTTTCTTCGGCAACTCCAAGAGGACATTGGTGCTTCTGGCATTATCATTTTTCCGGAAGCCCCCATCGGTTGGACGCGTTTTCGGCGGCTCATTCCGGATGTCCAAGTCGTTGTCGCGTCGGCAAACCACGAGATAATAAACTCCGCACAGGAAAGCGGACTTCCGGTGATTCGGCTCGAATTCGAGAAGGGAACACCGATCTATGACCGAATGTCACACGCGATCCTCGAAGCGGTCGCCGACGATCTGATCCCTCACGGTGGACGTGTCATCGTGTTGTACAGTGCGTTCGATGCACAGAATCTCGACTCGGTCAGTGTGATCAATCTCGGCGAACATCTCGACCGATTGTCTGGTCGTGATTTGCGTCAATTGGAGAGCCGGGTACCGTTGCGGACGCTCAAAGTCGTCGTCGATCTGGCGGTCGAAATCGGAATGGACGGCCGTGAAGGAAAAGCGATCGGAACACTTTTCGTCGTCGGCGACACCCGAAAAGTGTTGGAGCAGAGCCGACCGGTCAGCTTTGATCCGATGCGTGGTTACCATCGGAAAGAGCGGTCGATATTCGACGCCAAGGTTCGTGAAGGAATCAAGGAGATCACGCAGCTCGACGGGGCGATCATTATTGCAGCGGACGGCACCGTCGAAGCGGCGGCGCGGTATTTGGAAACATCGTCGACGGCAACGATTTCACTATCGTTGGGGCTCGGTGCCCGGCATTGGGCTGCTGCCGCGATCAGTCGATCAACTTCCGCGATTGCCATCGCCGTTAGCCAAAGTTGTGGGACGGTCCGAATTTTCCAAAACGGTGAAGTCGCTCTCCGAATCGAGTCGCGACACTCGCAACCACTCGTCTGGAGAGAACTTGATTCCATTGATGATGAGGACCCACGGAGATGAGGATCGTTCTCGGAATGACCGGTGCGAGCGGCGTCGCCTATGGAATCCGGTTGCTCGAACGACTTGTGAACCACGAAGTCGATGTCGTGTTGAGCCCAGCGTGGTTCCGTGTCGTCGAACACGAATTGACGTTGACACCGAACGGTCGGAATCCGCGAGAATTCCTTGACGTCTGCGTCTGGCGGCTCCACGAAATGTATTACGGCAACAATTCGACAACGAACATCGCCGTTAATGCCACATACGACGCCGAAGACTTTGCGGCACCGATTGCCAGCGGAGCGTATCGTACCGACGCTATGGTCGTTGCCCCTTGCACAACGGGAACGCTTGGTTGTATTGCGTCCGGCGTTCATCGACATCTCGTCCACCGGGCGGCGGAAGTCCACCTCAAGGAACGCCGACGATTGATTCTTCTGGTCCGAGAGTCGCCGTTCTCGCTGATCCAACTCGAAAACATGGAGCGAATTACCCGTGCTGGTGGAATTATTCAGCCTGCCGTCCCCCATTTTTACGGCGAATCCGCAACGGTCGGCGATCTGATCGACTCTGTCGTCCAACGAACGCTCGACCTGATCGACATGGGAACGGCAGATGTTCCGAAATGAACTGGGGGTTCAGGTTCCGATTCCATGGGCGATGGGGTATTTTTATGCCGAAATGCCCCTCTCCCTAGGGCGTATTAAAAATGGGGTTGGACTTTTTGCCGTTACCCCGTCACCCCCGCGAAGGCGGGAGCCTAGATGGAAAATGTTCACATCTTCTTTAATGGCAAAAGCTTATGGCGATGAAACAAACTCAATGACGTCGAGGGTCTAGGCCCATACGTTTCAACTTAAGCCTACGGTGAAGAACTTTTACCACGAAACCGCAAAAAAACACAAAGAATAGAAAAGATGGGGAATATCGGTATTTCACTTTTTCCTTACTTTCTTCGTGGTTCATTTTCATCGTGCTGACGTGTTAAGTTGAAACGTATGGGGTCTAGGCCCCCGCCTGCGCGGGGGTGACGATAAAAGCTCCAGAGCAATTTTTAATACGCTCTAGGGGAGCGACTTGAATGCCTTTTGTCTAGATTCCCGCCTTCGCGGGAATGACGGATAGGGAATCCACAATTTTAGACTTGGTGTGGGACTATGGCCATGAACGAGAATTTTGTCCATAATTGCGGTGGCAAAGAGAGATTGTCGGCTTAACGTGGGCGGACGTATTGTGGAACCGCGTCGGTACTCCGGTACAACAGGTCGATTTCGTTCGAATCCATCGTCATGGCGGCAGTCGAAAAAGCGTCGGCGAATGCCGCCGACGTGTCGAGAAGGCAACAACGTTTTGTTTGCGTTGTCCAACCCCGACGTTTGACGTTGAAAACGTGTTCGCCGCGAACCGAAGTGCCCGAACAACTGACAGCCATGTTGCTCAATTCGAGTTGCTGGCTTTCGCCGTCAAGTTCGACGCTGACGGTCCAACCCGGCGTGTTTTTCGGCGGATCAATGGCGAGCATCGTACTGGAGTCCGCGCAGAGCAGAACACGGGAATATCCGTAACTCAATGGAATCGACGCAACGTGATCGAGTGCAAACCCTTTGCCGATACCGCCGAGGTCAATGCACAATAATTCGACCTCCGAGCGAATCCGACGAGGCTTGGTCAGAAGGGAAAACGGTCGCAGTCTTTCGTCGACTGACGGCGAAAGATAGGCAATGTCAAAATGTCCGTTCGTCAAACGTGTCGCGTCTTCTGCGAGTTCGAGGCAGCGGAAGGTTTCCGGCGAGACGATGACTGATTCGCCGTTCAACAGTCGATTGATTTGCGCAACGTCGCTGTCTTCGATGAACCGACTCAATAGGGATTCCAGTCGCCGAATTTCGTCGAACATCTCTTCGGCAACAGCGTGAAAGCGTCTCGATTCGGATTCGGGAGCGTCAAATCGAAGCGAGAAAATCGCCTGCATTATTTCGTCACGGAATAAAATCTCGCTCACTCCCTCACTCTCAATTCATTGTTCACGTTATCGACACCGGGTTCGAAGCAGAGGATGATCGCGGCGAGTTCTTTTTGCCGTTCCGTGCTTACCGTTCCACGCAGATTTACTGTCCGTTCGCTGAGTTCTATGACAATCGGCTGTTCGAGCCGTAGTCGACGTTGCAACAGTTTGGCGATCCGTTCCACCGATGGCGATACACCGACCGGGGGTGTCCGCACGAGTGGAAAACTCTCGAAATCGAGGCGGAGCCGCGGCGAATAACGATTCGTCCGTCGATCAATGGCTTCGATGATCTCCCGATTGATGTCGGGAATCACCTCTTCGACAACCAAAGGCCCCACAATGGCGGTCCGTACCGATTCTTCCGTGTTTCTCGCCTGGGCTTGGTCACTCAACGCTTTGACCATCGCATCGATGTCCTCGGACAATGAGACTTCCTTCTCCCCATCCGACGTAAGAGAGCCGAACATGGAACCCGTGGAAGGAAAGTCGATTTCGTCCATTTGAGCAAATAACGGTGTTGATAGCAACAGGATCAACACTGACGAAAGGGCAGGTTTTTTCATCACGAGCGTGGAGTGGAGAAAAACGTTTTGAGCAAACATCTCACAATCTCTGTATCGACAATGAACGATTATAACCTTGATCGGGAGCGATGCAAGGACAAAATCGTCGTACCGAAAAAGCGTGATATTCCAATTGGAACGATTTTGCCGTTCGAGCGTTCGTGTGATGTGTTTCCTACAATCCTTACATTCGACTCAACCCGGTTCCGATTGACGTAGTGGTATCGTTTTTTTTCGATCCAACGTTTTTCGGAGTCAATATCGGGATAAGGATTATTCGATTAATAACACCGTGGGGATGGAATCCTGCATGGTGCGTCGACGGCCTCTCGCCAGGGACGGGGAGAGCGACCAACGACGTGTGTGGTCCGCAAGGATTGCATCGTGATACTGAGTCAACCCATAAGGAGGCGGGGTCTGCTTCACCTCGTAGTTCTGGGTTATTCTCCTTAATGGTTTCCCTTTTGGCTCCGTGTGCGAACCGGAAATTCCAAGGGCGTGCGGCATGAGGTCGCACGCCCTTTTTTTAGGGAATTACGCCGTTATTACCTCGGCTGTAAAAATGTCCGCCCATTCTCGTGAAAACGGGAATCTAGAGCGTATTATACCGCAACACGTCAATAAATTGACATTTTGAAAAGTGTTAAGGTAGGCGACTTTTTCCAAAAGTCGCGTGCGGTACTCCGCACAAGGAACCACCAAGAACGCCGATGAACTCCTGTCCGGAGTACCGGACGCGATTTTCGGAGAAAATCGCCTACCCCCAAATGGTACCTTATTGACGTGCTACAGTATATCACTTTCGCCACTGGTACGTCTAGGATGTTCGTGGAGCCTCCCCAATTATTCCCTTTATGACTTCAGACCCTTTATTCCATGTCCCCATTTGGTTTCGGTCCAATGAGTTCATCTTCTATGAGGAAGACGATTCGTACCGTGGAACGTGTCCGAACTGCGCCAATCGAATGAAAATTCGTAGCGACGCCGATAAAGTCCGCTGCCGGAATTGTGACAGTAAGTTTCGTGTCAACTGACCTTGGCGATTTTGACGACCCGATGTAGAATAGACTTGTTTGGAAACTCCAAAATCGTCACCTCCGCGTTAGGCGGGGGCCTAGAGGAAGGACGTTATACCCCTTCCTCTAGATTCCCGCCTACGCGGGAATGACGGGTCTAATATAACCAACGCCGAAACGTTGTTTTCGGCATAACCAACAAGGAGACAAGACCATGCAACGGCGAGAATTTTTACGTAACGGATTATTACTCGGTGCGGCGGGAACGGCAGGATTGTTGGGCGGAGTCGCAAACGGTTCCAGCGTTTCCGATGTGCCGAAACCGGCTGTTGCGGGAGATCGGCTGGTCTTGAACGTCAAGGGTATCGACTATCCCTTCCGCTGGTGTCCCGCCGGAACGTTTCTGATGGGAAGTCCGCCAACCGAGAAGAAGATACCATGGAGCCGTAGTATCCGTGAAACACAACATCAAGTCTCTCTGACACGCGGTTTCTGGATGCTCGAAACGCAAGTAACTCAAGCGATGTGGGAAAGCGTCATAGGAAGCAATCCGAGTCATTTCAAAGGGGAAAAACTTCCCGTGGAAAGTGTCTCTTGGTATGATTGCCAGAAGTTTATCGAACAGTTGAACGCCCATTTAGCCGGTACTCCGGTTCCTCATTTAGCCGGTACTCCGGGTACTGGTTATCGTTTTTCGCTCCCAACGGAGGCACAATGGGAATACGCCTGTCGTGCGGGAACGACAACGCCATTCAATTTTGGTAGCGTTCTGAACGGCGACAAGGCGAACTGCGCCGGAAACTATCCTTACGGCACATCAACGAAGGGAAAGGATTTGGAACGGACGAGCGATGTTGGTTCGTATCCTGCAAACGCTTGGGGCTTGTTTGACATGCACGGTAACGTGTATGAGTGGTGTTCGGAGTGGCGTTCGGATTGGTGCAGTTGGTACGGTCCTTATCCGGGTGATAGTGTGACCGATCCCGTGGGGCCGTCTTTCGGCTTGTTCCGTGTGCTTCGGGGCGGGAGCTGGTACAGCGGCGCCGAGCCCTGCCGGTCTGCGTCTCGGTACGACTACCTCCTGTCGTATCGGAGCAAACTCTTCGGCGTCCGCGTTTCCCTCGTTCGCGTGGAGAGCACGGAGCCCGACGCGTAAGCGAGGCAATGGGCCGTTGCCCGGTTTGCGCTACAGGCGCTGTTTCGCATTTCCGACTTGAATTTCCCACAAATTCGGTAGAGAATGGGCGAATGAAAACGCTGTCTAAAAGGTGTCCTCTGTCCCGATAGTAGTACATCCGGCTTGGTATTGCTCTTACAAGAGACGGCACCATCGCAAAATAATCGTACCGATAACAATGACAGCCAATCCCATGCATCCCCACGTCATAGCAAATCTCCAGCATTCGGGCGACGATCCGTCGAACTGCAACGGCAAGGAAGGCATCATGTTCGGTAATTCCGGTACTATCGACGAATTCCTTGTTGGTTTGGATGAGAGGCGACATGGTTGAACGCCGGGACCACAGGTCCCCGGAATATATTGTGATCCTCCATTCGGGGACTGCGCACCGTACATGTTTTCTGGCCGCTGCGTTGAGCGACTTTTTTTGTTGCGCAATCTTACGATTGCGGCTCTGTGAGCGTAGTGTACTGTTTGACGCCGCCGCCGTCAAGAACGCGGCGCAATGAATGACGGAATTACCGGAGTACCGGCTCAATGGACGATTTTTTATTTTTCAACTTCCCGCCGATGCACTCCGCCAATGATGTCGGCGATAGGGCAGGGCGGTTACAAAAAATCCAGGACCCAGGGCTTACGTCGGGGGTTATAGACATTGCGCTTCTACGGAGCGAAATGCAAATCGCTGCGCTATACTTGCGGATATTGATTCAAAATGCTACCATGTTCCCTGCGGTTAAGAAATGTGCTATACTGCCACACAGGAAAGTCGGAAGTACCGCAAGACTTTGCCGCCCTCGTAGCTCAGGGGATAGAGCGACGGTTTCCTAAACCGTAGGTCGCAAGTTCGAATCTTGTCGAGGGTATTAGGCGTAAAGCCTTGAAATACAAACGTTTGCGACGAAAAAACATCTTAGATGGGTTTTAACGGAGGAGGAGGTGTGTACTATGCCCCTTTTGTTAAGAAAACCGTGCTACTCCCGTTCGTCAAAAGTTATGTAGTCTTCTTTGTTTTTCTATTTCTTGCATCTTTTCAGCCTGCTACTCCTCGCCTTTCCGCCGTTGAACTGCGTTGTCGCGCATCATACTTTGCCCAACGAGCAAAGATGTAATAACCGATGCAATAACCAAAACGATCAAGAGAGAAAAGCAATCTTGACACATTATATGCGCAAGAGATTCTTTCTTTGTTCACGCGAAATAATGGATTGGAATTATTGTATTGGAATTAGACCACCATATTACAAGCGAGCGGTTGCTCCATAGAGATTCAAAAAACATCCTTGATTGCCGCCTCTCTTCTTTGTTTTTCTTCTCGCTTTTCTTTCTCTTCGTTTTCGCGTTTGATCTTATCAAGTCGTTCTTTTTCTAATTCGGCGGCGTATGTGTCACCGCACAACTGCTTTGATTCAAAATACAGACTTTCCACAAATCTCAGTTCTCTGATATATTCTGGTAACAGCTTAGCTTTTTCATCATCTGTGAAGTTCCTAGAGCGTCCCAGTGAATCCCTTGAGTCTTGAATGCTATCACGATGTGCTTTATTCACCTTATAAACATCAAATGGCCCCTCGATCTTGCTTAATTTTCTCAAAATACGATCTAGATCGTACTGATTATGTTTTTTGCCTCTTTTTTCCTGTAATAACATCATATAGGTGGCAACAGCTTGTCTATCACTTGTACTCAAGCGATCCATAGGATACAAATCTTTACGGTCGTTATTTTCGATCAGAACGTCAATTTGTTTGTCTATAATGTCTGCGGTAAAGAAATCTTGCTGTTTGGTTGGTGGAGCGTCTGCCGGTTCGTTGACTTCCGGTGCGGCTATCTGCGACGGCACGTTTTTCTCCTGCACTTCGGCGGTAAGCCTCTCGAACCGGAAGGAATCGGCGATTGCATTGAATAGAGAACGATTCTTGCTGAAATTAGCTTGACTATCACTTAACGTAACAATGAAGGTTTTATCCCCGTGTAGGAAGAGGAATTGGAGTTGCTCCACATGCACTCCCTCTCCTAATGTTCCTTGGTAGTGACAAAAAAGACTTTCTTTGCCGCCGATTTTTCTGATTCCGAAATTTTTGATATTCAAGTTTTGGCAAATCGTCTCGTACTCTTTTTGAAGATCTTCTTTCGTAGTGTTGAGAATATCCTTGTTTAGCGGTAGAAGCACCACATTGACGTTTGGGGCAAATCCAGCATCAGGTTGCCCCGCAACAGCGACATGTACACCCATGGCCTGCATCGGAGATTCACTCCAAATTTTGGGATAGCGAAAACTAAAGCCATATTCGGAGTCCTCGTACAATTTCTGTACGGCTATCTGCGGCGGCACGTTTTTATCGTCAGTTTTGTCGTTTTTCTCCTGCTTTTCGGCGGTAAGCCTCTCGAACCGAAAGGAACCGGCAATCGAATTGAAAAGTGAACGATTCTTTCTGAAATTAGCTTGACTGTCACTTAACGTAACAATGAACGTTTTATCTCCGTGTTGGAAGAGGAATTGAAGTTGCTCCACGTGCACTCCCTCTCCTAATGTTCCTTGGTAGTGACAAAAAAGACATTCTTTGCCGCCGATTTTTCTGATTTCGAAATTTTTGATGTTCACGTTTTGGAAAATCGTTTCGTACTCTTTTTGAATATCTTCTTTCGTGGTTTTGAGAATATCCTTGTTTGGCGGTAGAAGCACCACGTTGACGTTCGGGGCAAAACCAGCATCAGGTTGCCCCGCAACGGCGGCATGTACACCCATGGCCTGCATCGGAGACTCACTCCAATCTTTAGGATAGCGAAAACTAAAGCCATATTCGGAGTCCTTGTACAATTCGGGGAGTGCTACACCAGTCTTCGCCCAGTATAGGGCGGCAAAGATTCCTATAAGGAAAACAACTCCTACACTGATAATTCCTGCAACGATAAGTGGCTTGGCCGACTTCTTGGTTGTCTTGACAATGGGTACAGGAGCGAGTCGCGGCGCTGTTGGGCTCGTCGGCACGTAAGTCGCAAACGGATCGTTCGTAGGCGCCATCGGAGCGGCAAACGGATGATCTGCCGTTGCGGGAATCGTTGCAAACGGATTCACATCAACCATTGGTGACGGCGACGCAAAACCATAAACTTCCTCGGAAACGGCAGGGACAACCACTTCATCGCGGACGGCCAGTACGGGCGACGGCGTTGGGGACGACATTTTGGGAGGCAGTGTTTTTTCAGGAAAAACCAATCCGTTCACTTGTCCCGCAAGGGCGATGCGACCACCGTTGTTTTCAAGTTTTGTTTCCTTCGTAATAAGTCCTCGTTGAGCAAGCTCTTTCAAAGCCGTTGCCGAAATAGGCCCGACCTTTTCGCCGTTCTTGCTGTAGTAATACCAGTTTGCCATAAAATTGTCGTTCGTAAATTGAAAGTGGGATGAAATAATTGATCCAAAGAGACATACTGCCGACCGATCAAAGAATCCCGCCTTTCAGAACAGGCAAGAAAATAAGAAAGGGCGTCAGCATCTGTCGCTACGCCCGGTGTCAGTGCAAGAACCGTTCCACACAACATAATCCGACGCCCCGTACTGTGACGGGACGTAAAGCATAATGTTGTGGGCAAACGGCGTCATAAATCATCCAAGACCGTCCGAAGCACACGCTCCGGGCAACCCTGAACAATTCTTTGTCCCAAAATCGTTGCACTGACTTTGGCGTAGACAATGACTTTTCGTCAACCTGATTTTATTCGATGTTCCGTGATTCGATAGACAATCTCCAAGGTTTGCAAGGGGCAGACTCTACCACTGACAGTCTACAAAATCTTCCCGATGGAAGCAAGCCCCCCGAAAATTGCTGAATCCCTACATCGAACACGTCGGATCATATTGTGTGGTATGCGATGGAACCTCCTCTGGGTTCGAGAACGGCGGAAAGATTATGGGCATTATAGCCCCATCCTGTCGAAACAAGCGTGTCGGGTCAGACAAAAGTTGTCCAACCGACGAAGCATCGCAATCTTGTATGCTTACGATTGCGGCTCTGATGTTTTGTAGCGCTGGAGCATTTTGGCGGCGTACATTTCAACATCTTCTCGCAAGTCTATCGGTTCCAGTACTTCGGCGTGATAACCGAGCGACAGAACCCAGTGGAGCAGTTCAGCAGTCGGAAAAACCATCAATTGGACGATTACGCTACCATCCGGTTGTTGTTCGAATTGTTGTGTTTCGTGCCAACGGTGTTCTTGAATGTTTTGGGCTATCTGAGGGTCAAGTTTGATGCGGATTTTTTCCGGCTCGCCGCGAAGGCAAATACCGGCGGAAACGCCGAAATTATGTCGACAAAGAGCGGCGGCATCGAAATTTTTTTGCTTCTTGAACGTTGTTTTCAAACACACCGCCTCAACGATGCGGTTCACCTTCCAAATTCTAATTCTGTTACTTGGACAAGAATACCCTATGAGATAGAGTGTTCCGTCTTGCGTGACAAATTCGTAAGGATGAATCGTAAGGCGTCTGTCTTTCAGCAAATGGCGATAACAAATTTCCGTTTCCTTTTTATCTTCGCAAGCATGGATCAAGGTTTCAATGACATCCGATTGCTGCGAGTAATCGCACCACCCCATCGTCGATCCGCTGAAGAGTTTCACGAGTTGATCGAGCAGACCGACGTACTGAATGCCGAGTTGGTTGCGGATTTTTTGCACACCCGTTTGCGCCGCCTCCCACAGAAACGAATTCGTCAAGGGAGCCAAAAAGCGATGACCGAGATACAGAGCTGCTGCCTCGTCGTAGTGGAGCAACGCCGGTTCGCCTTTTTTTTCTGCGATATATCGAACCCTTCTGCGATTATGGGCTTCTTTCTCGTCCTGAATCGGTATCCCTAATTCCTTGAGTTTTTTAATGTCACGAACAATCGTCCGTTCGCATACATTCAAGCGTTTGGCAAGATCGGTCGGCGTCATGGCATCCGCCGACTTTTCGAGAACTATTATCAATTCCAACTGCCGGATGTTGAGCATCAGTCGATAATGGACAAGGGAGAATGCCTACCGTGAAAAACAAAAAGGGCACAATAGACGTCACTATTTTTCCCGATTTTGTTTTTCTGTGCAATAGCCCCTCCCTTTTTGAAATAATCGCAAAAAAACCGGTTTACGATGGTTTTGGAGATTTGCCTTTTGGGGCGAATCCTCTTGTATTTTCGGCGTTTTATGCTATAAGTTCGGCTTGGACTTGCAGCGTTGGATGCAATTCTGGGCGTTTGGCTCGAAACTAGGAGAGAACGAGATGAGTACGATATTACAAGATTGTCCGCCGGTTCAGGCGGCATACGAGGAGTACAAGCGTTTCATCGCCGACCCGGAGATGCGGGAAAGAGTGCGAGCGCGAGAACGATTCCTCAACGAGCAGCGATTGAATCTCGCCGGAGCAAAAAAGGAAGGACGACAGGAGGAAAAGATAGAGAACGCCCGAAATTTCAAACGTCTCGGTGTTTCAGTTGTAACGATAGCCGAAGCGACGGGGCTTTCGCCGTCGGAAATCGAACGATTGAATTGAAGGGGAATGCAAAACATCAATACAAGCCGACCGGCGCCAATGCACTTCATCAGTTGTGGAGGCGATAGGGCAGGGCGGTTACAAAAATTTTTGTGTGGAGTCCGCTCTGAAAGAGCGCAATGTCTATAACCGCCGGTGTCAACCGGCGGTTGTAGACATTGCGCTCCTACGGAGCGAAATGCAAATCGTTGCACTACACTTGCGGCTCTTGATTGAATCTCTACTTGCGACCGACGCCAATGCACTCCACCAGTGATGAAGGCGATAGGGCAGGGCACAAGAAAAATGAAATGCCCAAAAACAATCGAAAAAACAATCGTTCGCTTCGCATTATCGATTCAGAGTATCGTCGTCGCTGCGGTGTTGCTGTATCTGCCGGGACTCTTTTGGAAACCGTGGTACGATTGCGTTTCGCTCCCGATCTATTGGACCGCGTTTGCGTGTGCAATGATCTGTGGTGTTGCGATTGCCGTCCTATTATGGTTCAAATGCCGCTTGCCAACAGAGGTACAGGAAGTATTGCCGCCGACACGACTCGGAACATTGGCGTTTCCTTCCGGGCGGCTTCGATTTGCCGCGACAACATCATTGGAAGCGGCTTTCGATTTTGAAACAAAAATTCTTCCGGGAGTGTATCGTGCCTTTCTGCATTGGGGACCGATAGATGAAGGTGAAATTCCATCGTTTATCGTGCTGACGACGGCGGAAGACTCACAATCGCGTTTTTCCATGAAGAGAGAAGCGACACATAGGCTCGTTCGTGATTTGGATACTCGCCGGATCGTTCTTTTCGATCCTGAAGCATCGATGGATGTCTCGTGGAATTCTCCATGTGAAGGTGAACTGAATATTCCCGACGTCACAACGTCCAATTGGCCGATGGATCAGGTTTTGAAGGATGAAAGCGGTGAATTGTTCGGCTGTGCCATTGAGCCGTTTATTGCTACGGTTGACACGACACCGTCAGGGGACGGCGAAAAGTTTGATCCGCTCAATCCTTGGAGCAAGTACCGCGATGAATTTGAGGTAATCATTTACCGCTCTGCAACCGATTGCGCGGTGTCGATTGAACTGGCCAATCCGGATGTTTTTTGGTAACGGCTCTGCTTTTGACGCATTGTTTTTCTCTTTCACTCATTCACTTTCTCACGGTTTCACTTCGTTCACGCATTTATGGGCTTGCAACCGAACATAAGAAACATTATCGGACGTTGCTGGGGCGGATAATAATCGGCGAACTGCAACCGGTGGTCGCAGATAACGCTTAACGGTGATACGGCTATTCCCGCCGGTGTGGTCAGAATTGGTGAGCAGAAATGGTAGGTTGCCGACCGCCAGACGGCAACGTGCGGTACTCCGTACTCGGAAACGTAACCCGCTTTCAGTCGGCTATCGCCGACGCAACCGTCCGGCGGTCGGTTGCCTACCTTTTGGTTGCCTACGTCGTTGTGCAACCTTTCGGTTACGGCTCTGTTTGTTTTACGGTGTCCAATCAATCGAGCATTGAGCGCGGTGTAGGATTGCGGTCGAGTCGAACGCACCACGCCTACCGGTCCGACGGGAGCGAATCAATGACGATCTCCAGTTTGCCCCGATCTCTGTCCGAATCGTATTCGATGCCAGATGTTGCCGCATCAGTATATTTATCAGGAACGAGAGACCTGGTTTGTCCCTGGTCGTCTACCACCACAGCAGCAATAATGCAACCCCGGTACTTTCCCTGTTTCAAACCATCGCCTGACTTGTATTGATAAATGGTAAACGTACCATCATGCCGCAACTCGCCAATCCCTTGACTCGTTTCGTTTTGCAAAACAACCATACCGCCTCTCAAAGGAGTACCATCAGAAAATCGCACCGTACCCGAAACGGACGGATCACCACAACCAGACAGCACAAAGGTCGTCAGTAACGCAAAAATTGCTATCGTTCGCATGAAATAATCGTGTGGTTAAAATAGTTTGACTAAAGCCTCTTTCTCCGGCTTTTTCCCAATCTTATGGCAAAGCGACCGCTCTGCCGTCGTTCACCACTCCCAAGTGGATCAACAGGTTCGGGTCGGTGGTTACAGAAATGCCTCGGACGGCACCATCGCCCACTAAAAAATTGCACACGCCTGGGTGAGAACTTCCGAACGAAAAGAAATACGGCCAATTGTTGAAAATTCTCCCTGAGCCAGGAGCGGTTTCCACATACTGATTCGGCCCACGCGCCAAAGGTTGTCCGCCAGTAAATTCTCCCGATGCATTGACCGCCCTGTTATAGGTAAAAAATCCCATAAAAGTGAACGGATCACTGCCCGTCGTGTAAAACATACTACAATCTGCCAGTGTTTTACGATTGTTATTTTGAACGGTGCCGCCTGCATCATTAGCCGTTAATGACTTGATCACACAGCCCCACAACATCGCTCGGAATATATTTTTCACCAATGATGAGTTGGTTGCTGGTACCATCCGACCACCACGCGAGAGAATCGCGTGTCTGCCACGACTGAAAGCGGGCATCCCAGCCACCCGCGTTGGTGTCGGCGCTGGCATAAGTGATTATAGCGATTCGGAAAGGACCATCGACACAGTTGGCTGCATATCTGCTGGCTCCCCAGTTTGTCTGCGGGAGCTCAGTTCCTATTGGTGTAGTACCTTCCGTAATAGGAACACAGTTATTGCGAGCCGTATAAATGATACTGTAGTCGCCAAGCGGTCCGGTTCGGGTTCCGAAGCTGCCGTCTGGACTTTTGTCGTGCATTCCTCCGGACGACCGACGTGAGGGGCAAAAATACATCGACACCGAGGCAAACGATTTCTTCATTTCATCGGTAAACGCATTTGCCGCTGTAGTCCCGCTCCGTTGCCCCCACGCGGTCCAAAGGACAAAATCCATTTTTCCCGGAGTGAGATCTCCGGTGCCGGTGAGGTTTCCTTGTTGGTTTCGGGAGGTGTAAACGTCATAAATGGATTGTCTCTCCATAAAAGGCAGAATCAAGACAAAAAGATTCGCCTTGGCATTTCCAAGATTGGCTGGCGGTAACGCCGAATGCGAGCCATGGAAATTATGAATCGCCAAGCCCATTTGTTTCAGATGGTTGGTACACTGCATTCGCCTTGCGGCTTCACGAGCGGCCTGAACGGCGGGTAAAAGAAGTGCAATCAAAACGCCGATGATTGCAATGACAACCAGAAGTTCAACAAGCGTAAAAGCAAGAAGATTACGTCTTTTGCCCCCCCCCCCCCAAATTAACATTCTTTCGGGGCGGGGTTTTTTTCCCTTTTGGGAAAAGGTGTGAACGGGGTTCTTCTCCTCCCCAGGGGGGGCGGGCCGATTTTTTCCTTTTCCCTTT
>Ga0099364_10003738_pt1 | contig 23451 bp, 18 predicted proteins | sample TergutTh196P3_FD_73070 | JGI IMG/M metagenome (GOLD analysis project Ga0099364, IMG submission 73070) | Microcerotermes parvus P3 segment gut microbial communities from Pointe-Noire, Republic of the Congo - Th196 P3 | ecosystem: Host-associated > Arthropoda: Insects > Digestive system > Gut ...
GTCGCCGCACCTAAACGGGAGCGGTTCGTTGTTCACATGCCTCGGGTTTCCCAACAAGTCTGAAATAACAGGGATGTAAACATTCGGCAGTATCACCGGCGTTAATGCCGTAGCAGACACCACCATTGCCGCCGTAAGTATAATAGCGACAAGTTTTCTGTTCATAATTATGCTTTTGAGTTTCGTTTTCATAGTTTTACCCATGCCCTTTCTGCACAAATGTGCTGTTGAAAGTTTAGTTTTCCGCGGTTACGCAGATTCACTTTCAAACTTTTTAATTTTAGATATTTAATATTTACCCACAAATACCTATGCCGGACTTTTTACTGAGCTTTTACCCGTAAATACCCATGCCGGACTTTTTACTGAGTTTTTTGCCCACAAATACCTATGCGGGACTTTTTGCGTAAGGAGTCCCCTACCTTATTTTGATATGCGTTTCGCGCAGTTGCTGCTCACTGACTTCACCAGGCGCACCCAACATAACGTCTTGTGCGTTGGAATTAAGCGGGAATGCGATTGTTTCTCTTACATTTTCTTCGCCCAAGAGAATCATAAGCAAACGCTCAACTCCGAATGCCATTCCCGCGTGAGGCGGCGCACCAAACTGAAAAGCCGAATACAACGCCCCGAATTTTTCTTTGACATCTTTTTTTGTAAACCCGGCTATTTCAAAAGCTTTTACCATAATATCCGGGTTATGGTTGCGCACCGCTCCCGATGCTAATTCTACTCCGTTGAGTACAAAATCGTATTGGTATGCCAACATCCCGAAAGGCTCTTCCTCCCCCGATTCGACCTTTTTGAGGGCTTCAAGCTCCCCTTGAGGCATCGAAAAAGGGTTGTGTCCGAAAGAGGGTTTCCCCCGTTCATCCCTCTCATAAAACGGGAAATCGGTAATCCAACAGGCTTTAAAGTCGGACTCGTTGATAAGCTCCAATCGCTTGGCAACCTCAGCTCTTATCTGCCCCGCAAATTTTGCGGCAGTGCCTTCATCGCTTTCGGCAATGAAATAGATTACATCGCCCGCCTGCAATTCACCGCGCCTACCGATTGCCAAACGCGATTCATCGCTGAGAAACTTGTCAATAGGTCCGAGATAGCCGCCATTTTCATCGACTTTTACATAACCCAACCCTTTCATGCCGATTGAAAGCGCGAACTCCTCCATGTTTTTGAAGAAAGTCTTGGACGCTTTGGGGTTATCCCCCATTCCGGGTACGCGAACCGCGCGTACTGTTTTGTTCGCAAACGGTTTAAAATCACTGTTCTTGAACAAGTCCGAAATGTCGATAATAAAGAGCGGATTACGCAAGTCAGGTTTGTCAGTGCCGTATTTAAGCATCGCCTCCTTAAAGGTGATTCGCGGAAACTGCAGCGCGTTTTCGCTATCGGTAAACTCACCTAATATAGTAGAAATGACTTTTTCGCCCGCATCAAAAACATCCTCCTGCCCGGCGAATGCCATTTCAAAGTCAAGTTGATAAAATTCCCCCGCAGTACGGTCGGCTCGCGCATCCTCATCGCGGAAACAGGGAGCAATCTGGTAATACCTGTCGAATCCCGACACCATGAGCAATTGTTTGAAAATCTGCGGAGCTTGCGGCAACGCATAAAATTTCCCATGATGCTTACGGCTCGGAATCAAGAAATCCCTCGCACCTTCGGGCGACGATGCAGACAAAATCGGGGTCTGCATTTCGAGAAAGTCCATGCCGTTCATGATTTCTCTCATGCGTGAAATAACTTTAGAACGCAAAATCATTATATCCTGCATCGATTTATTACGCAAATCAAGAAAACGGTATTTTAACCGCACGTCCTCCCCCGATTCCCGCGAGGAAGACGGCTCAAACGGGAGGTTTTCGTAAACCTGCCCCAGTATATCAAGCGTTTCGGCGACTATTTCTATTTCGCCCGTGCTTATTTTCGGATTATAAGTTTCCGGGTCGCGCCCCATAACCTTTCCGCTTATGCTGAGTGCGGATTCCCTTCGCACATTTTCCAAAAGCGATTCATTTTGCATGACTACCTGCACTGTTCCGTAATGGTCGCGCAGGTCGATAAACATAACGCCGCCATGGTCGCGGACGGTTTCCACCCAACCGGCTATCCTCACTGTTTCAGTCGAGCTAATGCTGTTTTTATCAAGCATTGCCGTTGTGCAATTGCGGTACTTATTTGGTTTAATCATCCTTATTATTATCCATGCCCTTTCAATTTCTTTTCAAGCATATTCTTGACAGCGGCGGGTGCTGCCGAACCTTTTAATTCTTTATTCGCCTGCCCCATTAAAAACCCGAATACTTTCATCTCGCCGCTTCGGTACTGTTCAACAGCCTTGGGATTCGCCGCAATAACCGAGTCAATCACTGCCTCAACTGCGCCGGAATCCTCTTTAATCCAAAGGTTCTTCTCATCACAGATTTCCTTAACCGTTTTAGTTGATTCAATCATGTCCCTGAGAATATCCTTGCGAATATCGCGGTTTATTTTCCCTTCATCGACAAACCTCTGCAACTCGGCAAACTCACCCGCCGTAAACGGAAGTGCCGCCATGTCAACTTCGCCGAGATTAACCCGCCGCAACAGCTCCACAATAATAAACCCGGCAAGCGTTTTATAGTTGTTATAGTGCTTGACTGCATTGTCAAAAAAGTCCGACACATTTTTGTCGTTTAAAATAATCGCGGCATCCTTTGGCGGCAAACCGAATTCATCGGCATAACGCCTGTACCGTGCTTCGGGCAACTCAGGCAAAGCAGCTCTGAACCGCTCCAATTCCTCATCGGTTAATATAACCGGGGGAATATCCGGGTCGGGAAAATAACGGTAATCATGGGCATCCTCTTTAGTACGCATCGGAATAATCTCGCCGTTAGCATCGTTAAACCTCAATGTCTGCTGTATAACCCTGCCTCCGCTTTCAATTATATCGGTCTGCCGCTCGATTTCCGCTTGAACAGCCCGCCCAATCGCCTTAACAGAGTTGAGGTTTTTTATTTCGGTACGTGTCCCCAATTTCCCAGCGGCAGTGTCCGCAACGCTTGCAAGTGAAATATTCACATCGCATCTTAATGAACCCTGCTCCATTTTTCCGTCACATATATCAGCATACTGAAGTATCTGCCGCAACTTTTCAACATACGCAATGACTTCCTCCGCAGAATGAAAGTCCGGCTCGGTAACTATCTCAATTAAAGGCACACCCGCGCGATTGTAATCGGCAAAGCTTTTGCCGCCGCCGTGAGTGAGCTTTCCTGCGTCTTCCTCCAAATGAATGCGATTAAGCCGAATGGTTCTGCTTTCACCGCCCGCCTCTATTTGCAATTCCCCACCAACGCAGACAGGGCGTTCCATTTGTGAAACTTGATACGCAGACGGCAAATCAGGGTAAAAATAATTCTTACGCTCCCATTTAGTCAGCCGCGATATTTCGCAATTAAGTGCGAACCCCGCTCTTATTATCAATTCAAGGGCTTTTTTGTTCAAAGACGGCTGCGCCCCCGGGAATCCCGAACACCCTATACAGCAATGTTCGTTTTCGCCGCCCCCGAATTTAGCGGAGCATGAGCAAAACAACTTTGACTCGGTGAGCAATTCCGCATGGGTTTCAAGCCCTATTGTAGCATACAAGTCTATTATTCCCGCCCCCTCTCACAAAATCCGGTCGCCTTTTCCAAGAAGTCGGCAATTTGCAGAATGGTCGATTCATCAAATCTTTTCCCGGTAATTGAAACACCGATAGGAAGATTCGTCGCCTTATCCTTGCCGCATGGTGTCGAAACGCTTGGCAATCCCGCCAGATTTGCGGGTACTGTATATAAAGTAGAAGAATAAATCTTAACAAAATCGCTCGGCTCATCAAGCGAAAACGCTGTCCTCATTGAAGTCGGCGATACAACGGCATCCGCTTTTGTAAAAATCTCGTCATATTCGCGTATAATCTGTTGCTTAACCGCAAGAGCTTTTCTGAAATAATTGTCCATGTTATCGCCCGACAATACAAAATTCCCCAGCATAATACGTCGTTTGACTTCTTCGCCGAAACCGCGTGTGCGGCTGTCGCGCAGTTGCTCGTCATACACTGCGCCGTTGCCTTTCAACCCGTACCTCACTCCGTCAAACCGCGACAATGCGCTGACTCCCTCTGCCGATGCCAAGGCAAAATACGCAGGTGCGGCATACTGCAACACGGGAATGGAAACCTCTATTATTTCAGCTCCGCGGCTTCTCAAAAGCTCAACTGTATCCATAACCGCGCTTTTGACGTTCACCTCTACAGCTTCTGTGAACAATTCTTTTATAAGAGCGATTTTTACACCTTTTATATCGCACCCCAACTTATCGCCGAAACTCTCATTGTTGCAAAGGCTTTCCATTACTACGGCGCAATCCTCCGCCGATTTAGCCAAAGCACCTACCGTGTCAAACGAACCCGCAAACGCAGTAACTCCCTGCCGTGAAATCCTGCCGTAAGTCGATTTCAGCCCGGTAATCCCACAGTGTGCGGCAGGTTGTCTTATTGAGCCGCCTGTATCTGTTCCGATTGAGTAAGCGCATAATTCAGCCGCAACTGCAGCCGCGCTCCCCCCGGAAGAACCGCCCGAAACTCTTTTCGAGTCATGCGGATTGCTGACATTCCCGAATGCGGAAGTCCTGTTTGAGTTGCCCATGGCAAATTCGTCCATGTTAGTCTTGCCTGTAAGCACATACCCCTGCGATTTAAGAGTCCGGATTAACTCTGCATCATAAAAGGGTACAAACTCCTCAAGCATTTTTGAGCCGCAAGTCGTTTTAATTCCCGCAACGCAGATATTGTCCTTAATCGAACAGGGAATCCCCGTCAACGCCGATGACTCGCCCGAATCAATAATCTTCTGGGCAAAGTCGGCATTGTTAAGTGCTTCTTCCTCTGTTACAGAGATGTACGCATTATCGGAATTGTTCTTAATGCGTTCAAGATACAGCAAAGCCAACTCCCGCGTACTTATTTGTTTATCGTCAAGCGATTTTCGCAATTGTTTAAGGCTAAATTTGGTAAAATTCATTTTAATCTATTACTTTCGGTATAATATAACAATTATTTTCAAAATCTGTATTAGAAAGAAGTTGTTCGACACTTGCTGTCGAAATTGCGGTGTCATTGCGCAAATCCGCATAAGAAACGGCGTTCTCAAGTGTATCATCGTAAACTCCGTCAAATTCCGTAACCTTTCCCACAAAATCGACTATTGCATTTAAGTCATCGGTAAACCTCTCTTTGCCTTCTGCCGAAAAGTCAAACTTAGAAAGCACCGTTAATCTGTCAAAAGTTTTGCCATCAATCATATTAAAGACTATGCCTTTCCGACACCAACGAGTCGTGAAGTTTCGCCGTGTCTAACAGCCTGCTCGAAACGGAGCTCCGACCCGCCGTTTTTCTTCAAACTAAAAATATCTCACATTCCGTATTTATGGGAATTAACCGCCGTGCGTTAATTTCCGAGGTGGTCTATTACTGCATAAAACCGTCAAAAACCGCTGTTGCCTCGGTAGGGTTATCGCAAATAAACACTGCGATATAATCAATATCCCCGTTCTTGCCCGCTAAAATAACCGATTCGTCTAACTTGCGTGCTTGCCCCGGATTGTAAGCCCGCCACATATCCGCCCTATCCTTAACCCAGTCTTCAAAAAAAGCCGCAAGCCTTCCTATCGCCACCCCATCGGCCTCTATAACGGTAATCTCATCCGAGTAAGCTCCCGCAGGTGCAATCCAGTAGGATGCTTCGGAAATGCCCTCTAAGTCAATGCCGAAGTAATACTCCGCCAAATCGTCCAAACCCCGTTCCGCCATTTCCGGGAACTCGCCCGCTTCTATTATAGCCGAAGTTATTTCGGCAGGGGTGACAGAATTAGCAACAACTTCTCCCGCTTCATCCGAGCTTGGATTTTTTGCCGAGCCACAGGCGTTCATAAAAACTAACGCCGCGAACAACATCGCCATTTTTTTCATACTTTTACCCTTGACCTTTCTGCTAAGTTGCGGCCTCCAAATTTGATTGGAGCAGACTAAACATTATTTCATACGCCGCCTGTCTTAAATGAACGCCGTCAGGCTGTGCATATTGAGGGTTCAAGTAGCCTTCGGGATTTCTCAAAACAGAGGAATAGTCAACAATGACAATATCCCGCCCCGCCGATAACTCAACCAGAGCCGCATTAAACCCGCTTATTGTCTCCATTGTCAAACCGTATTCGTTCTCTTCAAAAACAGGGGGAGCCGTCAACACGACAACCTCCATATCGGTTCGCGCAACTTTCAACTCAGCCGCCAACGCAAAAACATCATAAGCGACATCCACGCTGTTCATCCCGTTTAACCCGTTAGTGCCAATCATAATCACGGCGCGGTTAAAATCCGCCGCTATTCCCGTCTCGCCGAAAAGTGTCTTCCCGTTAATCTCGGCTGTCACCGCATCAAACGCGCTTATTCCGACTCTCGCAAAAACATTATCGGAAGGCATAAACCTGTATGCGTCAATCCCCGTAAAAATCGAGTCACCGATAAACAGCGTACCTATAAAGAATCCGGGTTCATAACCGTCTGTATATGCGAATGCCGTCTGCTCAAAAGCCGTCTCTTCATTCCGCTCAAGAGTTTTTTCGGCTTGGGTCGAAACATCGGATACTTCACTGTCGGGGAAAATTTCATTAAGTTCAGGGTCGGCTACAATAGCACCCTGCGGCGGCGGCGCATCGATTTCCTGCAAATCAAGAATGGCATTTTCTCCCTCCCCCGAAAAAGAATCCGAAAAGAAAAGGTAAAGAAGCGTACAAATCATCACGACAACAACAGCAATCGCTATTACTAATATAATAAAAGTCGGCTGAAGTGTCGGCGATTTGGGGTGTCCAAAATCGGAATCATGGTCATAATCCGCTTTAAATCTGCCTTTGTTCGGCATTTGTCGCTCTCCCCCGCATCAAAATTTTTGTTGAAATTCAGTTGTTTTTTATTAAAATTCACCTAAATTTCACATAGGAACATTTATACGCATTATTATCATAACATAAAAAATTTACAAAGTCAACAAATTTTTTGCAACTTCTTAAGAAAGTTTTGTTACATCTTCTTACGTGGAATTTGTTGACTTTTTTGCTTTGTCATGTTAAACTAATCTAAGGTAACACCGCAGGGCAAGCCCTGCACCCCTCGCCTGCGGGCGAGAGAGCCACCCCAAGGGGCGGGTATTACACCCTTACTTCCAATAAACAGACCTCCGCGGAAGTCTGAAAAAAATCAAGAAAGGAACGAGTGAAAGCTGTAATTTTCGCTGTTGGTCAGCGTGTGCGGCAAATCACGCATTGAGTATATGATGAAAAAATTGGAAAAAACACACGCCGAATATCTTTATAAAGCTGTGTTGCAGTTAAAAACGGAGGAAGAGTGCCGCGCATTTTTCGATGATATTTGCACGATGAATGAAGTTGCCGCAATTTCCCAAAGGCTGTACGTGGCAAATCTGCTCTACGAAAAACACGTTTACAACGATATTGTCAAAATGACGGGTGCATCAACTGCGACAATCAGCCGTATCAACCGCTCGCTTCAATTCGGAAACGGCGGGTATGACGTTGTTTTTAAGAGACTCGGCGTTCAAAATGCCGCAAATATTGAAGATTCCGAAAAGACTGATGATAACGGCAAAGTTTGAAGAAAACGCCCGGTGTCGTCGGCTTCGCCGGTGAGCAGGGGCGTAGACACGATGAGTCTTCACTCGTTGGTGTCGGAAAGGCATGGTCATAATGAAGGAAAGTCGTGAAAAAGTTTCAAACTATGACGAATTTGCACAATTCTACGACCGCATAGTCGAGGGATTCAGATACAATGACTTAGCGGAATATTGCGATGACACAATCCGCAAAAACGGTGTAAACGGCGGAATCCTCCTTGATTTAGCCTGCGGAACGGGAACTGTTTCGCAGATGATGGCTGAGTTCGGCTGGGATGTAATCGGCGTTGATATATCGCCCGAAATGCTGTCTAACGCAAAACAGCATGAAAAAATCACATATATCTGCCAAGATATGACAATGTTGGACTTGTACGGGACTGTAGATGCGGCAATTTGTACATTCGATGCGCTGAACCATCTGTTGAGCGATGAAGACTTGTCTTCCGCGTTTGAGAGGGTGTCGCTTTTTATGAATCCGGGTGGCGTATTTGTGTTCGATATGAACACAGTTTACTGTCATAAGACAATCTTTGCCGGAAATATATTTGTATCGGACACCTTTAAAGAAAAAGACAATGTTTACTGTGTCCGCAACCATGTGTATGCCGGCGGCGGAACAACGGTAATGACGCTCAATATATTTTCAGAGGGTGCGGACGGTAAATATACTCGTCGGCGCGAATGCAATGTGGAAAGGGCTTACAGATTGGACAGAGTACGCGAGCTTTGTGAACAAGCGGGGCTTGATGTAATAGGATGCTATGATTTTCTGACTGAAAATCCGGCAAGCGAAATGAGTGAAAGGGTGGTATTTGTATGCAAAAAGACGGTGGAAAATCCTGCATAATTCTCGCGGCAGGGGACGGGAAGCGAATGAAATCCGATAAACCTAAGGTTCTTATGGAAGTGCTGTTTAAGCCTATGCTTGAATGGGTAATAGACTCGGCAGTCGAGGCGGGAATCGACAATATAGCGGTAATTGTCGGGAACAATGCCGATTTGCTTGAAAAAGAGCTTGAAAAACATCCGGGCATTAAAACTTTTCTGCAATCCGAACGCAAGGGAACGGGTCACGCCGTTATGCAGGCGGAATCCTTTTTGAGCGAAATAAAAGATTCGGGAAGCTTGGACGGGAATGTTCTTATACTATGCGGGGACGCGCCTTTTATAGACCCCGAAACAATAGGCAAATCGTATAAATCGCTCAAAGCGTTGAATCTTGATGCGGCGGTAATTACTGCGGACATAGAAAACCCAGAAGGGTACGGGAGAATTTTGCGCAACGGAGATTGTATCAGCATAGTCGAAAATAAGGATTGCACCGATGAGCAAAGAAAAATCACGGAAGTCAATTCAGGCGCGTATTGGTTTAATGCCGCCGCACTGCTCGACACATTGCCTAAACTGACCGATGAAAACAAAAACGGCGAGTATTATCTTACCGATACTATAGGATTGCTTCCGAAGTCGGGGGCATACAAAACCGACAACAGCGATATTGTATTGGGTGCAAACGACCGCAGGGGGCTGAGACAGCTTAATAAAATTGCGGCGGAATCGGTTATAGGTACTCATTTGGACAACGGCGTTGATATAACGGGCGAGAGTTTTATCGGAAGAAACGTAATCATCGGAAAGGATACCGTAATACTGCCGGGTACTATTATAAAAGGTGATACTGTCATAGGCAAGAACAGCATAATCGGACCGAATACGGTTATTGAAAACTGTAAAATCGGGAGCAATGTCACGCTCAATAATGTACAAGCGTTTGAATCGACTATTGAAGACAATGCCAAAATAGGGCCGTTTGTGCATATCCGCCCTAACAGTGTCCTGCAAAAAGGCGTAAAAATCGGCGATTTTGTAGAAGTCAAAAATTCCGTAATCGGCGAAAAAACATCAATCGCACATCTTACGTACATTGGGGACAGCGATGTGGGCAATGGGGTCAATTTCGGTTGCGGGTGCGTAACCGCAAATTATGACGGAATCCACAAGTATCGCACGACTGTCGGCGACAACGCATTTATAGGCTGCAACACTAACTTGATTGCACCCGTAAAAATCGGCGAAAACGCAATGACTGCCGCCGGCTCTACCGTTGCCGAAGACATCCCGGCAGACAGTTTGGCGATTGAACGCGGCCCGCTAAACATAAAGGAAAACTTTAAGAAAAACCATTTAAGGAAAAAGAAACAAACGGGAAAATAAGAAAAATAAAAAAATTTTTAATGAAGGAAGGAATGGGTAAAAAAATGAATACTCGCGGTAAAGATATTAAAATTTTCAACGCAAACGCAAATCCCGCACTCGGGAAAAGAATCGCCGAAGAATTGGGAATCCCTCTCGGAGGCGCAATTGTAGAGCGATTTTCGGACAAGGAAATCTCGGTCAGCATAAAAGAAACCGTCCGCGGTTCGCACGTTTTTGTGGTGCAGTCAACCTCCGAACCCGTCAACGATAACTTGATGGAACTGCTTATCATGATTGACGCATTCAAACGTGCAAGCGCATCGGTAGTCACTGCTGTAGTCCCCTACTACGGCTATGCGCGACAGGATAGGAAAGCAAAAGCCCGCGATGCAATTTCGGCAAAGCTTGTCGCAGATTTAATCACGGCGGCAGGCGCGGACAGAATTTTGACAATGGACTTGCACTCCCCTCAAATACAGGGATTTTTCAGCATTCCCTTAGATCATCTGCAAGGTGTTCCGCTTCTTGCGGCATATTTTAAGAAACAATTCAAGCCGGAAACCACAATATGCGTTTCGCCGGACTTAGGCTCGGTTACACGCGCACGCAATATGTCGGAAAAAATCGGGACAGGTCTCGCTATTATCGACAAGCGCAGACAAAAGGCAAACTCAAGCGAAGTTATGAACATAATAGGCGATGTTAAAGGCAAGGACGTTATAATCGTAGACGACATGGTTGACACTGCGGGAACTCTATGCAATGCCGCCAAAGCAGTAATAGAAATAGGCGGAGCGAAAGAAGTCTATGCCTCGGCTACCCACGGAGTTTTGTCGGGTCCCGCAATAGAGCGTATTAAAGACTCCTATATAAAGGAGCTTGTTTTGCTCAATACTATAGATATTCCGGGGAACAAGCTTATTGATAAAATCAAAGTGCTTGACACTGCGGAGCTGTTTGCGAACACCATTGACCGTATTCACGAGGACAAACCCGTATCGCCGCTGTTTAATTAATCAGCTTGCGAAGAAAGGGCATGGGTAAAAGCTTGGAGATTAATCATCGGTAAATGGGAAAACGAATTTTCAGAGAACACTTGTGAAGAAAGGGCATGGGTAAAAAATGGAAACTACCGCCAAAATTAAGGATTACAAGGGCATATGTTTTAAATTAGGGCTGATAATGACAATCTTTTTTATAAGCGGATTGGTCTGCACGTTGGCTTTAAGGTATATCCATGTAACTATGTCAGAGCAACTCGGAATTACCGCAGAATATATTTTGCGGTTAGTGCTGTCCGGAATCTTTTTATATGCCATTCCGATTATATCGGCGTTGATTATACTGCGGGGCGAAAACCGTGAGAAACTTTCACAATTATATAAAAAGCCGGAAAGATTGACAAAAGCTCTCGGCAATTTCCCGGCAATATACGGTTTAGGTCAAATGGCAAATTTAACCGCGCTTTTTATAGCTTGGATTTTTACAAAGTTTTATCAACCCGAATCATCACAGAATGAAACGCTTGAACGCTCATTCGGGACAATGAACAGCCTTATTCCGCCGAATATAGTCTGCGGAATCGCACTGTTTATTTATATGGTTTTTGCCGCCGCAATTTTTGAGGAGTTTATGTGCCGCGGGCTTATGCTGAACGCGCTTAAACCCTATGGCAACGGCTTTGCGATTATCGTCACGGGATTCCTTTTCGGAATAATGCACGGGAATTTTCAGCAGTTTTTTTACGCATTCATTTTGGGGATTGTGTTAGCTTATATCACGATTCAAACGGGTTCGATTTTCTCCGCGACACTTTTACACGCAATGTTTAATTCATTGGCGGCTGTTGTAATGCTGTTCCTTTCAACGGAAACCATTAAAGATTTCATGTTGGACGGTATGACGACTGGAACTGTCAAGGCGGCGCAAACACAAGAAGAAACATTAGTGTTAGCGGTGTTCGGGATTTTTATCGCGTTCTCGTTTTTGCTGATTATAGCGGGAATCGTCCTTGCAATCAAAAAGTTGTCACGGCTGAAATCATATAAAGCGGACAATCCGTTCAGCGAAATAAGCGCGAAAAAAAAGAGCTTGCTTTTTTTCACAAGCATCCCCGTCATAATAATGCTTATATTGGCGGTTGACAGCTTTGCCGGAGGAATTATAGCGGGAATTATACACTCGGTAATGAAAATATGATGGAATACGCTTTAATGTGGTTGATTAACGACATAATAGTATACACTCCGCCGATTGTTATTCTTGCAATATTGGGGGCGGTATTCAAAAAGCATATAAAACGCCCAAATCTCCCCGACAAAACTGATTGGCTTACAATAGTCCCTTTGTTTATGTCAATGTACTCGCTGGTGACGCTCGCAAGCATAGTCAACCACGCTATTGCCGAGTTTTTCACTTCTGTCTTCGGAACAAATGGGTTAAACGATGTTTTCAGCGATGTTATGCCGAAAAGCCAAAGCCAATGGGTGATAATGCTTTTTTTTGTAGGAATAATCGCGCCGATTGCCGAGGAGTTTATTTTCAGGCATATGCTGTTAAAACCTCTGCGGCAATTGGGCGAACGCAAAGCTATAATAATAACAGCGGTGCTTTTCGGGGCGTTCCACGGGAATCTAACACAGTTTCTTTACGCCGCAGTCGCAGGAGTAATCCTTGGAATCGTCGCAGTCAGGGCAAACTCGGTCAAGCCTGCAATTGCAATCCACATACTGAACAACTCATTCGACATAGGCAAAAGCTACCTCTTTGAATTGAGCGAGCAAGTTTCGGCAAGCTCAGACGATTTGGAAACTATGCTTATGCTCTTTTTGCTGTCGGGGTTGCTCATCACAATTGTGTTAGCCGTCAAGGGACATTTTAAAATAGACCTCCACGGAAACTAACCGCGAGTGGATTTTCGTGGAGGTCTAATAAATCATCCCTCTAACTCTTGAATCTGCCATACTGCCAATTCCCTACATAAAATGTTCATTTCCTCACGAGTCCCTGCGCAAATTCTGAGATGATTGGGCGGGAAACACCTTACGGCAACTCCGCGTTCTAACAAAAATTCATAAATTTCAACCGCTTTTTCAACCTTGGCAAATACAAAGTTGGTTTTAGTGTCGTAGATTTTCTCGAATACACCTAATTTACTAAGCCCGAGAAGCCCCAACGCGAGCGTATTTGTGCTTTCTTTAATATGCGCAATTGATTTTCTGTAGCCTATTGTGTCCGATAAAACAGCTGCGCCGATTGCTTGACTTAATGAGTTGACGTTAAAAGGCGACTTGATTGTTTTCAACGCGCTTGTAATCCTTTCGCAGGCGACTGCGAATCCAAGCCGAATCCCGGCAAGCGCAACCGATTTAGAGCAAGTACGCAGAACAATCAAGTTATCGTAATTGCTTACTTCGTTCAGCGTTGACTGTGATTCATCCCAAAAGTCCATATAAGCCTCGTCAACAACAATCAATACACCCTTTTTCCCCGCCTCGACGACCAACCGCATTACTTCGGATTTTTCAACCCCGAGTGAAGTAGGGTTGCAGGGGTTTGAAAACATCAGGCACTTTATATTGTTATTGTTGATGTATTCCAGCGTTTCGTCTATGTCAACCTCAAAGTCGGTATTTTTCGGCAAATCGTCAACTTCAAGCTCGTACAACCTTGAATAAAAGCCGTACATAGTGAAATCGGGAGAGAGAGTCAAAACCTTGCTTCCTTTTTCAAGCAATCCCGCCGCTATCAGTCCGATTAGCTCATCAGAGCCGTTCCCGGCGGTTACATAGCGTGATTCCGTACCGAACAGGTTTGAAAACTCATTAATCGTATCTGTTGCATAAGGGTCGGGATAACGATTGAGTTTTACCCGCCCAATTTCCATTACCGCGTGTATTACTTCATCTGTGGGAAGCTCGTGGTAGCTCTCATTGACATCGAGCCTGACCCGATATTCTCCTGTGAGAGGTTTATACGGCACAAAGCCCTGTAATTTATTCGGCAAACTGTACATTTCGTTCCTTCTCCTTGTTTTATATTTGGGTAACTTGTATTCCCGATGCCGTTGCTTCGGATAAAAATTGCTCAATTTTAGGTATTTCCGGTACTTTTCCGACTGCGGGTGAGGTAAATGACAAATTGTCAACCCCCGGTTGCCCGTCAAACACAACCTTGCAATCCCGCCCGGTCACTTCGCGGACAGCCTTTTCGACTGCGGCAGTATTATCGCGATTATCAAAAAAGTACTCCAAATTAGGTTCGCCCGTAACCACAATCGCATTGCCGCTGACACAAGCCAAAGCTTCCTCAAGCATAGCAGCCTTAAACGCATCCAACCGACAAAGAACTTCCTGCCATTCGGGAAATGCCCTGTTTCCCAAAGCCTCCCTCTCGGAGGGAGGGGTCACCACAGGCGACGGAGGGAGTTCACGCGGCGGTGGTGGGAGTTCCCGCGGCGGAGGTGGAGGAGGTGGTGGCGGCGGAGGAGGAGATGGCAACGTCTCACTCGGAACTCCAATAGCCTCCCTCTCGGAGGAATGTGTCGCCACAGGTGACGGAGGGAGTTCCCGCGGTGGTGGAGGCGATGGCGGAGTTGCACTCGCGGAAGGCGGCGATGCCACTGCCGATAATGTCGGGGATTCCCCTATACAAAGCCTCATCAAACAAATCTCAGCCTCAACCTTTCTGCCTTTTAATCTCAAGCAGTCCTCAAGCTTATCAAGACAATCCATGATTCGCTCAATAGTAAACAAACCCGCTTGCCTTTTATAATCGGGGATTTCCTCTTGCAAAACGGTTAAAAGTGAGAAATCGCCCGGCATTAGTTTAACAATCATCAGATTGCGAAAATGCTGTAACAGCTCGTCAATCAAGCGTGTCGGGTCTTTTGACTTTGCGTAAAGCCCCGATGTTATTGTTAAAGCGGATTTCCCGTCACCTCCCGCAATTGCATCGGTTATGGCAAAAAGATGCTCTTTCCCGGCAATCCCCGCACAATCGCGTATAATCTGCTGTGTTATGACTGTGTTTTCAGATGCGGCGACATCAAGGAGTGACAGCGCGTCCCTCATTCCCCCGTCGGAAAGCCGCGAGATTAGCAGGGCCGCATCTTTTTCGAGAGTTATTCCCTCTTTTGCGGCAATTTCAATAAGAGTATTCGCGCTGTCCTCACTGTTAATTCGGTTAAATTCATACCGCTGACACCGCGACAGCACTGTGGCGGGGATTTTGTGTATTTCGGTTGTCGCAAGTATAAACACCACATGGGGCGGAGGCTCTTCCAATGTCTTTAACAAGGCGTTAAACGCGCTTGTTGAAAGCATATGAACCTCGTCAATTATATAGACTTTATACTTCAACTCGGCGGGGAGGTATCCCGCTTCTTCCCGCAATGCGCGGATGTCCTCAACGCCGTTGTTGGATGCCGCGTCAATCTCCTGTACATCAGGGGAATTATCGGCGGATTTGCATGACTCACATTCAAGGCACGGGCTACCGCTGTCGGGATTAAGGCAATTAATCGCCTTAGCGAGGATTTTCGCACAAGTAGTCTTACCTGTCCCCCGTGAACCGGTGAACAAGTATGCGTGTGCAATCCTCTGAACCTCCCTGCTTGATTTAATCTGGTTTTGCAGGGTGATTGTAATATGCGGCTGTGATATTACCTCCGAAAAAATTCGCGGTCGGTATTTCCTATATAATGCAAGATATCCCATTTTTACCCTTGTCCTTTCTGCACAACGTGCTGTTGAAAGCTTCGTTTTCCGCATTTACGTAGACTTGATTTCAATCTTTTGCCCTTGTCCTTTCTGCACAACGTGCTGTTGAAAGCTTCGTTTTCCGCATTTACGTAGACTTGCTTCCAATCTTTTACCCTTGTCCTTTCTGCACAACGTGCTGTTGAAAGCTTCGTTTTCCGCATTTACGTAGACTTGCTTCCAATCTTTTACCCTTGTCCTTTCTGCAACTCTAAATTTACTCTACCCTGCCCGCTCTGCTCTCCTTGAGTATAACATCGTGTGCGCCGCCCTCAACTATACTTGTCGGGGAAACTAACGTAAGCTTTGCATTCGTATGCAAATCGGGTATAGTCAAACAGCCGCAATTGCACATTGTCGAGCGAACTTTGGACAATGAGCGGGTTACATTATCTTTAAGCAAACCGGCATACGGTACATAGCTGTCTACCCCCTCCTCAAAAGTCAACCCGTTTGATGCATCCCCCCCCATGTCGTACCTCTGCCAGTTGCGTGCGCGGTTTGAACCCTCGCCCCAGTATTCCTTAACATAAGAGCCGTTAATCATCAGCTTGTTTGTCGGCGATTCATCAAACCGCGAAAAATACCTGCCGAGCATGATAAAGTCCGCACCCATAGCCAACGCAAGTGTCATATGGTAATCATGGACTATTCCGCCGTCTGAGCATATCGGAATATAAATCCCGGTTTCCTCATAATACCTGTTGCGTTCCTCACCGACCTCAATAAGCGCGGTCGCCTGCCCCCTGCCGATCCCTTTTTGCTCGCGGGTAATGCAAATTGAGCCGCCGCCTATGCCGACTTTGATAAAATCCGCGCCTGCATTGGCTAAAAACCTAAATCCCTCTCTGTCAACAACATTTCCCGCGCCGACCTTGACTTTATCGCCGTAGCGGGATTTTATCCAGTCAAGTGTGGTTTTCTGCCACTCGGAAAATCCCTCGGAACTGTCTATACAAAGCAAGTCCGCCCCCGCCTCAACAAGTGCGGGTACGCGCTCGGAGTAATCGCGAGTGTTAATTCCCGCGCCGACACGGTAGCGTTTTTCGTCGTCGAGCAACGAGTCCATATTCTCCTTATGCTCCTCATAATCCTTCCTGAACACGAAATATTTCAGTTTACCGTCATCGCTTACTATAGGGAGAGAGTTTAGTTTATGCTCCCAAATAATATCATTGGCTTTTGAAAGTGTAGTGCCGTCAGGTGCGGTAATCAGCGATTTAAAAGGAGTCATAAATTCGCTTACAGGTGTGTCAATCGGCATCCGCGATATTCTGTAATCCCGCCCGGTGACAATCCCCAACAGCTTTGAATTAGCTGTTCCGTCCTCGGTAACCGCCATTGTGGAATGCCCCGTTTTTTCCTTTAACGCAAGCACGTCCGCAAGAGTAGTATCGGAATTAAGGTTGGAATCGCTTTGAACATACCCCGCCTTATAGCTTTTTACTTTTGCCACCATTTCCGCTTCTTTCTCGACAGTCTGTGAGGCGAATATAAACGACATTCCCCCTTCGCGGGCTAAAGCAACCGCCATATTGTTGTCGGAAACAGACTGCATTATAGCGGACACGAGCGGAATGCTCAAAGTTATTGACGGCTTTTCTCCTTTTTTGAATTTTACCGCCGGAGTTTTAAGCGAAACATTTTCTGTAGTGCATTCCTTGGAAGAATAACCCGGAATGATTAAGTACTCCCCAAAGGTGTGCGAAAGCTCGGGACAGATAACAGCCATAACAAAATCTCCTTACCATTTCTTAGTTTCAAGGTTTAATTATCGTATATTATAACACACCGCTTTATTTTTGTCAATTTACTTTTTATTATTTTTTAAAATCATTGACAATCTTAATAAAAGGTAGTATAATTAAGGAGATTGGCACATTTGTGCAGAAAGGGCATGGGTAAAAATATGAAAACAATGCTTTCGGTGCTTCTTGCAATCGCAATAATACTTACATCAACACCAACGGCAGTTGAGTCAGAGGAAAATGAACCTGCACAGCGCGAACCTGTAACGCTCCGCCTTAAAGCGCGGGATAACATAAGCTGGAACAATCACAATCCTTGGCAAAGCGAATCTGTTTCAATAAACGAAAACAGCGGACCGCATACCGTGAGAATAGAAAACATCGGAACCTCAAGAATAGTAAGCCTTGCCCTCATGGAGGAAAATGGCAATTTCTGTACGGGCAGCGAGTCCAATTGCTCGCGTAATGACTGTGCTTTTAAAGACTCGCCCGAATTGCATTGGAGTTTCTACAATGCAATTATAAGGTACGACAGCGTTATAATCAATAATGAATTTAACGCACTTAACAGCCCTGCCTACGCATCGATTTTTGGTGAGGATTACCCCTTTTATACGGGATTTTATGCCTTGTCCGAACTATGGAACGGTTGGTATGAGCCGTCAAGGTTGCTGACTGAAGTCAGCACGATTCGCGGAGGGGGCAACGGCGATTCATTCTCGCTCCCCGGTTCACCCGCGCCGACTATTAACAGCATTGAGGTTACGTTCAGCATTTTTGGTGTCGACGGAGTGTTCTGCGAATGCGGCGAATGTGAATACTGTCTTTTTGAGAGGTGCAGTGAATGCGAACTTTGCTGTTGGGCATTCCAATGGTGTACAGGCGAATGCTGTGACTGTACTGACGATTGCCCCGACAACTGCCCTTCTTGTTTCAGACCGTGTTGCTGGGTTTGCTGTAAGAGATTCGCCGAATGCGGCAAGCCTTGCGCGAGTTGCTGTATTTGCCTTGAGAGAAGCGAATTTTGCGGTGATTGTGCTTACTGTCTGCGCTGTTGGGATTGCAACGAGTATCCGTGCATATGTTGCGAAGTTTGTGAACGCACGCTTTGCATATGCTGCGATATATGCGGTCTCACCTGCGTATGCCCGCTTGCAAACTCGGCAACCGCGGGAATATTCGATATTGGTTTTAACTTAGCGGGAAACAGGATTGAATTCAGAACCAACGAAGAAATCCCCGCAAATTCAGTTATAGTAATCGACGGCTATATTACAAGTAATTCCAATATGCCGCTCCCGAATTTTGCCAACCGCATTCGTGCGGTTGTACAGGATGGGTACGGCTCTGTTTGGGAGGAATATTATATTGACGAAAACAACGAGGTTAATCTCGACAACACAATTCACTCATGGTACTATCACGGATATTACTATGACAACGCAATCCCCGTCGGCTCTACGCTTTTCTTTATGGTTGTTGACGGATACGGCGAGATTAACATTACCGGGGAAGCACGCTACTACATTGATGTACTCGGCATTGATGAAGAGCCGCCCGGTGTGGAAGAAGCGGACGATTTATCCGAACCCGAACCGATTGAGCCTGAGGCTGTAATAATCCCGATTGACATCACACTGAGCAACGTCCCTGAGCCTTGCGAGTTATGTAATGAGTCCCCGTGTGCGTGTCCTCTTAACAACTGCGATTGCGGGAATTGCAACGCTCCTACAGCCGGGAAAGCGGGTTACATCCTTTCCGGCGAAAACGCCACAATCTTTGACGCGCTTGAAATCCTCAAAAGCATAGTCGGAATGAACAGCAGAATCAACGAATGTTCCAACGCGCTCGCCGCCGCGCTGATTGTCGAAGACCGCGCAGTGCCGAATAAACCCAATATCTTTGACGTACTTGAAATTCTCAAGTATTTGGTTGGCATGGATAGTTTGGTATACCAACAACAAAGCAATAATTACTAAAAAGGGAGTGAGTAAACATCAATGGCAAGAAAACTTACGGCTATTTACGAATCCGCTAAAAAAGCGGGCGGACTGAGTGCGACAATGCGTATGGCTATGCTTACGGGAATGGCAAGCCAACAAGCTGCGGACGCGCCGGATTCACCTGAAAACTTAGCAAAATTCGCCAAAGCATACAAGGAAGTAACTGGGAAAAGCTGCCCCATTAGCTGAGAGTCCGGCACGAAATGAAATTTACAAGTTTGGCGCAGGAGTTCTGTTGTCAGACAAGGCAAAATTTTTCCCCTGTGAGCATAAAAAAGCTGCCATGCACACACAATGCACGGCAACTTTTTTATTTTTATGACCATGCCGCCCCACCCTGCACAAAATACAATGAAATTTGCGGCATGGTGGTTTGCCCTCTCTTATTTTTCAAACTTATGACCATGTCCTTTCTGAGACACAAAGCCTCCATGAATAAGCCTGTCAAGCGGAGGTGTCACCGGCGAAGTCGGTGACACCTCCGCTATTATTCAAACTTTACCCTTTAACTAACACCCAACACAACCTCAACCTCATGCGTTCCATTCTTAAACGCCTCAATAATGTTGCCGTTTTTCTCAATGTCAACGTCAACTCCGTCAACAGTCAGTTTAACGACACCTTTACAAACGTGGTCGGGATTTTTCACCGTAATGTTATACGTTGCGCCGCGGAAGACTCTTGTTACCTTAAACCCGTCCCACTCGCAGGGGATTGACGGCTCAATTTTAAGCCCGTTATACTGTGGGTGAATCCCTAAAATATACTGCGAAACCGCAACGAAATTCCAAGCTGCCGTCCCTGTAAGCCATGAATTTTTCGCCTCACCGTGCCGCTGTGCGTCCTTGCCGGCAATCATCTGCGCATATACAAACGGCTCTGTGCGGTGCAAGTGGCTTATTTCTTCGCGAAATGCGGGTGCAATCTTGGAATAATACTCAAACGCTTTATCCCCCCTGCCCGCCTCTGCCTCGGCGCAAATCATCCATGCGTTATTATGGCAGAAGATTCCCGCGTTTTCCTTATATCCGCCCGGATAGGTGGAAATCTCGCCATATTCGATATAATAACGGCTGAAAGCAGGATTGTTCAGCACTAAGCCGTGTTCTGTATTAAGATATTTGTCAACACTTTCCAACGTCTTAATATCTTTCCCGTCTTCCTTGCCCAATCCGGACAAGACGGCGAATCCTTGCGGCTCAATAAAGATTTTCCCCTCTTCGTTTTCATGCGAGCCGATTTTCTTCCCAAAATCATCATAAGCACGCAAGAACCATTCACCGTCAAAACCATGCTCCATAACGGTACTGCGCATTTTTTCAATTTCAGAATCGGCGCGATTAGCCTCCTCCTCAAAAGCTGCGGCACAGTCGGCATTGCCCGCTGCTTGCTCGGCTTTTCCTTTTATGCGGCACATTGCGGAATATTCCGGCCCGATAAAAGCGAACATACAAGCAATCATGACCGATTCTGCAACCTTACCGTCCTTTGAGGTAGTAGTCTGAAACGGTTGCCCCGGAGTGTCTGAAAAGCAGTTTAGGTTAAGACAGTCATTCCAGTCCGCGCGTCCTATAAGCGGCAATCCGTGCGGCCCTTTTTTGTTGCAGACGTGATTAAAAGCGCGTTTAACGTGGTCAAGAAGTGTGTCGGCAAGCTCTTCCTTGTTTTCATAAGGGACTACTTCGTCAAGAATTGCAAAGTCGCCCGTTTCTTTCATATAAGCCGCAACAGCGAGAATCATCCACAGCGGGTCATCGTTAAAATTCGAGCCAAGCTCATGGTTGCCTTTTTTAGTGAGCGGCTGATACTGGTGATACGCACCTCCGTCCTCAAGCATTGTCGCGGCAAGGTCGAGAATCCTCTCTCGCGCTCTTGACGGAATTTGATGAACAAATCCCAATAAGTCTTGGTTAGAATCGCGGAAACCCATTCCCCGCCCAATCCCGGACTCAAAATAAGATGCAGAACGCGACATATTAAACGTAACCATGCATTGATACTGATTCCAAATATTCACCATGCGGTTTAGCTTTTCATCGGGGGAATCTACACTGTATTGACTTAACAGCGCGTTCCAGTGAACCCTCAGTTCCTCAAAAAGCTTGTCCGCTTTTTCGGCAGTGTCACACCTTGCAATCATTTCATAGGCTTTTTTCTTGTTGATAATGTTTTTGCTTGATTTGCCCGAAGCGAAGACTTTGTCGCCCTCTTTTAAGTCATCGGTGAATTTCTCGTCAAACTCATTCTCAACATATCCGAGGACGAAAATGTAATCCTTGCTCTCGCCCGGTTCTATTCCCACTTCTATATAATGCGATGCCACAGGCGACCAACCATCGGCGACCGAGTTAGTCGAAGTGCCTTTAAACGGCACTTGCGCTTCGCCGAATCCGTTGTACAGTCCGATAAAACGCTCCCTGTCCGTATCAAAACCCGACAGCTTTGCATTAACAGAGTAAAACGCAAAATGGTCGCGCCGTTCTTTATACTCGGTCTTGTGAAAAATTGTCGAGCCTTCAATTTCAACCTCGCCTGTGTTAAAATTGCGCTGAAAGTTAGTCGTATCGTCCTGCGCGTCCCAAAGACACCACTCGGCAAAACTGAACAGTTTTATTTTCTTAAAATCCTTAGTTGCGTTTGTCAAAGTGACTTTTTGAACCTCGCCGTCAAAATCCTGCGGAACGAAAAAAGTCACCTTTGCCTCAATCCCCCTTGAAGCACTTTTTATAACAGTGTAGCCTAACCCATGCCTGCACTCATAAGAGTCAAGCGCGGTTTTCACGGGCGACCAACCGGGATTCCAAACATGGGAATTGTCGTTAATATAAAAGTATCTCCCGCCCATATCAACGGGGACATTGTTATAGCGATAGCGTGTAATCCTGCGAAGCCGCGCATCCTTATAAAAGCTGTATCCCCCCGCCGTGTTGGAAATCAACGAGAAAAAACCCTGCGTCCCGAGATAGTTAATCCACGGGTAAGGAGTTTGCGGAGTTGTAATTACATACTCCTTGTTAGCATCGTCAAAGTAACCGAATTTCATTATTATTTTACCCAATCCTTTCTGCACTCTTGTGCATCATTGCTAAGAAGCTGTGTTCATAGTCAATCGCACCGCATAAACGGCAAATTTTCCGCCATACTGCGTTGAAATTTTATTAAATATCAGTGGATATTCGCAAAAATTTCGCCTTGTCTGACAAAAAATTTGCTCGTTTCTACGGCACACCGCCTATGAACGCAGCTTCTAAATTAGAAAGTTACCGATAGTTAGTATACACCAATTTTTTCTTTTTTTCAATAGAATTTACAAAATTTTCAAAAAATAATTCACCAAAACGCCTTAACAATCATATAATATGCGTGTTAATATTAAATTTTGAGAGGTGTCACATGGAAAAACGAATTCCCTTAGAGCAAGCGGCGATTGAGGTATGCGATTCGGCTGCCGTCCCGCCGCTGATATTTCAATTACCGCCGAAGGAAGGGCGTAAAAAATTGGACGAATTGCAAAACTCGCCCATTTGCAAACGCCCCGCGGAGGTATCGCGCCTTAAAGTCAAAACAAACGGATTCGGAGAATTTCCGCTTTATTGCGTAATCCCCGAAAATATCACGGAAAATCCAAATATCATAATTTACATACACGGAGCAGGTTGGGTGTTCGGCAATTTCCACACCCACGAAAAATTGGTCAGGGAATTAGCCGCACGGACAAATTCGATTGTACTGTTCCCCGAGTACAGCCTTTCGCCGGAAGTGAAATACCCGGTGGCTCTCGAACAGTGTTACCATGTTTTGTCTATTGTCCCGCGAATACTGCAAACGGTAAAAATAACAGCCTGCCTCGACACCCTGACAGTCGCCGGGGACAGCGTGGGCGGGAATATGGCGACTGCCATGACGCTACTTTCCAAGAAACGCAAGGGTCGCCGAATCCATAAACAATTGCTGTTTTATCCCGTCACAAACGCCGCATTTGACACAGAATCCTACAACAAATTCGCCGAGAATTATTACCTTT
>Ga0099364_10003739_pt1 | contig 23450 bp, 15 predicted proteins | sample TergutTh196P3_FD_73070 | JGI IMG/M metagenome (GOLD analysis project Ga0099364, IMG submission 73070) | Microcerotermes parvus P3 segment gut microbial communities from Pointe-Noire, Republic of the Congo - Th196 P3 | ecosystem: Host-associated > Arthropoda: Insects > Digestive system > Gut ...
CTCAAATACCTTGTTTTATGCTTGTTACTCCTGCCTCGACAAACGATATCAAAGCAATGGAACATATCCCTTATGAGCAGGGAAGTTTCTATATTTTTGACCGTGGATACAACAGTTTTGCAGACCTTTACAGAATACTCCGTCTTGAGGCTTATTTTATCTTCAGAGCAAGAGATAAACTGAAATTCAAAAGAATATACTCTCGCCCCTGTGATAAAAAGAGTGTCAAGTGTGACCAAATAGGAGTTTTTACTACCGGCAAATCTCCTAATCTTTATCCCGAAAAACTGCGCAAAATACGTTACTGTGATGCGGATACAGATAAAGAGTTTATTTTTCTGACCAACAATCTTTCGCTGACGGCAAATGAAGTAGCATTGCTATACAAAAACCGATGGCAGATAGAACTGTTCTTCAAGTGGATAAAGCAACATCTGAAAGTCAAATCGTTTTGGGGACATACCGAAAATGCAGTCAAAATTCAACTCTATTGTGCAATTATTGCATACTGCTTAGTGGCGATAGTGGCTAAAGAGTTGAAAATAGAGCGACATATCTACACAATTCTACAAATTGTAGGATTCTCTCTACACGATAAAACGCCTGTAAAACAACTGCTTACAAACAATGATTACAAAAATGTCAACGAACTAAATTATAACTTGTTGTTATTCAATTAGATTAAACGCAACACTAATGATTAAAAATTAGGAATTACGAATTTTCAACTCTCAACTTTCAATTGTCAATTGTTTAACCATTAACCGCTAAAACGCTTTCAGATGTTCATCGTTAATAACCACAGTGTCGCCCACCTGTTTGATAACGGCGATACCCTGTTTGATACATTCCTGTTCTAATTCGGGATAGAACGACATGGTTGCAAGGCCAAGATACACTTTGTGATTTTTATATTTCGGAAAATTGGCTCGAAAAGTATCTACTTTATTCAGAACAGCAGGAATATCATTTTCGTGAGCCTTAAATTTCACTTCAACAAGCCCTACCGAGCTTCCGTTCAACATCACTATATCGAACTCATCATTTGTTTCTGTTCCTTTCAGATTTTTCTTTACATCGTCAAATTTTTCGCCAAAGAAGTTTTGTTTACCTTTATTAAACGAATTGAAAAAATACTCTTCAGCAAATTTACCTTGATTTGTGGAAATGCCGCCTGTTATTTTTTCTAATTTTTCTATGCGACGGTCGAAATCGTCGCGCGATTGCTTCATTTCTTCGCGTGACTGCTTAAATAGCCTGTCCGTTTCCCGAAATGCCGCCCATACGCTTTCAAGCGTTGCCGGTGGTATATTCATAGAAGTATCCATAATAGTTCATTTTAATTTGCAAAAATACAAATCAATTACGAATTACAAAAAAAAACGTAGAGACGTTGCGCGCAGTCTATACGCAAAATGAAAACGAGGCTGTTCAGAAATGGGCAGCTTTTTTTAATAGAGAATTGAGAGTTGAAAATTGGGAAAAAAGTATTAACATTGCATTTTGCAATTATTAATCTAATTTGTAACATGAAAACAGACGCGATTGAAAATGAAGTTGTCGAATTTTCCGATGAGTTGCGCAGCATTGACGACATAAAAAAGAGTTATCCGGACGAGTGGATTTTGTTGGGAAATCCTGTAATGGACGAGTATAGACAGGATATTCTTTCGGGCGTAGTGTTATATCATAGCCCAGACAAAAGGGAATTGGCGTATCGCGATAAACCGCTACTCAAAGAATATAAAAAGACAGCCCATTTTTTTAACAGAGTGACCCCGCGTCCCAAAAGAGCGGTTATTGGAAGTATTTATTCAACGCCAATAAAATGACGTACAAGTTTAGAAAAGACCCTGTAAGCGGGCTGATATTGGTTTACATTCAGATGAACGAAAACCATGAATTCAAAATGATGCTTGACACCGGCGCGTCAAATACAACATTTGACATTAATGCGCTGCTTATGGCTGCCTATCCAATTGAAACTATTATTGAAACAGGCATGGCTGAAACAGCAGGCGGGATTATTGAAGTAGATATTATTCAAACAAAAGTAATATCTGCATTCGGGCATACCGTGCGTGGCATGAAAGTTCAGGTGTATGACTTTCTTAAACACGGTATTCTATCCGATTATGACGGACTGTTGGGTCTTGATTTCTTTGAAAATACCGAGTTCACAATCAATATGAAAAATCAGACCATTGAAGTCAGAAAATGTGGAAAACGGCAAATTACATAAAGTTGAATGATGACCTACTTACTGGATTTTCCCCACCGTCTGAGCAAGTAAAATCTTTTGGTTCGCTCTAAGTCCAAGTTCTGCCGAAAGAATATCTCGGGGAACCAATCCTCTTACAACGGTACCAAGATTTGCGGAAGCGCAGTAGAGGTAAACGTTCTGGGCGACAAATCCCGCATCGGCATATGGATTAAACAGGTCGGAATCAGCAATAATTGCATCTTCGCTCTTGCCCGCTTTAGCCATATCGGCAACGTAAATAAGATTAACGGCTGCATCACTGACAAAAGCCTGAGTGCCTGTGATACTTCTAATATCTTTATTGCTGATAAACTTCAAAATATGCGCTTCAACATCATATAAATAGACACCGCTTTGAAAGACGACATAAACGTCAATCTCTTGATGATTTGAACCTGTAGGGGCGGTTCTTTTTTTATCTTCGGGTCTGTTTATGCCGTTGGCAGCCCAAAGAAGGTCTGAAAGTTGTTGCAACGTTAGACTTTCGTCTGTAAATGACCGAACAGATTGCCTCTCGTTAAGAGCCTGCATTAAAGGCATACCTCCTTTTTTATCAGGTTCAGGCAGAACAATATCTTGCGCAGAGGCGCAACTGTTTAATAATAAAACAGCGGTTAGAGTAAGAATCAAGTTTTTCATTTAGTATATTTAATTAATAACGTTCGCAAATGTAATGATATTTATTACGATTACAAATTATTTCTACAAAAAGTTGCATTTGTTAATTGATACGTTCCAATGTCTACTCTCTCCATAGCTCTATTAAACTATTAAACCATAAATCATTGATTATCAGCTACTATATTAACGTAAATTTCAACGAGAAGCCAAAGTTTGTATTTGAGGTTGGGAAGGTGTTGGCGACAAATGGATTTGTCATGCTGTGGTCGGCAAAAATCTGTAGATTAAACCTGTCGCTCAGCATATAATCGGCAGTGGAGCTTATTGTGAAAACTTTTTGTCCAACCATGGGCTGGTTTACATCTTCAACAAGTTTTCGAGCAATTGTTTTATTGTCTCTCACGGAAAAATCCATTCTCAGGTTTAAATCGCTTCTCATAGGTCGCTGCCCTCCTCCTATTGTTCTCAATACAAACTGAACCTGATTGAACCTGTAACCGGCTCCGATTATCAGTTCGTTTACTCTTGCATCGGCAACCTGATTGCTCGTAAGGTTCAACGATACCGTCCTCGATTTTCGCCATTCAAATCTTGTTGAAAGGCTGTTTTGCCAATTCATATCAACATTAATCATAGGGCTAAACTGCTCATTGATAGAGACAACATTCAGTTCATACTGCGGAAGGAAGTTGTTCTGCAAGTCGCGTATCGCGCTTACTCCGCTTTCGTTGGTTTGGTAATTGAGGTTTGTGGCAAATGAAGATACCTGATAAACGCTTCGGTACTGGTGCGTTAAGTTTATCGATCTGAATGTTCTTTGCACGAACTCAAGTCTCGACAATCCGTCAAAATTGATCCTCCAGTTGGGCATCATGCGCAAAGCCGAAGGGAAAGTCTCAAGCGGCACTTTCGAGGGATTTCGCTTGGTATAGGCGGCAATAAAGGCGGGTATAAGCACATCGCGCGATGTTTCGCCATAGCCGTCTTTATATGAGTCACTTATCGGCATTCCGGTAATAGGGTCAATATCGGGATTGTAGGTTGGATCCGCACTGTGACGTTCCTGCCCCCTGCGGTTGGAAATTATTTCCCTGTTTGCTTTAAAATTTTCGAATGTCGGCGACACATAGTCGTTATCCTTCGATATTTTTTCAAACGATGTTCCCCACGATATTACACTTATTGAGTATGAGCCGGTAATTACTCTGTTTCTTGTGCTGTCGGGGAAGTTGCGGTTATAATCGGCAATGTAATAAGATGTTTGAGTTTCCATATACCGTCTGTCGGCGTTAAGGTCTATTCGCAAACTCGGGAAAGGCTCAATCATTGTGCGGAACGAAATATCACGTCTGTTATATTCGGAAGCCGGAGTATTAAGCAGGGTATCCGTTGAAATCCATCCGCGCTGAGCCGCCTTATCAAAAAAGTTCGGATCGCTGTATCCCATGATAAAAGGTATTCCGGGCGCATGTATGCCGTTATAGTTCGACATTCCAATAAATGATATGTCGGGATTATAGCCCGGCAGGTATTGCCCCTGCGATGTGGCAAACGTAACACTTACCGATCGTATCCCCATCAGCATCCTTATAAGGTATTCGCCGGCAACTATAAACGGATCTCTTTTCTTTGGAACTTCGCCTTCAATTGTTATTGTTGCTCCGTCAACCTGTTCTTCGGATATAAAATTAATACGGTTATCGCTGATAATCTCTGTTCGTCCTCTTACTTCCCGCCCGTCTCTGTCAATAACTCTAATTCTGATGTCACTTGTGCCGAGATTGTGATTTATGGCTCTTATGGCATCTGCGGCAAGGTTAATATTCGATCTGCTGTAAGTAACCGTAACCATTTCGCTTTGCTGTCGGCGACCGGCGTTTTCAATCCTTGTCCTGTTTTCTATGCCTCGCAGGAATGTTGACCTTGAATATAGCGATGAGAGGTTTGCCATAGTAGTTAACGAGGCTTCATTATGATTTTTTATGGAGTTGCCCATGTTGATATTGAGGCTGTCGGGAAAAACAGGTCCCGCAAGCCACGTATAGTCGGCTCCGTATCGAGCGTTGGCGCTAACCCACTCAAGCTTCGGAAGTTTGTTTATGGGAATATTATACTGCACATTAATAAAATGGTTATAATCAACGCTTCTGCCGCCATGCCGCAGATTGGTAAGCACAGAGTCTTTCCAGTTGTCGTAGGTAGTGCTGTATCTACGCCTGTCAACGCCTCCTTCAGGCTCGTCAATTCGCGCTACATTATTGGACGTGAAATCAAATTTCAGCTGCTGCGTTATGTCATATTTCATGTCGAACATTCTGTACCATTCAAAATCTTTACGGAACGATGGCTCAATACGCAGATTGGGATTATTGATATTCCGCACCTTAACTTCATTATAATATCTATTAAGTTCGGTTCTGAAGCCTATGCTTCTCGGATAGGGATAGAAGTTAAAATCTTTTATAAGGCGCAACGCCGCAGGATTAAGAAAATTGACATTTCTGAAAGGCATAATATTCTGAGGTCGAGGTTCGTAATTATAATTAATGCCTCCTCTGTAATTTTTTTCAAGGCTCAGCTCCGTCCTCGTATTGCTGCTGTGAACCTCGTTATATGTGTAATTGGCGCTTATATTAGCCAAATCCCAAACATGCGGTTTTTCGCCGCGGGCTGTAATTCCGGCATTGGATACGGCAAGTGTTCTACGGGTAGATACATCTTCGGATATTGATCTGATAGAGTCTCTTTCGGCGTTACTTCTTGCAGCGTTCAATGCGTCTTTCAACGGAATATCGGGGTCGAGTTGATTATATTGAGGACGTATTATCGTTTGCGAATAACCGGCGTAAACAGGCAGGCGTACTCCGGTTTTTTCGGGAAAAAATTTCCCGAGTTCCAGGTTTGTCGATACATCATAACTCAGCACATGCTCAAGGCTTCTTTCGTTTACCTTTTTCTCAATGCTTCCCCAGCCGGGCGTATGCATCTGTCCCGCCATATCAAGAGTTCCCAAATCTGCCAGTCGCATTTGCAGATGCGCATTAGCCGCCCAACCGCCCCGTTCAACAAAGTCGCTGAGACGAAGCTCGTTAACCCAAATTTCTCCCGACTTGGGACTTCCGTCATCGTCCGAATTTCTGCTCTTTATCGGATTTCGCACTCCAATCATAATAACTCTGACATTACTCACGTTGGGATTTCCCGAAACCGATACCCGCGCACTGCCGTTTGAATAAACAAAAACGTCTGACATGCTGAGAGACGAACCGGGCAGATTCATTTGCCTGTTACGCTCCTGTTTAGCCTCTTGCAACAGCGACATTTCAATGACAAAACTGTTTTCTTTGGGCCACACCCTTGCACGATCATCGTCTGAATTGTTGTCGTATCGCCCCGGCATGGTAAGTTTAAGAGGAATTTCATACTCATAAAAATTACTTCTGTAATCAGAGCCTATTCTTATAAAAGCGGTCAATTCGTCATCTCTAAGCGGCTGTCCGATAATCGCTTCGGCATGAACTTCCATTTTAAGGCTGCGGTACTGCCTCATGTCGAGATTCACGTTTTTATATGCGGCACGGGCGTCTCCGTCCGGAAGATCCAATACCCTCAAAACCATCGACTGTTCATTGAGTTGACGAAGACGCGGGTTTTGCGGATCAATAATCCTGTCGAAGCCGGGAGGAAGCACGTAGTTAACAGGTTGTTTTGCAGAGTTTTCTTCAATGCTTGCAGAGCTGATTTCAAACGATCCGTCTTCGGCTCCGGGAATTGTAACTCGCTCGCCTCCTTCTGTGAGCGAAATATTATATTTTCTCCATTCTGAGCGGACAAGGTCGAGTTCGGCAAACCGCATTATTGTAGGCGCTGAAAAGCCTCTGACAAACATTCTCATAAATCTGATAGACTTGAAATCTCTTTTCGATCCTACAACTTTTTCATACTCGCTGACAGGAATTTTAAACTGATACCATTTTACTGTTGATGTGTCGCCGTTGGCAAACGTTGCAATATGTTCAATTTCGTCAACGATATAGTTGCTTCCCACTCTCATGTCTCTTTGCCTCAAACTTATTTTATATTGATAATAATTTTCCGTTTCGCTGAGGGTGTTGTCGCGGTTAATGTCTTCCATATCGGGAAGCATGGTACCCGAAGTCGGATACGCTTCGTCCGACATCTCGGCAGTAGGCGAATTGCCGTCTTGTCCGTTATATCGTTTATACCTCTCTAAAATGTTCAACTGTTGAGCGTCATAATCGCCTCCTCTGAAATAATGGAAGTTATCGTTCGAAGGGTCTAACCATGCTTCCCTGTATGCATCATCATCTACTAAGTCCCGAAGTTTCTCAAGATAGTCGCTGAAAAACGATCTTTCGTCTTCGTCATTTAATCCGTCAAGCCCCACATCCTGAAATCTTCTTGCCTCAATGCTGTTATCAAACGCATGAACAACCGCCTGTATCGTTGGAACACGCCCCCATGACGTAGTATCAACATTTTTTATGTCGGCTGACGTGGGCAGTCCGTGTTCAAAACTCTTTCGCGAATCGCGCAGAATGTCTTCCGACACATCTCCGAGGTTTATGTAAAGATCCCCTCCCTGATTATCCCTGTCTTCCACAAAAGGATCCATCAACCAGAACTTAACATATTGAATGTTAGCCGATTCAAAGTCGCTTGTCAATATCTCCCTCATAATTCCCCCCCATCGTGTTTGAGGCTGGTTAAGAGTTCCGTCCGGCGCAACGCCGGCAGAGTATGTTCCCGGCTCGGTATCGTAATTATGAGGTCCTCGCTCGGAGGGATAAAAAGCAAGGTTCAGAACGGAAATAGGGGTTGGTATTCCGGTTTCGCTCTCCCAGTTTTTGTAAATCTCATTCTTATAAATCTCTCTTACATAGTGGCTTGACTGGCTATCTGCATTAGACCTTATATGACCGGGCGTAGTCGAACCGTTTCTAAGAAACAAAGGGTCAATCACATACCATGAAAGCAACGCTCTGTTATGTCCGTATCTAAGGTCATTGTGCAGTTTTGCCTCGGGAAAAAGCTGATCCTGCCCCTGCGGAGTGGAAGCCAATACCCATGCGTTGAACGATTTAAGGTCTAAAGGTATTTCACTTGCCTCAAAATCATCTATGTAGGCATTGTTTGATATAGCCCTTGAATGACCGGGTATGAGATTGGCAAATTCGCCGAAAAACGAAATGGACGAGGGCGCCTTTGTCTCAATAAACGGAAGTTTGTCTATCGCTTTTGTCAAAAACTGCCAATCGGTTCTGTAAGAAGTGTTAAGCCCCCATATAGTGTTCGATATCGGCTCTGTTCCGTATGTTACTTTTTGCGTATAGGGTCGCTCGTTCAAATGAAGTATGGTAGCTCCTATGTCAAAATTTTTCGACACCCGATATTCGAGATGCGTTCCTATAAGAGATTTTGTCTGGAAACCGAAAAACTGATTGCTCTCAAGCGACACCTGAATCGGGGTTTGCGATTCGATAAGAGCCTGATTAATAATTCGTACCGTACCCATATTGTAATCTACCGTATAATCCATATTTTCCGTCAGCGGAACGCCCCCGGCGGTTACCTTTACCGACCCCTGCGGAATACTTATGGCATTAAGCCTTATTTCGGAACCCGAGCCGGAGGTATATTGACCTGTCAGTTTAAATTTATTTTTTTCAGCCATCTGCCGCGCAACGCTCTGAATAGAGTCATACAGCTCTTGAAAAACATACTCTTCGGCAATTCTCGGATCGTTAATCATATTTCTCAAGTGAGATCCAAACGGCTCAACAACAGGGAAAATAATTTTTCCTCTGTCAGAATTTATTGTAATTCCCTCTATAAAATCGAAATAGCCGTCAGGCATACGATCCATCTGACGGTTAGTGTTGTCAAGTCCCATAACCTGCAAAAGAATTTTGTCGGCAAGCCGTCCTTTCGGCAAATAGTTTATCGAGTTGCCGGTTGCATCGTCCTGATACAAAACATTAAGCATAAAGTCATTCGGTTCAAGCCTTCCCGTTCCGAGCGAATAGATGTTTTTCATCATCAAGTTCCATGTAGGGAAACGGGGCGAAAGTGTCGTTCCTTTCAGCAACTTTAAAAACAGAGCTTCGGGAGCGGTAATACCGTCTGTCGAAAACTCTCCGACTTTATATAATCTTCCGTTAAGGGTATATTCGTAGGCAACCGCCAAAACCTCATCTGTATTCAGAGCCGTATTAAGCGAGATATAACCCAGCTGCCTGTTAAATTCAAATTCGCGTTCATCAAGTTTACGGGCATTTTCAATCTTTTCAAAATCGCGCCCTATCTGAAAATCGGTAAGAGAGGCAAAGATGTTTGTTACTTCATTCACGTCTCTTATTCCGTCATATACGGAAATAAGCTGACTGTACATTTGGTTGGCATCGTTTGAAGGGGCTCTGTCGGAGCCGGTAGCAGTCTGAAACTGTGGAATATTATTATAAATATGACTTGCATTTTCTCCCAAGTCCATAAAAGCCACAATGTTTCTGTTATTTGCCTCTGCAAAACGCGCTGTTTTGTTGGTAATCCACACCTCTATTCTCTCAATATTCACTCCCGAACTCACCACAGGCAGGTTTTTTAGAGACGCATCATAAATATCCCTGAAATGTTGTGCGATGAAAAAGTGCCTGTTTGCTTCATAGTTGTCGGCGTATATCTCAAAATCCGAAATCTGAGCGCCTCCTCTTACGTCAATAACAGACGATTCGCCTTTTTGCTGCGAAAAAATTGTTGTCATTGTCATTTTTCCGAACTGCAATTCGGTTTTAAGCCCGAACAAACTGTAACTGCCCGTTATCAGCGAGCCTTTCAGCGGCAGGGTAACATTGCCGGCTTCAACCTTTTTCAAAATCTCGTCTTCATGTCCCGAATACTCAAGTTTTGTCCTGTTTTCAAAATCGAACATGGCTTCGGTATTATAGCTTATGCCTACTTCCATTTTATCGCCGATTGAGCCGGTTACATTCATCTGGATTCTCTCCTTAAAATCGAAAGTCGGTATTGTTCTCAGCCTTTCGGGCAGAGTAGGGTTTTGCGTTCTCGAAATGTTAATGCCGAAAATAAGCTCTGCCGAACCCTGCGGCACTATGTTTATTGTGTTGCTTCCGAATATCTTATCAAAAGCCGCTCCGCCAATTTCAATTTGCGGTATAAGGTTTGTCCTGAAACTTGTTTCTCTTCCTGCCGCGCGTTGCACCCAATAATCCTGCATCGCCCTTCTGTATTCATATTTTCTGAACTCTTCGGGCGACATATACATGGGAGTTCTTATATCAAAAGTTCCGACCCTTTCATAAATTATATATTCATTTTTATCGGGGTCGTAAACAACGGTTGTCCCCACGTTTGAAGGATTATTAAGAAACAATGGCGAATTTTGCCGATTGTCCCACGGAACTCCGGTCTTTTCCCATAACCTTAGAGCAGAACTGCCGGAAATATCCTCCTGCCCATTTGATATTTCGGGCTTGATAAAAAGCGCCACAATAACAAGATGAGCGAATACCAGCGTTTTTTTATATGATACTCCTAATCTCAATATTAATATTTACAAGCTCTTAAGCGCTTTTTTTATCATTGCCTCAACCGTCAGATTTCTCTCTTCTCTGACAATCTTATCAAGTATTTTTGAAACAGCGCTTTTAGCAAATCCAAGCATTACTAAAGCAGATAACGCTTCTTCTCGGTTTGTATTGTCGGAAGATGCAAATATTTCGGCAGAATCGCCACTTTTTCCAAGTTTTTCTTTCAAATCAACAATAATTCGCTGTGCAGTTTTAAGTCCGATGCCCTTAATGCCTTTCAGAATATTGACGTCTGAACCGATTATTGCAAGCTCAAGTTCCGCCGGCGAAAGTGACGAAAGCATCATGCGCGCCGTATTAGCCCCCACGCCCGTTACCGAAATAAGATGACGAAATATATCCCTCTCCTTATCGGTTGCAAACCCGAACAATTGATGAGCGTCTTCCCTAATAACCTCATGTATAAGGATTTTTGTCTCCGTCTTTTTTTCAAGCTCCGAAAAAGTGGTAAGAGAAATGTTTATAAAATAACCTGTCCCCGCCGTCTCCAGAACAACGCACGCAGGAGTAATTTTAGCAACAGCGCCTTTAATATAGTCTATCATAATTTTTTTGCATATATGAATTTTGTTTTAACTTAAAAATACAAAAATACAAAATAATTATCATTTATTCATGCGCCGCAAGGAGATGACCTGACAGAGTCGAAGTCCTGTCAGCGTCATTCAAAAAACCCCACAGCTCACGCACGGTCAGTCACATTGCAACTGGCGTCAGTCACAAAAATATATGAATTTCTTCGAACGGCAAAGCCATCAACGAAGTTAATTACACACCTATGTATATTTTTTTTCAAAATTCATTCGCCAAAAGCTCTGTCTCAAGATACTGCGCCGTATAACTGTCATTGCAATTTACAAGCTCTTCGGGAGTTCCTGAAAATACGAGGTAGCCTCCGGTTTTTCCGCCTTCTTTGCCCAAGTCTATAATGTGGTCTGCCATTTTTATAACATCGAGGTTGTGTTCAATTATTACAATCGTGTTGCCTCTGTCAACAAGTTTGTTGAGCGCCTCGATAAGTGCTTTTACATCTTCAAAATGCAAGCCTGTTGTCGGCTCGTCAAGCATATAAATTGTTTTGCCTGTGTCTTTTCGCGCAAGTTCGGTCGCAAATTTTACCCGCTGTGCTTCGCCGCCCGAAAGTGTGGTTGATTGCTGCCCAAGCTTGATGTACCCCAAACCAACTTCGTGCATGGTTTTTATCTTGTTGTAAATTGACGGCACATTTGCAAAAAAAGCTGCCGCCTGCTCAATGGTCATGTTGAGTACATCGCTTATTGACTGCCCCTTATACTTCACTTCCAACGTTTCTCTGTTGTATCTTTTTCCGTTGCAGTCGGTGCAGTTGACATATACGTTGGGCAAAAAATTCATCTCAATGGTTTTTACTCCTGCACCCTCGCAACCTTCACATCTTCCGCCCTTTACGTTAAACGAAAAACGTCCCGCCCCGTATCCCCTTATTCTTGCTTCGGTGGTCTGCTCGAACAGTTTTCGTATCTCCGTAAAAACGCCTGTGTATGTGGCGGGATTAGAGCGCGGAGTTCTGCCGATAGGAGTTTGATCTACCTCAATAACCTTGTCAATATTCTCTATTCCTGTAAGTTCCCTGTACGGCAGCGGTATTTTTCCGGCGTTATGTATCTTTTTTGCGAGGGCGGGGTGCAACGTTTGGTTGATTAATGACGATTTTCCGCTGCCCGATACGCCGGTTACGCAAATCAGAGTTCCGAGCGGCAAAACCAGTTCAACATTTTTAAGATTATTCCCTGTAGCCCCCGTCAAAACAAGAGAGTTGCCGTTTCCCTTACGCCGCGTTGCAGGAATATCAAAGTGCTTTTGACCGTTGAGGTAACTTGCCGTAAGCGTATCGGATTTCTTTATCTCTTCGGGCGTTCCGTTAGCCACCACAAGCCCCCCATGCTCGCCGGCGCCGGGTCCCATGTCAATTATCTGATCGGCAGACAGCATCATCTCCCTGTCGTGTTCAACCACGATTACCGAGTTCCCTTCGTCCCGCAGTTTTTTGAGAGAGGCTATCAGTTTTCTGTTGTCGCGTTGATGCAATCCGATGCTTGGTTCGTCGAGAATATAAAGCACATTAACAAGTTTGGAGCCTATCTGAGTAGCCAGACGCACCCTCTGGCTTTCGCCTCCCGACAAAGTTCGCGAGCTTCTGTTAAGCGACAGATATTCAAGTCCTACATCGAGAAGAAACCCAAGCCTTGTCCGCAACTCTTTAAGTATTTCGGCGGCAATAAGTTTTTGCTTACCCGACATTTTATCCTCAACAGAGCCGAGAAACTCCGACAGCTCTTTAATATCCATGGCGGTCAGCTCGCCGATATTTTTACCCGCAATTTTAAAGAAAAGCGACTCCTTTTTAAGCCTTGTTCCGTTGCATTCGGGACATTTTTCAAACTGAACATACTGATTTTTAACCTTTGCCGACCGGCTGCCGTTATCCGCCGTCTCCTGATTGCCTATGAAATTTATCACGCCTTCAAACGCCAGCGTATATTCAGCCGCTGCGTTATTGAGCTTAACCGGCTCATCGGAACCGTAAAGGATTATATTTAAAACATTTGGGGGAATATCTTTTATGGGAGTATCTATTGTAAATCCATGCTTTTCGGCAAGCGCTTCTATCTGTAAAAAAATCCATGAATTTCTGAACTTTCCCAACGGCTCGATTCCTCCCTTGCGGATACTCAAATCTTTATCGGGAATGAGCTTTTCAACGTCAATGCCTGAGATTTCTCCGAGTCCGTAACAATGCGGACATGCTCCCTGCGGCGAATTGAAAGAAAACGTGTGAGGTGCAGGCTCGTTATAGGATATGCCCGTTGTCGGACACATAAGACGGCGGCTGAAAAATCTCGGCTCGTTATTCTCCGCGTCAAGAACCATCATAACCCCATCGCCCTGATTAAGAGAGGTTACAATAGAGTCAAGAAGTCTTTTATCTGCTGTATCGCCCACCTTGAATTTATCAACCACCAGCTCGATATGGTGGGTTTTATACCTGTCCAACTTCATTCCCTGCGCAAGCTCTCTGATTTCGCCGTTAATCCTCACATGAATAAATCCCTTTCGCCTCAGCTGCTCGAACAACTCCTTGTAGTGTCCTTTTCTGCCTTTCACGACAGGCGCAAGAAGATATATTTTCAATCCGCCATATCTTTGTTTTATCATGTCGAGAATCTGCTCATCAGTATATCTTACCATCTTTTCGCCCGACTCCCACGAATATGCTTCGCCTGCTCTTGCATACAACAGGCGCAAAAAATCGTATATTTCGGTTATTGTCCCGACTGTTGAACGCGGGTTTTTGTTGGTTGTCTTTTGCTCAATGGATATTACGGGGCTAAGTCCTGTAATCTTATCAACGTCAGGACGTTCCATATTTCCTACAAACTGGCGTGCATAGGTTGAGAGAGTTTCCATATAGCGCCTCTGCCCCTCGGCATAAATTGTGTCGAAAGCAAGTGACGACTTCCCGCTACCGCTAAGACCGGTTATAACAACAAGTTTGTTTCTATGTATTGTTACGTCAATATTATGCAAATTGTGGACTCGCGCGCCCAACACTTGAATCTCTTCGCTCATTTAAAGATTAATTTTTTGGGGTGCACCGAACCGCCAATTAGAAGGTAGATATTGTTATTTGATTTTCTTTCAAACTATACTTCATTGCCACACGTATGCGTCCATGAAGAACAGTAAGGGTCTCCAAATCAAAAAAAGGAGCATATAGCATAAAAGTACATATATCTGTTGCCGTCATTAATGGAGTAGTTGGTAAATGAGTATGAATTAATCCTCTTACTTTTTGTCCATCAATCGTTGAATACCCAGGAATTAATATAGAATGAAATTTATGCCAACTCTCTATTTCCCCATTCTCATTTGCAATGAAAATATAATCGTTTCCCAAAGGGACTAAATTAGACTCCGTTGTACCAGTGATTATATATAATTTATACTTGTTTGCAAATGGAAGTAATATAAAATTCAAATTATAACCCTCCTCTATGGGAACTGTAATTTCATATTCGTTTTTGTCAAAAATATTTTCTAATATTTTTTTTCGAACGTCCACTAAGGTTCTTTCCTTATTTGATAGTTCTCTTTTTCCAATTTCTACAGATTTTGGTTGGTTGAAATTGTTTTCAAAAATATATTCGGCAACACAAGTTTGAAGATTTTCTCCTAAAATTATTGTCTTAATTTCTCCCTGTTCTTCGTATGTAAGATAGCCGTGAAATTCCTCTTTTACAATTGGATTTTCAAGTGCTAAATCATTTGAAATCCATGCCGCTTTTTCATATTTATAAAGCAGATTTCCTTCAATCAAAACTGAATCTAATTGATTCATTAACGCTATTCTTGCTGCCCGTGTCAATCTTGTTCCTTGGGCAAGTAATATGTTTGATGACAAAGTCAATAATAAAAATACAAATAATATCCTCTTCATGTTGTTAAATTTTACATAGTTTTATATTTCAACTAACGCACAAATATACACAATTCTTGCACGGTTAATTTATTTTATCCATTTTTTTGACTATTTTGTTCGCAAAAGCACACGCCTCCGGCGCGGTCAGTCCCATACGGTTACTGTCCCACAATAATACAAAGATAGAAAATTAATTTTTTATTTCAATAAAATTTTAACAGACTATTAATATGTATACATTTTTCCGTACTTTTGAACCGAAGTAAAAACAGAAAATGAAAACTATTGCAATTGTAGCCGGCGGAGACTCGCCGGAATATGAAGTGTCGGTCAGGAGCGCCGCTGAAGTAAGTGCAGCATTATCACCGAAATATTTCGTTTATATTATCATGATACGTGGAACAAATTGGTATTGGGAAGATCCAAGAGGCAGATATTTTAGCGTTGATAAAAACGACTTTTCGTTGCGCACAGACGATGCAAAAATAAGATTCGATGCTGTTTTTATCGCCATACATGGAACGCCGGGAGAAAACGGTCCACTTCAGGGATATTTCGACATGCTCGGCATTAAATATACCGGTTGTGGCGCGTTTTGTTCGGCTCTTACATTCAACAAGCAGGCGTGCAAAATGTTTCTGAAAGAATATAATATACCAATGGCAACCGGAAAACTTATTCGCAAAGGAGACGAGATTGATGTTGACGAACTTACTGCAACAATAGGTCTTCCATGCTTTATAAAACCTAATGACAGCGGCTCGAGTTTTGGCGTTTCTAAAGTAAAAAACAGAGAAGATATGGCGCCTGCATTTGAGAAGGCGTTTAAAGAGAGCGGCGAAGCGCTTATCGAGGCTTGCATGACCGGCAAAGAAATAGCCTGCGGCGTGGTTAAGATTAAAGATAAGACGTTACTGCTTCCGATTACGGAGATAATAAGTAAAAATGAGTTTTTTGACTATGAAGCCAAATATACTCCGGGAAGAGCAGATGAAATAACGCCCGCCAATCTTTCAAAAGGAATCGCTGAAGAGGCTCAGAGATTGAGTGCAGAGATAACCAAACTGTTAGGATGCTATGGAATAGTAAGAGTAGATTTTATTATTATAGGCTCAAAACCTTTCTTTTTAGAGATTAATACGATTCCGGGAATGACAAAAGAAAGCCTCATTCCTCAACAGGCAAAAGCAGCAGGGCTGTCGACAAACGACCTTTATTCAATGGTTATAGAAGATGTTTTAAACAGGTAATATGCTGAAACTGTTGGAGTTTATTCAAGAGAATAGCAATTGGGAAGAGCTATTACCAAAAGCCCCATATCGGATTAAAATTAAACGATCGGACGGTTTTATCTTATTCTATTATGAAATGAAAGCCGACTTTTGCATTGATATTGTAAGGGAATGCCGAGGTATAATTTTAGACGAAACAGACGGATATAAACCCGTTTGTGTTCCATTTTTCAAATTCGGAAATTATGGCGAGCCTTACGCTGACGAGATTGATTGGAAAACGGCAAGGGTTCAGGAAAAAATAGACGGCTCGCTTATAAAGGTTTGGCATCATAAAGGCGTTTGGCATGTATCGACCAATAAAACAATTGATGCCGAAAGCGCGAACACAGATGACGATACGGATACATTTATCAATATTTTTAACAGGGCTTGGGCGCGTACCGGCAAACAGTTCAGCGAATTAAACCCTGATTATACCTATATGTTTGAACTTGTTTCGCCGCAATCGCGGGTAGTTGTTCCATACATGGAAACGAAACTTTACCACACAGGAACGCGCGATAATAACACTTTGCAGGAATTGCACACGGATATTGGTATTGAAAAACCGAAAGAATTCAGTATAACCACAATAGAGGAGTGTATTGAGGCAGCCGAAAAACTTGATAGATACCACGAGGGGTTTGTGGTTGTCGACAGTCGCTGGCGGCGCGTAAAAGTGAAATCGCCTGTGTATGTTGCAATTCATCACATAGTAAACAATATATCATCAGATAAACGTATCTTTAACTTAATCGTTTCGGGCGAAGATGCTGAAGTTCTCGCATATTTTCCCGAATACGCCAACATATTTAATTCTATGCGTCAACGGATTGACCGCTTTATTGCCTATAATGAACGCGAACTTGAAACGATAAGGAATACTGAATATGCTACTCAAAAAGAACTTGCCGATTATGTAACTAATACGATATGCCCCTCATGTTTGTTTTTTGTAATAAACGGCAAAGTTGACTCTGTTAAAGACTTTATTTACAATATGTCGGCGCATAAAATAGTTTCTTATCTTGATAAGCTCTAACCATTGTATTAATTATAAATTGGTATATTCTTTGGCAAAAAGATAGATTTTCTTAAGTTTGCCGAACAAAATGCGATAGATTTGGAAATGCAGCCGGAATTATAATTTTATGCTTACCTTTACGTTATAAAAAGCAAACAACAGGAATGAACTTAAAGAACTTTATTTTCAGTAAATTATTCGCAAGACATTTTGGCATTGCGACCGCTGTTTTTGTTGGCGGAATAGTAATAATGCTTATCTGGTTGTATTTTTATACCAGACACGGACAGGCAAAACCGGTTCCCGACTTCCTTGGACTAACCATTGAGCAGACGCGCGAACTGGCAAAAAAACATAAGCTGAATTATCAAGTTATTGATTCGGTTTACACAAATTCGGTTCAAAAAGGCACTATTGCCGAACAGAATCCAAAGCCCGGATTCAGAGTGAAGAACTGGAGGAATATAGTTCTTATTATCAATGCCTTTAGCCCCGAAATGGTTGCCATGCCGAATCTTGTTAATCTTCCCAAACGGCAGGCGCTGTTGATGATTGAGAGTTCGGGACTGGAAATAGGCGTATTGAAATATAAGCCCGATTTGTCGATAGACGTTGTTCTTGAGCAAGAGATAAACGGCAGAAACATTCGCTCCGGCGACTCCATACAAAGAGGCGCTATTGTCGATCTTGTGCTTGGCAGAGGGCTTAGCGACCAACGCACTCCCGTACCTTTCTTAGTAGGATATGATTTTGAAGAGGCGCGAAACAGAATATTGGGGGCTTCGCTAAACCTTGGGGCTTATATGTTCGACAATACTGTAGCCAACGCTCGCGATTCGTCCAATGCGTTTGTTTACAGGCAAATTCCTGAATACGGCACAGAGTCGGAAGTGCAGCTTGGCTCGATAATATATCTTTGGCTCACGACAGATTCCGCCAAAATGCCTGACGATTTTATGCAATATATGATTACAGATACAATTCCCGCGCCGGAAATAATAACTCAAACACCAATACAATAATTAACAATATTTTCAAAAATGAACAGATTATTAATAACATTAGCACTTACTACATTAACAGTCGTTTCTTTTGGACAAAAAACGAAATTAGTAGACTTAAAAAAAATAGAAAAAGTAGCAAATACAGAAACTTATGATCAATTGTTTAAACGATTTTTAGAAAATGACACAACTTTAACAATTGAGGATTATTGCATTTTATACTATGGAGAAGCCTATAAAAGCAGTTATAAACCAAAAGCACGTCATGATTCTATTCGAGTTCTTAATTCGTATTTAAGTTTAGATATAGACTCTATAGACTTTGAAAAGGTTCTTGATTATACAAAATTAATTTTAGATGAATTCCCTTTCAATTTAGATCAGATTTTTATTACAGCAATAACATATAATGAATTAGGAAAAGAAGACTTGTCTGTATTATGGTTTTATAAATATGATAAATTATTAATGAGCATACTCAATTCTGGTAATGGAAAATCTCGAAAAACAGCATTTATTGTAACTAAAGTACCAGATGAGTATACTGTAATAGACGCTTTGGGATTAATTCCTAAAGGACAGGGATTAATAAGAAAAGGTAGGAAACTTTATGACGCAATATATTTACATGAAAATGATTTCGGAATAAATAGTTTATATTTTGACATTAACTTATTCTTCTATCATAATAGATGATAAAAAAAACACTTTTCATATATCTTTTTACGGTTGTTTTTGCTGGAGCGTCCATAGCGCAAGAGGTGTTGTCGGGGCTTCAAACGAATTATGCCATTACTCGTCATAAAATAACAGACAGTAAAAATAGCGGGGCGAAATCATCGGTTTCGCTGGAACTCCCTTTTTTTGACGACTTTTCATATCCCTCAATATTTCCCGACAGCAAAAAATGGTCGGACAATTATGTTTTTATCAACGACACATATTCCGACAGGCAGCCAACCGTTGGGGTTGCAACTTTCGATGCGATTGACAATACCGGAAAACTGTATGAAACTGCCAGCCATTCGGGTTTTGCCGCCGACACACTGACTTCGCAACCCATAAACCTCAACTATTTGCCCTCCGACAATATTATGCTGAGTTTCTATTATCAACCGGGGGGACTTGGCGATTTTCCCGAACCGAACGACACTCTTACATTGCTGTTTTTTGCTCCCGATGAAGATGAATGGTTTTCGGTATGGCGGGCGCAAGGCTTGGGCGATACTACTTTCAGACAGGCGGCGTTGCCGGTTACAGACGAAAAATTTCTCAAAGACGGTTTCAGATTCCGCTTTATTAACTATGCTTCATTAAAAAACAGATCCGACCAGGCAATGATAGGCAATTGCAGTCACTGGAACATTGATTATGTTTTGCTCGATAAAAACCGTACCGAAAGCGACACTGTTTACCACGATGTGGCGTTTAGAAGAGGAATAAGGTCATTGCTGAAAACTTACGAATCAATGCCGTGGAGCCATTTTAAAAGCGTAGAACTTCAGGAGATGGGGGCGTTTATTCCGATACAATACAGAAATAACGACATTATTACAAGAAACGTAACACGATATTTTGAAATATTTGACGTTCATAGCAATGCGATAGTGCGCAGCTCTACGCCAACCGCTGCCAACATTGAGCCTCAGACAAATGTTGATTATGACCTCAATCTTATTTACACATTCAACTCGCCTGCCGCCGATTCGGCTCGTTTCAAAATAACGTGTGTTCTTAGAACCGACAATTTCGACCCGAAAGAAAACGATACGGTTGTTTACTATCAGGTGTTTAAAAACTATTTTGCCTATGACGATGGAACGGCTGAAATGGGATACGGCATTAGCGGACAGGGTTCGCGAAACGCGATGGCGGCATACAGATTCAACTCGCATATTCCCGACACTCTTCGCTCGATAATGATATGTTTTAACGACAGTTACCAAAACTCCAACAGGCGTTCGTTCGACCTTATGGTGTGGAATGACGCCAACGGCGTTCCGGGCGATGTGCTTTACAGCCGCGAAGAGGTGATGGTTGAAACGGGCGACAGGATTAACGGTTTTTACAACTATTCCGTTATAGACGGAATCCCCGTAAGCGGTACCTTTTACGTTGGGTGGCGGCAACGCTCGGAGACTTTTCTGAATGCAGGTTTTGATGTTAACACTCCGAACAGCGGAAGACAGTTCTTTTGGATTAACGGCGAATGGCGGCAATCGCAATACAACGGCTCTCTTATGATAAGACCAGTGGTCGGCAAACCCGATATAACCACCTCAATCCCCCCCGACAACCGCTATACGCAAGAGGCGGAAATATCTGTTTATCCGAACCCCGCGACAGATTTTATAAACATTACATTTAAAAATGCCGGCATAACCGAACCGGTATGGATAACGATTTACGACCTTAGCGGAAGAGAATTGATTAAAACGCAAAGTTCGGGAGAACAGATTAATATATCGTCTCTCTCGCCGGGCGTATATTTTGTTTCTTATGGCGTGAAAGGAAAACATTTAGGGCATAGCCGCCTGATTAAAGTCAGATAACCGCGATGACAGAGGAAGAATTATTGCCCGAACAACAGGAACTTTATGAACATTTTCGTTTTGTTGTTGATGGCGGACAGTCTTTGCTCAGAATTGACAAATATCTTTCGGTAAGAATGGATAAAGCGTCAAGAACAAGAATACAGAATGCCGCAAACGCCGGAAATATTTTAGTAAACAGCATCTCCGTCAAACCGAACTACAGGGTAAAACCCGATGATATAATACAGATTGTTCTCCCTAATCCTCCAAGGGAAATAGAGTTGATACCGCAAAATATCCCGCTCGATATTGTATATGAAGACACTGATGTTCTTGTGGTTAACAAAGCCGCCGGCATGGTGGTGCACCCCGCTTACGGCAACTATTCGGGAACCCTTGTAAACGCTCTCATGTATCATTTAAAAGATTTGCCGCTATTTAGCATAGGCGAGGCGCGTCCCGGACTTGTGCACAGAATTGATAAAAACACATCGGGCATTTTGGTTGTAGCAAAAAACGAACATGCCTTAAACAATCTCTCGCGACAGTTTTATGAACGGACAACAGACCGCCGCTATCATGCGCTTGTTTGGGGCGCTCCAAATCCCGCCGAAGGAACTATAACCGAACACGTTGGGCGAAACATCAGAGACAGGAAAATAATGCAGGTTTTTGAAGACGGCAGCACCGGCAAACCGGCTATAACGCATTACAAAACGCTTGAAAATCTGGGTTATATCACGCTGATAGAATGCAAGCTCGAAACCGGACGCACTCATCAGATAAGAGTTCATCTCAGCCATATAAAACACCCGATTTTTAATGACGAAGAGTATGGAGGCAACCGAATACTTAAAGGAACAACTTTCTCAAAATACCGGCAGTTTGTAGAAAACTGTTTTTCGATGCTACCGCGTCAGGCTCTTCATGCAAAGTCGCTTGCATTCAATCACCCGGTAACAGGCGAAAGACTTTCATTCGATTCGGAACTGCCCGAAGATATGAAAACGGTAATAGCAAAATGGCGAAATTACATCTCAGGCAGGGAGCTTGATGAGTGAATTTTGGCAATTATTTTTCAAGGTTCATAAGTCGGCGTGAAATCGGCAGCAGCGATGTATACATCGAATACATATTGCGGGTTATACCATACAAAACCTTGGTAAGGTTTATCGTCATCAGTAATTCTTCCGTCACCATTTATGTCGACAAATCTCAAGCCACCAAGAACAGCCGATGGTTGTTGCAAATAATAAAAATCTTCTTGCGAAGTAAATATTCCTGCAATGATAAAGCCATCTTTGGAAATATTGGAAGCGGCTCCTTTCGTCACTTTATAGGAATAAAGACCATTCACGAGCGTGATGGTAAGTTTTCCGTCAGCATCTGCTTTGTACGGACCAAACTCGCGTTCCCTCAAACTATCACGCAAACTAACTTCGGCGCCCGATGCGGCATGGTACGGAACGCTATTGTCGGGCGACCACGTGCTATTGCACTCATAGATGACAAAGGAATACTGCGTGGTATTGAAAGCGGTGGTTATCGGCTCTTCGACAACATAGACTACACTGTTACCAACTGGTATTTCTTCGCCAAGTTCCACGCCGTTCACATAAACATACCCGCCCATGATGACAATCCTCAATACTGTTCCGTCAAGAGCAGTTATTTGCTGCCTATCAATTAACGATGATTTCGAATATTTGCGTGCCACTATATGGTGTCTCAAATTTACTCCTTCATCCGCCGATTTGTCCATGCCTCCGTTCTTTATGGCAAAAACAGTAAACTCTTCCGTCTGAATATCGGCAATGTACAATTCTTGTAAAAGGGTGTTAAACTCGCTTAATTCATCATATTTACTCAATTCCGTTACTACAGCATCTATTTGAACTTCCGTATCTTTTTGAACTTCTGAAGTAGTTGCTTCTTTTTCATCCTCACAGGATGTTAATGCAGGCATCATCAAAATGGCTACTGCTGATATGCGAAAAATGAACTTTTTCATTGCGATTTTTATGTTTATTACTATTTAAATTTTTGTTATTCTTGCATTTGCGACTTATGATTTTGCTACTTGCAACCAACGCCCAAATATACACAACTTTTCCCAACTTATTACGAAGTAAATTATTCTTTTTTTTTACTCTTTTATTTAATATGTATACATTTTTCCGTACTTTTTAACCGAAGTAAAAACAGAAAATGAAAACCATTGCAATTGTAGCCGGCGGCGTTATTTTTAGGAATACCCGATAGTCGTTCCCCTGAAAATCTTTAAAAATCAATTAATTTCCAAAAGCCCTTCGGGAATTTTTACTATAATGACTCTCTTTGCGTTATCTACTCCGAGTATCAAATCTTCATGCACGGGCAGCAATATCTCTTTTCCCTTTACAGATAAAATACTGAGTAGCCATTGCCGCGGATTTTGTATTACGTTGTTGACGGTTCCTATTTTATTCCCGTTTTCGTCAAAAACGTTGAATCCGTTTAACTCTTCATAATTGTCGGCATGAGGTTTTTCTGTATCTCCCGATGTAAGAAACACTCTGCAACCTTTGAACTCTTTTATTTTGTCGGCTGTATCGTAGTCTACTAATTTCAGGCTAAGCAAATCGGCGCCATGCAAATACGATT
>Ga0099364_10003740_pt1 | contig 23443 bp, 17 predicted proteins | sample TergutTh196P3_FD_73070 | JGI IMG/M metagenome (GOLD analysis project Ga0099364, IMG submission 73070) | Microcerotermes parvus P3 segment gut microbial communities from Pointe-Noire, Republic of the Congo - Th196 P3 | ecosystem: Host-associated > Arthropoda: Insects > Digestive system > Gut ...
TAGGCACGCCATACTAGAGAATATGTGCGTGACATACGAAAAAGGCGCCCAATCGCTTCGGTTGTAATACAATTGGCCATCTTTCCAATGTGAACCCGCGTCGTATCCGATTGCGTAATTCCAGCGGGGTTCGTGCTTGTTCTTTCTGCGGGCAAAGGTGTGAAAATGCTCAGAAAGCGCATCATATGGTTTTTCACAGATAAAGAAGTCACGTAGTTCTTCTGCGATATTATCCGGCAAAACCTCTAGGCCAAGCGCGTGCGTAGTCTCGCCGATAAAAATTCCATTCGCGCCATATTGCTGTTTTGCCGCGATTTCCGCCTTTTCTAACATGTTGAAGTACATGGAGAAGTATGGCTCCAGAAATTCGGCATGTCCGGATGCCAGCGCTGCGTTGTACGTAAGACTAAGGTTGTTCCACCACTGCATATTTCCCCAATGACGCAAATCCCCTCTCGGACTGAACAACAGACCGCCAAAATTGGGTGGAAACTCACCGTCACGTGAGCAGCTTTCCATAATATATAGATAGGTAATGTAATGCTTTTCGATCTCCTTCGCACGCGGATCACCCCAAAGGTGGATATATGAAACCGACCAAAATGCTTCCCAATGAGAAATATGCGCATTCAGTAACGTCTGATACCCTTTGTTCATGGCGTTGCGTAGTGTGGAGGCAGCTTTCACGGAAATATCTACGTCAGGGTCAAATGTCGCGGCGCTAGACACAAACGCGTCAAATTCACCTTGTCGCGCTTGGATGCAAAGCCGTAATTCCGTTTCATTAGGCGCGCCGATCATCGGTTGTCCACGGTTAGGCAACAGGTCATATTCACCATTGCACTCGTCATTGACACGGGAAACAGAAGCACGCCCGACAACTCCAATCGCAACCGCTGAAGCACAGTAATAATCGCCTTCGATAAAAACCTGCTCAAGTACGCAAATATCATCTATGCGGCGAAAACGCGATCTGGCCAGATGGTTGCCTGTTTGAACTTCGGCAGGACGCAGCATTTTGAGTTTAATAGAAATGCCGCTCGGCGTCTCTCTGGTATCATTAATGTGAAACGCAAACACATCAAGTTTTTTTACCGCAAACGCATCCACCGAAATGCCGTTTCCCTTGATGTGCGCACAAGCGTGGTAGAAGTCGAGATGCTGGCTTGTGGATGCATTAAAAATGTCATCGCCAAAATCTACGAAATCTAAATCGACAAACGCGCAGGCATATCCATAGTCCGTATTAACTTCCGGGAAACTCTTGCTTGATGGGCCGTTTGCGTACACATCAACGCGGTTCACCTGAGCTTTCAGCGCTGAGGGCGATGTCCACAGAAGCGTACCCATCCGTCCATTCCCGATCGGAAGGCCCTCCTCACTTCGGGAAACCGTGCCGTTATACCGCAAATCTGCTGATCGTACCCATTGCGCTGTATTCATAATCCTTTTTCCTCCTATTTTCACAAGTTACGATTATAATGACGCATTACCCATATTCTAAAAAGGCCGAATCGGAAACGCGAAATTCTTAAGCTATGAACGGACTACGCGCAATATGCATGCAGCAATTGCGGCCACCCGTATCTTACCCAAGTTCGCATTTCGATCCGGCCTTCCCTCATGGCTTAGATATGAACTATTTAATCACACAAAAGCATGGAACAGCTCATTTTATGCTTGTTAGCTAAGGCTGTTTTTGTAAGCGTCGTAGGCTTCTTGCATAACGGAGATATATCCGTTCACATCCATTTTATCCATTTCGGCCAGATATGCGTCCCATCCTGTTTGGATGTTCATATCGCCCGTGATGAAGCGGATAGACGCGGAGTTTGCATATGTGCCGACCGATACGGCATATTCGGAGATCAACTTTGACTGTTCCTCGGTATACGGCATATCAGGCACGATCGAATTTACGTTATATGCGTATTTATTGTAAATATCCGCGCAACGGTACAGGATAGCTTCTACGTTCATATCCGGATTATCAACCGCTTCGCCTTCGCGGAATTTCTTGGTACGGCTGGCCATAACTGCGTCGGAATCCCATGTCGCGTCTTTGAAATCAAATCCGTAAGCGGCCCAGTCAACCTTACCATCGTCCCGGAGATGCTCGTTCGGCCGAAGGTTGCGCCAGATTGGCGTGCCACCGACTAAGTTTGTGCCTTCGGAAGTCCATTCCCAACCGATACCTTCAACGCCGAAGCTTGTAACGGCTGTACCTTCCTCCGAAGCAATCAGGTCAAACATCTGAACGGCAACATCAGGATTTTTGCAGTCGGATGAAACAAGGCCGATGCAGCTGCCGAAGTAACCGTTAAGAGAGGTGAAAGCAAGCTGTACGCCATTCGGCCCCTTGAGCGGTGGTAAGATGGTCCAATTCTGCCAAGGGCCGTCGCTTTGTGACCAGAAATTTGTGTTTTCGGGCATTGCGCCGCCGCCCATCAAGGCGACAAGATGCTCTTGATTCTCTAGCGTCGCATTTACCTGGTCACTGGTTTGCGTGTATGTCTGCGGATCAAGCAGGCCTTCGGAATACAGGCGGTTCATGTAAGTCAGCGCGTCGCGATATTCGTCGGAAATCAAGTTATACTTTAACTTGCCTTGCTCATCAATGACGAAACCGGCAGCGACGACGGGATTTGTATTTGACATGATGTTGTTGTTCTGAACAAAGGCATTCGACAGATAGGTCAACGGGTCAGCCGCCCAGCCGCCGAGGACGCCTGTCATAGGGATTTCATCCGCAACACCATTGCCGTTTGGATCCATCGTCTTTACCTTGGTAAGAAATTCGTGTAGCTCTTCAGTGGTCGTAGGAAGTACGCCATTGTTTAGAGAATCTACCCAAGGCTGATAAATCCACATACGGGCCTGATGTGTACAGTGATAGCACTCATTTACGTCGCCATAGGTGTAAATATTGCCGTCCAGCATCGTCAGGTCACCACGGCGGGCGGGGCTTTGCTCATTAAGGCTATTCCATTGCGGCGCGTTCTCAAGATACTGGTTCAGCGGAATCACGATTCCCTCTGAGCCGTACAAAGCAGTTTCGGCTTTTGTCCAGCCAGTCGCGATGAAGACATCGGGAAGGGTTTCATTACTGTGGATCATAAGATTGAGTTTTGTTTTGCCGTCGTCCCCGGTAACAGCGATGGTGAATTCCAAATTTACGTTCATTTTTTCTTTGATCCATTGCGTAACGTAATTGTTAGTGTAGTCCATGCCGCCCTCCATGCCCAGTACGAAAGCGGTTAACGTTACTTCTTCATTGGCGGTTGCCGGAGCGGCGCCATTCGACGCACTTTGCGCACCTCCGTTGTTTGCGGCTTGGCTGCCCGTGTTTTGTGCGGTTTGCCCTCCGCATCCGCAGACTGCGACCGTGAGTAACAATGCTGCTAATAGGAATGCTGTTTTCTTCATCTGATATTTACCTCCTCGAATAAATTTTTTCCCGGTTGCCTGTGCTATAAAATATTGGTTTTATTTTTGCTGCCCCTAAATATAAGTTATCCTTTGACTGAGCCAATTAATACCCCTTGGACAAAGTGCTTTTGAACGAACGGATAAAGAATCATTAATGGCAGACTGCTGATAATAATTGTTCCATATCGTAATATCTCGCTGAGCCACTTGTTTCTAAAAAACAGCTCGGGATTTGACGCGGCTTTAGTAAAATCGACTTTTGCCATCAAAAGGATTTCGCGCAAAACCAGCTGTAACGGATATTTGCCCCTATCGCTCAAATACAGCATCGGATAGAAATAGCTGTTCCAATACCCCATTGCAATCCACAACACGAGCACGGCGATAATTGCTTTTGACAGCGGGAGCACAATCGATATGAAAAAGCGTATTTCGCCGCATCCGTCCAGCTCGGCCGATTCGTGCAACTCGCGCGGTATGCTCGATATAAAGAACGTTCGCGTTACAATCACGTTAAATGCGCTTAAGGCAGTGGGCAGGACAACAGACCAAATCGTGTTTAACATGCCCAGCTTCAATATCAGCATGTAACTTGGAACCAAGCCCCCGTTAAAGAGCATGGTGAACAGGAAGAAAAACATCAACGGTTTTTTACCGACCAGATCGGGCTGCGATAGCGGATATGCTGCCAGCAATGTCAAAACAACACCAATCAGCGTGCCTGTAATCGCATATAGAAACGTGTTAGCAAAACCCGTCCAGATGTCTCTATACTGAAAAATCGCTATGTATCCATCCAGTGTAAAATCAACGGGATAGAACGAAACCCTTCCGGCTGTCAATGCCTCACCGGAGCTGAACGAGCAGCAAATGATATACCAAAATGGGTACAGAACAACCAACAAAAAAATCGTCAATAGCACATAATTCAATATATACGTTACCCTGTCAGCAAAGCAAGGACGTACAGCTAATTGCTTCGTTGTCATTTTCATCCCCCTCTCTTACCAGAAACCTGTTCCGGTCAGTTTGTTTGCCAATTTATTGGTGATGAGAATCAAAACAAGCCCGACAATCGATTGAAAAAAACCGATGGCTGTACCGTAGGAAAAATCTGGAATATTTGCCGCCAGCGAAACCTTGTAGGCATAAGTGGATATAACTTCAGATGTGCTAAGATTATTTTGGTTCTGCATTGCCAACACTTTTTCATATCCGATATTCAGCACGCTGCCCATGTTCAGTATAAACATTATTGTTACCATGGGGATAATCGACGGCAAATCGATACTCCAGATTCTGCGAAGCACCGTTGCGCCGTCAATAATCGCCGCCTCATGTAATTGCGGGTCAACATTTGAAAAGGCCGCCATGTAGATGATAGCGCCAAAGCCTACCCCTTGCCAAACACCTGACCAGACATAAAGATGCGAAAACATATTTGCGTCGGCAAGAATATTCGAATTCGTCAGTGCCATATAGAGCCTGCCCAGTACACCCGTTCTCGTATTGAATATCATGTTGATTATACTTGCTATTACAATGCTGGAGATAAAGTACGGGAAATAGGAAATCATTTGAACGGCTTTTTTAAAGACTGTTTTGTATACATAATTGAGTCCGGTTGCCAACAAAACGGAACTGGGAATAGTTATTAACAAATAATAAATGGATAATACCAGTGTATTGCGCAACGAGGAATAGAAGTTGTAATTTGAGAAAAACCTGATAAATTGGTTAAACCCAAAATTGGACGCCCACGGGCTGCCCCAAATCCCCTGACGCAGTTTAAAATCTTTGAACGCGATAATTAAACCGCCCATGGGCAAATAATTGAACACAAACACGAATGCCACTGGGAGCAATAACATGAGATAAAGTTCCCAGCGAGTTCTAATATACTTCCATCTTGAATAATACCGGTCAGGTTTGTTCATTTCTCTAATTATCCACCCTTTCCTAAATTATGTTGTAAATCGGTTCACTTAATAATAGTTATTATACCATTGATTTTCATAATGTCAATAGTATTTCTTAACTAAAAACGCTACTGTTTTGTGTACAATGGCTATATAAAACGTGGTTTCATTTGAAGTATTCAATATGCAACGTATTACTATTTATTGTCATTTTGTTGCTTATTTATTACAATATAGTTATGTATTATGGCATCTTGAATCTGTTCACACTGCCGTATAATGATGCCATAATATAAAAACCCGTTGACATTTTTATCATTGCTATGATATTATTTCATTTGAATATAAATTAAAACGATTTACCATATCATTTTATGGTGCGTGACAAGAGTGCAATCATCAATATGGGGGGAGCCAAATGGCAAAAAAGCTGGCAATTATCGGGTATGGCGGCATGGGCGGATGGCATCACAAGTGCATCCAAACCAACATACCCCAGATACGCGTAACCGGTGCTTATGATATTCGCAAGGAGGCTATGGATAAAGCGGCGGAAAACGGTCTTCATGCATATGAGAGCCTAACCGTGCTGCTGAATGATCCGGATATCGACATTGTTACAATCGCAACCCCCAATGATGTGCATAAAGATATTTCCATAGCGGCGCTCCGGGCCGGTAAGCATGTCATATGTGAAAAGCCGGTTACAATGAACGCGGCAGAGCTTGAAGAAATAATTCCTATCGCGCAGAAGTGCGGGAAAATATTCTCCATTCACCAAAATCGGCGATGGGACCGGGATTTTCTCACAGCTAAAAAAATCATATCTGATGGCGTTATAGGAAGCCCTTATTACATAGAAACCCGGGTACAGGGTTCACGCCGCAGTATGCACGGCTGGCGCGGATATCGTGTGAACGGCGGCGGTATGGTGCTTGACTGGGGCATCCACTTGTTAGACCAGTTACTGTTTCTCCTTGAGTCTCCTGTGATTTCAGTAGACACGCACCTTTTAAAAATATTCTCTAATGAGGTGGACGACAACTTCAAGGTGTTTCTTCGCTTTGAGAATGGGATATCCGCTTTGGTTGAAATCGCTACAAATTGTTTAATTGAGCAACCGCGCTGGCATATTAGCTGCGACGTTGGGACCGCTGTTATTAAAAACTTCTCCTGTGAGGGTGAAATGGTGAAGCTGATAAGCGACGGCGAAATGGGCTGGGAGGATGAGGTAATCTATACGGCCGCAGGCCCGACCCGCACTATGGCCCCTCGGCCAAAGCACACAATACAGGTCTTATCCCTGCCTGAAATAACGGAAGGCTACAGTGATTGGGAAAAGAACACATCCCCTTACTATGACAACATTGCGGAAGTATTGGAGGGAAAAGCCGAACTCATTGTAAAGCCGGAACAGGCGCTTCGGGTCATGAAGCTTGTGGATACGATCTTCAGATGCGCAGAACAAGGTCACGGTGGAGCTTGCAGGATTTAGATGTTGAATGGCGGCAGTGGTTTGCTATAGTGATTGACACTGATGAATAAGAATATAAGGAGGCTGACAATGACAAAGATTGCAATGATAGGCGTTGGAGCAATTAGCGGAATCTATCTTAAAAATATAAGTGAGATATTCCGCGAAGTCGAACTCGTGGGTGTTTGCGACTTGATTCTCGAACGAGCAGAAAAAGGCGTTGCTTTTCTTAAGGAACAGCAGGAAAAAGGAATCAATTGCACTGTTCCAAAAATCTACAAGGATATGTTTGAGGCGTTTAATGATCCTGAAATCACGGTAATTCTCAATCTTACCCGTCCATACGAGCATTACGACGTCACGAGGCAGGCGTTGCTTCACGGCAAGCATGTTTACTCAGAGAAGCCAATTGCAGTAGATATGGAAGAGGCTGTGAAGTTGGTTGACCTTGCGAAAGAGAAAGACCTGCTAATCGGCGGTGCGCCCGATACTTTTCTTGGCGCCGGGATTCAAACTGCCCGCAAGCTAATTGACAGCGGCATAATCGGCGATATTGTCGGAGCGGATTGCGCTATGGTGTGCCGCGGGCATGAGACTTGGCATCCTGATCCGGAGTTCTACTATAAGCGTGGCGGCGGCCCGATGATGGATATGGGACCCTATTACATCTCCGCTCTGTGCAACTTGCTCGGCGAAGCAAAGAGTATCTTTGGAATGACAAAAAAGACGTTTGATACCCGCCTGATTACCTCTGCTCCACATTTTGGCGAGAAAATTTCCGTTGATGTGGACACCCACATAACCGGCTGCATCGAGTTTGCAAGCGGTGCGGTAGCGCAAATAATTACTACATTTGACGTTCATTACAGCAATCAGGCAAGATTCGAAGTCTATGGTACTGAGGGTACAATCGTCGTGCCGGACCCGAACACCTTTGACGGTCCGGTTATGCTTTTCCGCTCTGAGGATTATCAAAAGGTAACAGTCGATCCGGGACTGCAAAAACCGGAAGAAATCTCCCTTTACCGAGGATACCGCCAGATTCCGCTGATGTTTGGGTACAGGGATAACAGCCGTGGTTTGGGGTTAGCCGATATGTGCAAGGCCATCGAGACCGGCAGAGATTATCGTGCGAATTCAAACTTGCAGATGCATGTGCTTGAAATTCTCACATCCTTCAGCAAATCCTGCCAGAACAGGAAGTACATTGACTTGACTACAAAGTGCAACCGGAGCGAACCCATGAAAAAAGTCGACATGCCCGGCGTACTTGATTAAAAAGGAGAGTTTGAAAATGAAAATAGCTTATACTGGATGGACATGGATTAAGTCTAAAGAGCCGGAATTGGCCAAGCAAATGCTGGAGGCCGCTTTTCGGGAGTGCAAGTATTTGGGATACGATTATGTTGAAAACTTCGCGTTCATCCGCGATTTTTATCCAGACCCACAGGAACTTATTGACCTGCAAAAGAAGTGCGACGTGAAGCTTGTCAATCTCTACGGTCACTTCACGTTTGATGAGGAGTCTTCCCTTGAAACCGCGAAAAAGCAGGTTGAGTTCCTTGCGGCAATTGGCGGAAAGTGGTATAACTGTCAGAACGCCGGTTTTGGTGACGACGGCCCTCCCGAGCGCCCTACAAACCCGGACATGGTAAACACAATGTGCCGGATTACAAACAAGCTGGGTGAATACGCCAAAACCTTGGGTGTGACTGTGTGCTTCCATCCCCATTACGGCACATGTGTGTTCTCCCAGAGCGATATCGACATGTTCGCGGCAAACACAAGCCCCGATTATGTCTCCTTTTGCATTGACACCGCCCATACGACCCTTGCGGGGGTTGATCCTGCCGCGTTAATCAAGCAGCTGGGCAGGCGTGTCCAATACATGCATCTGAAAGATGTGGACACCTATGCGCTGAGCAAAGCGGAAGGCACAGCTAAAATGGGTACGTTCCGGGCTTTGGGGCTGGGGACAGTCGATTTCCCAGCAGTCAAGGCTGCCCTTGAGGATATCGGCTTTGACGGCGTTATGTGCGTCGAGCTCGACCAACCTGTCATCAGCAACTACACTTCTGCGGAGATTTCACGCAAGTATATCAAGCTGGCGTTAGGTTTGTAAAAGCATAACAAGTTGTTAGCTAATTACATAAACCATGTATTCCCGTTTTCTGTCTGAATTTGACGTTGGAATCGGCCCGCTAATGACCGAAGCCGTTGGCTCATATGACATAGCCGATAAAGGAGAAATATGAATAAAACGCCAGAAGAAATGAAAACGCTCGACCGTATGCGGGAAAACTATGTTCCTGATAAGGTGAAGAAGCTAAACGACAAGGATATTCAATGGTTCAGGGATGCGAAATTTGGCATGTTCATCCATTGGGGATTGTATGCGATGCTGGAAAGAGGCGAGTGGATTCTTTTTTCGGAAAAGCTAAATGTCAGCGAATATTCCAAGCTGTCGGAGGATTTTTCTGCACAGAGCTTTGACGCTGCCGCATGGGCGAAAGCCGCAAAAAATGCCGGGATGAAATATATGGTTTTAACGGCCCGGCATCACGACGGCTTTTGCCTGTTTAACAGCAAGGCGAGTAGTTTTAACAGCGTGAACTCCGCCGCGAAAAAGGATTTTGTACGGGAATACGCGGACGCTTGCCGAGCGGAAGGCCTTAAAGTAGGACTCTATTACTCACCGTTGGACTGGAGATTTCCCGGCTACTTCTTGCCAGAAATGTATTGGGACAGCGCATTGGAGATGAAAAAGCAATGCCACGAGCAACTGCGAGAACTCATGACAAACTACGGAAAAATCGACCTGTTATGGTTTGACGGAGAATGGCTTGCACTGGGAGGAATGGATTGGAATCCACAGATAGGCTGGAATCGCAACGAAGATTGGATGCATAGCAAGTTTTTTCAAGTGAATTACTTTTGGGAATCAGAGAAAGTCATCAATATGATTCGCGAGCTGCAGCCCGGCATCATGATCAACAATCGGTTTGGATGGGAGGGCGACTTTCATGTTCGCGAGAGAAGAATCGATGGAATTCGCACGGATAAGCCGTGGGACTCGAACGACTGCATTGCCGACTCGTGGGGATATATTCCCGAAAGACCGGTTCTATCAACAGCACAATTGGTAAAAAATTTAGTGTCTATTGTTGTTCGGGATGGAAACTATTTGTTGAATATAGGGCCGACCGGAAATGGCGATATGGAACAAAGTCAAGTCAAACGATTGGAAGAGCTTGGTAAATGGCTGGAAAAACATGGGGAAAGTATTTATGATACCAGAGGCGGTCCGGTTATTCCCGGGAACTGGGGCGGGTGCACCTACCGCGGCCATACGGTATACGTCCATATTACCGACTGGTGCGACGATAAAATTGTGTTTCCGATTCCATCTGAAAACAAGCTGAGATCTTTCAGCAGCTTGACATCAGAGCAGGTAGATGTTAAGGAAAGTGAAGGGAACATAGAGATAAAGGTTGCAATCGAATTTCGAGGGCAGTACGTCACCATAGTCCGGCTCCAGTTTGAAAGTGAAATTGTTTGGGAAGGCATTACCACTCGCGAAAATGACGCGTATGGGTTAGCGGACGGCCTACAATAAGCTTATGTTTAATCAGAACGGAAAATCATATAATTTCACCTCTTTTACGGCTATTTTCGGAGCCGTTTATGCCTTGTGCGGAAAGGAATGGTATTATTATGCAAGGAAAAATGAAAGTGGCTATTATGACCGGTGTCGGTAAAATGGATTGGTCAGAACGCGATATACCAAAACCCACCACTGATGAGGTGTTGGTCAAATTGGAATATATCGGTATTTGTGGAAGCGACCTTCATTATTATGAAACGGGGGCTATCGGGGATTATGTGGTGAAAACCCCATTTGTATTGGGGCACGAGTCAGGGGGAACAATAGTGGAGGTAGGGGAAAATGTCCGGCACCTTAAGGTGGGTGACCGGGTCGCTTTAGAACCCGGCAAAACCTGTGGTCACTGCGAGTTTTGCAAAACCGGCAGATATAATCTTTGCCCCGATGTCATTTTCTTTGCGACGCCTCCGGTTGATGGCGTATTCCAAGAGTATGTCGCCCATGATGCAGGGCTTTGCTTCAAGCTGCCTAATAATGTAAGTACGATGGAGGGCGCGTTAATTGAACCATTGGCGGTTGGTTTCCATGCCGCAAACCTTGGAGGCGCACATGTGGGCCAGAGTGCTATTGTAACAGGAGCGGGATGTATCGGGCTAGTGTCTATGATGGCTTTAAAAGCAATGGGAGTTTCACGGGTCTATGTGGCAGACATTGTGCAAAAGCGTCTCGATAAAGCGATGGAACTTGGCGCCGACGGAGTTATAAACGCAAGCAAAGAAGATGTTGTGGATTCCGCGATGCAGTTGACCGAACATAGCGGCTACGACTTATGCATTGAAACCGCCGGATCTGAAATTACGACTCGGCAAGCAATTCAGGTGGCAAAGAAGGGCGCTACAATTGTTCTGGTAGGTTATAGTCCGACAGGTGAGATGACACTTCCCATGAGCGTTGCGTTGAATAAGGAACTCACCTTTAAAACCGTATTTCGCTATCGACATATCTATCCCATGGCAATTAACGCGGTTTCGTCTGGAAAGGTAAATCTAAAAGGTATTGTTACCAACATATTCGAATTCAACGATATTCAAAACGCCATGGATAAAAGCATTTCCGATAAAACTGGCATAGTCAAGGCTGTTGTGAAAATTGCTGATTGACGAATAAAGTTATTGCCTACTTGAATAGCTTCGGCTGCCGCCCTGATTGAGAGAAATGGGCTTTGCGCTGTAGGGGCAGCGGTTTCCTAGCAGCTCTCCTGCCTAAAAGCCAGAATAATCGAATCAAGGTATGGGGATAAAACCTGCCCTAACACAATCTCATTTGCATTTCGAAAGGATGGTGACTTGTATGTTAAGGCAAAGGCTTTCCGGCAGTATTTTTATAAAGCTTTTTTTGGCATTTTTGATGGTAATCATCCCGATATACGCACTCGGATTATATATGTATTCATGGGGAATCAAAACCGTCCGCGGAGAAATCGCAAATTCCGCAGCGGCTCAAGGCTCATTTTTTCTCGGTGGGCTTGACGATGAATTCAACCGAATAAAGACGCTACTCTATAACTGCGTAAATGATGAGGACTTGCAAAAGCTTGCGATCCGTTACTCGATTATGAGCGATTATGAGGTTGGTCAAAGTATATTGCGGTTGCATTTCCATATGCAGGCCATAAAAAGCAGTAGCGTGTATTTGGAGAATGTAAGCACACATATTAGCGCGCCTCTTCGCACGATTTCCGCGAACAGGATATTCAACACCTTTGATTTGGATTGGTACGAAAAACTTAGCAGACCCGTCCGGAAAATACGATCCCGCCATAGATATATCGTTTGTGCGTTGTGTTGACGACGACCTTTCGACCAACATTCTTCCCGATACGCCCGGTGAAACAATTGAGGATAACCGTTGGCTAACGCTCTATAGGGACGAACTCGGCATAAACATTACTTATGATTGGACAGTTAAAGGCGGCTACACAGAAGATACATACAAGCAAAAACTCAACATGACGCTTGCCTCCGGTGATTTGCCGGATGTTATCACTGTGAGCGCAACTCAGCTTAAGCAACTTGCCGAAGCCGGTGAAATTGAGGAACTTACGCAGTACTGGGAGGACTATGCCGCGCCGTTTACCAGAGAGATTTACAATGGCGAAGGCACATCAGTTCTTGACTCCGCTAAATATGAAGGCAGACTGATGGCGATCCCCTGCATGGATTCGTCGCTGGAAAGTGCGCAATACCTCTGGATCCGCAAAGACTGGCTCGACAAATTGAACCTCCCCGTACCTACCACGATGGAAGAACTGCTTAAGGTGTCCGAGGCATTTACAACTCAAGACCCCGATGGCAACGGCGTTAACGATACCTACGGGCTTACGATAACAAAGGACCTCTATTCCGGCTGGGGCGGTACCGAGGGATTCTTTGCGGGTTACCACGCATACCCCAATTTCTGGCTAACAAAACCTGATGGCAAGGTTGAATGGGGCAGTGTCCAGCCTGAGGTGAAAACCGCGCTCCAAGCGCTTGCCGACATGTATAAGTCTGGGCAGATCGACAGGGAATTTGGCATTAAAGAGGGCGGAGTCGTCGCCGAAACCGTTGCGGCAGGTAAAATCGGTATAGATTTTGGCGAACAGTGGAATCCCATGTATCCCTTTATCAGCAATTACAACAACGATGAGAACGCAGACTGGGTCGGCTACCCGCTGGTATCAATTGACAGCAATAAGGTTATGGTTCCGCTTAAGTTCAGAACACAGCTTTATTATGCCGTGCGCAAGGGCTACGAACATCCTGAGGCAATCGTAAAGCTGATCAATATGCACCTTGAGAAAAACTGGGGCGAAACGAACGACGTCGGCTACTATTACATGCCCGCCGCGAATAATAATAAGGGTGTTTGGAAATTTTCACCTGTAACTCCCGGGCCGGCGACAAAGAACCTTGATATCTTTAATGCGATTGACAACGGGCGTAAAAACGGCACTACAGACACCCTTGAAGGGGAAGCAAAAGTTGTTTATTCCAATGTTGTCGCGTTCGCGAACGGAGATAAAACCCAATGGGGCTGGGAAAAGATTTACGGTGAAGACGGCGTGTTCAGGGCAATGCAGAGTTATCAGGCAAATGGACAGTTGATGTTCGAAAGCTTCTCAGGGGCGCCTACCGATACAATGGTTGAGCGCAGAGCAACGCTTGAGAAAATGGAAAAAGAAGTCTTCATCAAAATCATCATGGGTGAAGCATCTATTGATGAATTCGACAAATTTGTAAGTGACTGGTATTCGCTGGGCGGCGAAGATATGACGAAAGAGGTCAACGAGTGGAAAGACTCCCTGAATTAACACAGGATAAAAGTTGACTTTTACGGGAAGGGTTACCGGAGTTAACGGTAACCCTTCCTACCAATTATAGGCGAGGTGTGAACGATGCATAAAAAATTTCTTACGAAAAAACGTTTGAGGGAATTGCCTCTACACATTATGATTTTGCCGGGACTGGTGTTTCTTCTTTTGTTCAGCTATTTGCCAATGGCCGGTATTGTGATAGCGTTCCAAAAATTTATTCCTGCACGCGGCCTTTTTGGCGACCAGAAGTTTATCGGGCTTGGCAACTTTGAATATGTTTTTAAACTCCCGACTTTCACAAGTGTGCTGTGGAATACCGTGATTATAGCGCTCCTAAAAATCGTGATGGGGCTGATAATTCCGATAATAGTCACAATACTGATAAACGAAGTGAAAAATGTGATCTTCAAGAAAAGTGTGCAGACGTCGATTTATCTGCCACATTTTTTGTCGTGGGTTGTGCTCGGAGGCATATTTATAGATATCCTCTCCCCATCCGACGGTATAGTGAATAAGCTGATTGTGCTTTTGGGAGGGCAACCGATATTCTTTATGGGAGACAACAGATGGTTCCAGTTTACCATGGTGTTTACGGAAACATGGAAAGAGTTCGGATACGGCACAATCATCTATCTTGCAGCGGTGACGGGCATCGACCCGGGACTATACGAGGCGGCTAAAATAGACGGCGCTAACAGGTGGCATCAGACAATACATGTTACACTTCCCGGAATACGCATGGTCATAGTCCTGTTAGCCGTGCTCAGCCTCGGCAATATACTCAATGCCGGGTTCGACCAGATTTTCAACTTGTATAGTCCCCCCGTATACCAGACGGGTGACATAATAGATACGTTCGTGTACCGCATAGGATTGCTTGACGCACAGTTCGGGGTCGCAACGGCGGTGGGTCTGTTTAAATCGGTCATTTCACTGCTGTTTGTATCTGTCTCCTATTTGTGCGCATATAAGTTCGCGGACTACAAGCTGTTTTAGGAGGAAAAAAAGTGAAAAAACGCATTGATTACTTCAATATCATCAATATTGTGATACTCTCACTGCTTTCCCTAATATGTCTAATTCCGCTTGTACATATATTAGCGGTATCTCTGAGCTCAAGCGCGGTGGCCGCAACAGGCGAGGTTACGCTGTGGCCCAAAGATTTTTCGCTGAACTCCTATATTTTCGTGGGCAAACGCGCACAATTCTGGAAGTCGATGTCTATTTCCGTGATGCGGATTATTTTAGGCGGCACGCTCAATGTCGTATTGACTATACTTTGTGCGTATCCGCTGTCGAAGGAGCGTTCGGAATTTAAGGCAAGGACTGTGTACGCGTGGATATTCTTTATCACAATGATCTTCAATGGCGGACTTATCCCGTGGTATATCGTCATCAGGCAGTTTAATTTGCTCGATTCTATTTGGGCGCTGATACTGCCGGGCGCGGTTCCGGTGTTCAGCGTGATATTGTTGCTCAATTTCTTTCGCGAAGTGCCTAATTCGCTGGCCGAAGCGGCATATATCGACGGCGCGGGCCATTTTAGGACGCTCTGGCAGATATATGTGCCGCTGTCTAAACCAGCACTTGCCACGATATTGCTGTTCTCCCTTGTAAATCACTGGAACAGTTGGTTCGACGGCCTGATATTGATGAACAACCCTGAAAACTATCCACTTCAAAGCTATATCCAGACGATAGTGGTACAACGCACATACAGTCAGCTCAGCCGTGAGGAAATCATGCAGCTCGCAACAATTTCAGACAAAACACTGCGGTCCGCGCAGATATTTTTGGGTTCGCTGCCCATCGTGGTCGTATATCCATTTTTGCAAAAGTATTTTGTAAAAGGTATTGTGCTAGGCGGGGTTAAGGGTTAGTAACGCTTGTAAAGTTCTGATTATTGGGAGGATTATATTAATGTCCAAAGCAAAGATAATGTTGGAAAAGGAAATGAAAACCGGCACAGTGGACAAACGGCTTTTCAGCTCGTTTGTCGAGCATTTGGGGCGTTGCGTTTATACCGGACTATATGAACCCGGACACATGACCGCCGATTCCGACGGGTTCCGCGGGGATGTGATGGAGTCGGTTCGGGAGCTTGACATTCCGCTTATTCGCTATCCGGGAGGCAATTTTGTGTCTGGTTACCGATGGGAAGATGGCGTTGGGCCTGTATCTGCGCGCCCTAAACGGCTTGACCTTGCTTGGCGCACGTTGGAAAATAATGCCGTTGGGATAAACGAATTCGCCAAGTGGTGTAAAAATGTGGATGCCGAAATAATGATGGCTCTGAATCTCGGAACACGCGGGATCGAGTCCGCGTTAGATTTATTGGAGTATTGCAATCATCCGTCCGGCAGCTTCATGAGCGATCTTCGCGTTGGACACGGTGTAAAGGAACCGCATAATATAAAGATTTGGTGTCTTGGTAATGAGATGGACGGCACATGGCAAATGGGGCACAAAACGGCTCGTGAATATGGCAGGCTTGCTGCGGAAACCGGACGCGCCATGAAAATGTACGACCCTGCGCTCGAACTTGTCGCCTGTGGAAGCTCCGGGCCGAATATGCCAACCTTTGCCGAATGGGAGGCCGAAACGCTTGACGAAGCGTATGACATTGTTGACTATCTTTCTCTTCACCAGTATTTCGCAAACCGAAACAATGATACCTCCGCATATCTTGCCTGCTCCTTGGAAACAGACCGTTTTATCAAAACCGTAATATCCGTATGCGATTACATCAAGGCGAAAAAGCGCGGCAAAAAGGACATTATGCTAAGCTTCGACGAGTGGAACTGTTGGTTCCACAATGAGAACAGCGATAAGGAAACAATGGAGAAGCATCCGTGGTCGGTTGCTCCCAGACTTTTAGAGGATACCTATACCTTTGAAGACGCGCTTGTCGTCGGGTGTACATTGATTACCTTTTTAAAAAACGCGAACCGTTTAAAAATCGCTTGCCTGGCACAGCTTATAAATGTAATCGCACCTATTGTTACCGAGCCGGGCGGTGGGATTTTCAGACAAAGTATCTTTTACCCGTTCATGCATGTATCAAAATATGGCAGAGGCACGGTTCTTTTTCCGGTCATTTCATCGTCGAAATACGATTGCAAGGATTTCTGCGACGTGCCATTCCTTGAAGCTATAGGTGTATGGAACGAAGAACACGGCGAGCTTGTATTATTTGCCGTAAACCGTGACATTAATAGTAGCATGACCATATCCTGCGACATAAAAAGCTTTGGAGATTATGAGGCCGCATGGCATATAGCTCTTGAAAGCGATGATCTAAAAGCGACGAATACATTGGATAAACCTGATACGATACTCCCCGTCAACAAATCAGGCACATTTGCAGGTGAAAACGGCGTATATGAAGTAACAATCGCGAAAGCATCGTGGAACGTCATATGCTTTAAGCCTGCGAAAATATTATAGCGGAGGTATTATTATAACGATGCCCAAACAATTTACGGTCGTTCAAAACCCGCTGTTTCTCGCCGACTTCCCCGACCCTTGCGTGATCAACGTTGGCGGAACTTACTATATGTCAAGCACATCCATGCATTTTATGCCCGGTATACCAATTATGCGTTCGTATGATTTGGCGCATTGGGAAATTGTTTCGTATGTTTATGAAACGTTGCTTGATAACGACGCGCACAATCTTCAAAACGGACAAAATATTTACGGTGCCGGTTCATGGGCTACCTGTCTGCGTTACCATAATGATTGGTTTTATGTATGCTTTAACAGTAACGATGCAGGTAATACGTTTGTATATCGTACGCATGACATTGAAAACGGCCCGTGGGAACGGGCGATACTTTCAGGTTCCCATCATGACCCAAGTTTGCTTTTCGATGATGATGAAAAGGTTTATCTTGTATATGGATGCGGAACGATATACATAAAGGAACTGGAACCGGATGCTATGTCGGTGAAACCGGAGGGTGTGCAGCAGGTGTTGGTGCAGACTCCCAAGGTTCCGTCGCTCAATTGCGAAGGCAGCCATTTTCATAAAATCAATGGCCAATATTACCTAATGATGATACAGTGGCCTCTTACCGGAAATAACAGACGGATCCAGTGGTGTTATCGTTGCGATACGTTGCTTGGAAAATACATCGGGTGTGTGGTGTTTGACGATGATCTGGATGCTTCAAACCGAGGCGTGGCACAAGGCGGTCTGTTTGAAGCGCAAGACGGTAATTGGTTCGCTATGCTCTTTCAAGATCACGGAGCTGTAGGACGTTGTCCGATATTGCTTCCGGTTGAATGGGACGACGGTTGGCCCATTCCGGGAAAAAACAAAAAAACTCCGAAAAATTTCATTCTGCCATATGAAGAACATGATGCAAAGCCATTTATACAAAGCGATGAATTTGACTATGAGAAAACCAAACTCTCACCTGTATGGCAGTGGAATCACAATCCGGATTCAAACGCATGGTCGCTTAATGAACGCATGGGTTGGTTAAGGCTTAAAAACATACAAACCGTATCTTGTTTTGAACGTGCTCGAAATATGCTTACCCAACGCACGATAGGCCCCGTATGCGTGTTTTGGACGAAATTAGACACCAGTGGCATGATAAATGGGGATTGCGCCGGTCTTGCCGCGCTGCAATCCGTTTTCGGATTAATCGGAGTACAGATTTCGCCTGAAGGCAAACGTGTGATATATGTTATTGGCGAAGGCGAGAACGAAACTCTACTCGCCTCTTTTCCGTTTGAATCAAACATAATATATTTACGGATACAGTTCAATTTTCTTAGCGAAAGCGACACTGCGGAATTCTCATATTCAACGGACGGGAAAAACTGGCGCGAAGCAGGTGAAAAATTGCATCTGCAATTTCGGCTTACACATTTTACAGGGTATCATGCGGCACTGTGTAGCTATGCCCTGGAACGAGCCGGAGGATATGCCGATTTTGATTATTTACGGGTACAAACAATCAATTAACTGTTCCACTATGTTATCTTGCGCGACATTTGTAATTATGGAAATACAACGGCAATCCAAAAGCTCAAATATTGAGATAATGCCGAAAAATGGATTGAAGAATTCTATTATATAGGCTCTACTGAAAAACAATGTTTATTAGAAAAGCGGCAGATGAGGCGCAATTAAACTTTATATTTACATACTTGGTGATGGCAGATAGGTTTTGTCCGTATCCATAGTTTCGCAATACAATTTTGACATATTTGAATCTTAAATACAAAGAAATTCTGATGGATGTCGTAAACTCCTTAGGGTTTATTTTTTGTTTGTTGTAGCAAAACTTGTAGACTTTCTGGTTGTTCAAAGGGAATAAGGATGTGTATAAATCACGATAATAAAGCGATTTATAGCATAAAAAGAGATTGTGATGCAGTCCTTTTTTGCTTTCATAACCTGAAGGCTTACTGAAGGTTTCTTTCACTGTATAATAGCATGAAAATATTAATGTAGAGATTAAAACTCACGCAGAGAATGTATCAAAAACGGTTAAGCTTGTATGGCGTTACCCCTCTTGCTTAGGATTTTATGTTGCAAATAAGGGCGGAGTCCATGACGGACAGGTTTCAATAGTTTTTAGCATTGGATGGAACGTTATGGATGCCCGAAACAAATTGAACTGCGGCTTACACCTTTGCGGATAGATCAACATGTATGTCTTGATAGATGACCAGAGTCGCAAAAGGAATAGGGTGTAAGTTAATGTCTGTGACAATACAACCGTATTGCATTCCTACATAGCCATATAATGAACTTGAAGCAAGGCTTTATTCCCTCCTTTTTAAGTATAAGCCTTGCAAATAAGGAAGTATGATCAAGGATGAAATTATATGATTTTGCCAATGCTTGTTGTTGATAAAAATATTAATTTTTCGCAACTAAAACGAGCCGAATGGTTAAGACGTGGAATTCCTACCGTGCAAGCTGTTACTATGCAGGAAGCAATAGAGGAACTTAATAAAAAGAAATTTTTGATGGTCTCAATAAACGCGAATAATATAAACTATATATCGCTGTTAAAGATGGTTGTGGATATATCGTCTGTGCCGGTTATCATTATGACTTCAAACTTTAAGGTATTTGACCAAACACAAGCAGCTTTAAACGGAGCAGAAGGATACACGGAATTTTGTGAGGACATTAATGAAAATATAGATTACGCTATGGCTATCCTGCAAAGGCATAATGAAAGAGATAGAAAGCCTAAAAAGCGCCCAGAAGCCGAGATTTATGAGGATATTCTTGTTTATCCATATTTCCGGCAGGTGTTTTATAATGATATAGAAATAAGTCTCACAAAAACTGAATTCAATTTATTATATTACCTCATAATCAACCGTGGGAGAGTATTAACATTTAGGCAGATATATCGGAAAATATGGGGTGTAGAATATCAAGACTTACCACACAGTATTTTAAGAAACCATATAAAAAAACTTCAAAATAAAATCTATAGTATTACTGGCAGAAAATATATTGAGAATGTCAGAGATGTAGGATATCGTTTTATTAACAATAAACGATAAGTAAAAAAATTGAAAAGGCAAATAATAACAAGTTTCGACAGGAAGCGACTAATAACGAGCCGCGATCTGTCGAAACTTGCGTTTTGTGATACGAGGAAGGTTTATATTGGATATATAAAAGATATTTTTATGGTATATACTCTGAAATGACGGCGAAATATGTCAAATCATGGAAGCGCGCGGTCTTTATTTGTCATGCCGAATAATAATGGAGGAAATACTAAAATGATAGAAGACAAAAAACAAATTGAATCTATTCTACATAACTATACTACTTTGAAACGGGAAGTGCAAGTGCTTGAATTTGAATTAAACCGGATTACAAGAAACCTGCACCCTCAAGCCATTGAAGACCGGATACTTGCCCACTCGGAATGCGAACGTGTAAGTGGTTCCCATCATAGTGATAAAACAGCGAATATCGTTATCGAGCATATTGACAGCCAAATAAACGGCGAGTATCATGCGCTCCGTACGCTAATTAGCAACATTCAGATAGAATTGCAACGTATCGAATATTATCTTTCTCTGATACCAGAGAAAGAAGCTGAAGTTATCAGGATGTTTTATTTTGAGAAATTGACGTGGGCGAAGATAACGGAAAAAGCCCTTAATTCGCAGAGCACCATGCAGCGATTAAAGAATAGTGGAATCGAAAAATTCTCAAAATACTATACTATTCTGGACAAGCTTGACGCTTCGAGATTAGATGTTCGGGCGAAAGTACGGTTTATCAGCTATATCCATGAAGAACGGTTCATGCAGTGCTTGGAACGTGTGGAAGAAGACACAAAACCCGGCGCAGTGGCAATGCTGTATATTATTTCGGGGTGCAATGAACTTTGGGCCACGGATGTAGAAGCCTATTATGATTTTAATTCAGGTGCGACTCTAAATAACCCTGACAGCAAAAACTCTCTTTCTGATAATGGACAAAAGCTATTGGAGCTTTCATACCATTTATCAAATAACTTTAATCGAGATAAACTTGTCAACATTTTGCGCTACTATTTTCCGGGCCTAGAATACGTTCACTTAGAACTTGCGATAGAAGCAGTTAAATTGGCTCTTTTCCCCGAAATTATCTAAAAAAGTAAAATGACCAAAAATTGACCACGTTATGAACTTGCAAACCGTATTTTTCTGTGATAGTATTTAGTCATAGAAATATGCAAGGAGCCTTCGGCGCGTTAATAACGTGTCGAAGGCTCCATTTCTATTCATAAGGAGGAAATGGTTTTATGCCGAGCAAACATCAACTAAAGGATTATCCAGATGTTTTAGATATTGATGAGATGTGCAGCTTAATAGGAATAGGATTGACGACAGGATATAAACTTATACGTTCTGATAAGATTCCATCAAAAAAGATTGGCAGGGCTTATAAAATACTAAAAATAAACGTTGTTCAATACTTAGAAGATTGCAAATGATTGAGCTTCAAAATAAAGATAATTGGATATAAAAATAAATATCAAATTTAGGTGCAACCCTTATTGAAATAGCTTGCCGTGTACTTTATACTGAAATTGTCAATCGTACAACGGCAAGTGAAATATAAACTGCATAAAATATTAAGGAGGATTATCATGATAGCAGGTCACTTGCAGGAAAAACGAGGTTATTACTACATTGTTCTTAATTACTCGGTGAAAGAGAACGATAAAAGCGTTCGGAAAACCAAATGGATTGCGACAGGCTTAGAGGTCAAAGGTAACAAGAAAAAAGCTGAAGCTATGCTCCAAGAATCAAGGAAAAGTTTTGTTCCCGCTTCCACAGCAGAAAACAAGGACGCTCAGTTATTTGCGGACTTCTTAATCAGTTGGCTTGAAATCGTAAGACCAAATATAGCGATACAAACATATTCTTCTTACAGTTATATGGCAAAGTCAATTGTATCGCCATATTTCCGCAAGAAAAGAATCTTGTTGCGGGATATTCATGCAAAAGACATTCAAGAATTCTACACACTGAGAATGTCTGAAGGTGTAACGGCAAATACGGTTATCCATTATCATGCGATAATTCGTAAATCATTAAAATATGCGATGAAGATGGGGATGATACCGAATAATCCGGCAGACAGCGTTGAACGCCCAAAAAAACAGCCTTTTGTCGGCAGCTTCTATGAAGTCGAAGAACTAAACCGCCTATTGCCTCTCATTAAAGACCCTCACATGCGGCTTGCGGTTTCCTTGTCTGCTTTCTATGGTTTACGCAGAAGCGAGGTTATCGGGCTCGGTTGGGACGCAATCAATTTCGAGAAAAAAACTATTACTATATGCCGAACCGCGCATGAATATGTTCTCGACGGCAAGCTATACCGTTCAATTGAGAACAAAACTAAAAACAAGGCTAGCTTGCGAACATTGCCGCTCGTAAGCGATTTTGAGCGGATTCTATTGCAGCGTAAAGCTGAGCAGGAGGAACAGCGAAAGCTTTGCGGTAATTGTTATAAAACTGAGCATCTAGGTTTCGTTATGGTAAATGAATTGGGTGAATTGATGAAGCCTAACTATCTGTCACATGGGTTTACATACCTTTTGAAAAAGCATAAGCTCCGCCAAATTCGTTTCCACGATCTCAGACATACATGCGCAAGCCTTCTGATTGCCGAGGGTGTGCCGATAAAGGACATTCAGGAATGGCTCGGTCACAGCACATATTCCACGACCGCGGATATTTACGCACACCTACAATATAAATCCAAAATATCCGTAGCCAATGTGATGTCTAACACGGGAATCGCGTTACAAAGCCAAATAGCTGCCAATCCGACTTAACGAATTAACAGCTATTTGTGGTGCCGCTGACCGGACTTGAACCGGTACGGAAAAATTTCCGAAGGATTTTAAGTCCTTTGTGTCTGCCGAATTCCACCACAGCGGCAAAATAATATTTATTTCTTCCCCAAAAGTCAGCCAAAAACCAAAAGGGAGACTTTTGGGGGAGACATCAAAATAGTAAACGAATCACAACAACAAAATATGGCTTTATATCAAGGTTTACAAGCTACCACTACTGGCAAGCGCAACGGATTTTAAGTCCTGGGCGTCTGCCAGTTCCGCCACTGCGGCATATTTGATACCTACACATTTTATAATAAAATCGCGTTTACG
>Ga0099364_10003741_pt1 | contig 23442 bp, 22 predicted proteins | sample TergutTh196P3_FD_73070 | JGI IMG/M metagenome (GOLD analysis project Ga0099364, IMG submission 73070) | Microcerotermes parvus P3 segment gut microbial communities from Pointe-Noire, Republic of the Congo - Th196 P3 | ecosystem: Host-associated > Arthropoda: Insects > Digestive system > Gut ...
TTAAAAGATTTTATTAAGAGGAAAGGAGTTTTGAATGAAAAGGATTGTCATTCTTATTACCATTGTTTTGGTTACAGCCGGGATGCTGTTTGCCGAAGAGGCTGTTCTAATAGACTTCTCATTACTTGCAGCAGATATTCGTGTACCCCTTAACCAGAATGATCAAGCAACCAGACCGAACCAGAACCGTCATACAATGATGGATTTTGGACAGTTTGTAGCAAACAGTTTTAGGGATTCCGATAGGGCCCTTATGAGGACGTCTTTGGCGATAGAGCAGTGGGAAATACACTTCACTTCTTCTTCCCGAAGAATTCAAAATATTGAGTTAAGCTATACTCGCGAAGCTGCTTCCAGGCAGTGGGGCACTGTAATGGGCGTAAGGGTACACTTCCCCATTGATCCTGCCTACTCAAAAGCAACGATTGCGCCACCCTTTCAAATCCCTGCATTTGAACCACAGGCTACAATACTTGATGACGGAACCATTACATACGATCAGAATGCAAATGGTATAACCAGAACAAGCCGTTTTGAAGCCCAGGAACCCGGAACACCCGCATACGGTGTTGTTAAAAACGTGGGAACCATTCGTTCTGTAGCGGTTAACGTTTATGGTCTTAACTTCCCCCATGGTCTTAATGTAATTCTTATTGATGACCACGGAAATGAAATCATTTGCTTCATGGGCTATCTTAACTTCGATGGCTGGAGAGAGCTTACCTGGACAAATCCCCAATATATTACCGAAGTAAGAAACAGGGATCTCCGCATAATTCCTCTCTATCCCTTCCATCAGCCCTTTATCAGATTCGGCGGCTTCCGTCTGGATCGTGATGCAGATGCCATTGGCGGCGACTTCATTACCTATTTCAAAGATGTAAAACTCATCTTCGATAAGGCAGTGCTCGATACCGACAGAGACATAGAAGACGAGGATATCTGGAATATCATCTTTGAACGTGAGACAGCCAGAAGGATTCATGAAATGGAAAGGTTCGGCGAGAATCAGGTTCTTCGCTACCTCGACAGCCAGAGACAGGCTCAGGAACCCTTTAATCCGCTTCTAAGGGAATTCGGCTTTACACCTACACCGACTGACGAATAAGTCGATGTAATTAATTAAACAGGCTGTCAGTCTGACCGCATCCTGTGGTCAGATGGGCGGCCTTTTTTTTACTTCCAATTCCATGAAAGCAAAAATCCCAAACAGAAAAATCCTCCACACAGAATACGAAAAACTTTTTCCGGCAAGAACCCTTGCCGTGGGTGAGCTTGAAAAATCCATAGAAAAGGCTCTGGAAAGTCTTCCGTCAAAACCCCGTGTAAACGGCAGATTAAAATCCTTCGACAGTTATTTTAAGAAACTAATCCGTCACCATAAACCAAGACGGGATTCATCCAGAATTAACGATCTAATCGGAATAAGGATTGTTTGCCATTTTCTTGAGGATCTTTCCACCGTGGAGGATCTTTTAAAAAAACATTTCAATGTAATAGAAGTTGAAAGAAAGGGCGGCGACCACACCTACAGGGAATTCGGCTATGAATCCATTCACTTAATGATTACCATTCCCGAAAGAATATTAAAGAAATTCAATATTCCCGGAGAAGAAACTGCCGAAGTTCAAATCCGAACCATATTGCAGGATGCCTGGGCTGAGGTTGAACATGAACTTATTTACAAGGCGGAATTTACTCCATTTGATGATCCCTTAAGAAGAAAGCTTGCTGCCATAAATGCCTCTCTTTCTCTTGCAGATATTATCTTTCAGGAAATAAGGAGTTACCAGCAGGAGCTTAACGGAGAACTTGGAAAAAGGAGATTTACCTTCTTTAGAAAGATCGAAGAATCCACGGACGCCATATTTTTCCCGGGTGAATTAACCGTCATTGCAGAAGAAATCGATATAAACCATTCAGGCAATTCTCCCGAATTACAGGAAAATTCCGGTGATGATGATAAAATTGATGAGGTTTTTAATGCTCCTTCCAGTGATTCCATAGACGATCTTTTATTGGAGGCTCTTTCCGCCCATAATAAAAACAATCTTCAGGAAGCAATTTCTGTTTATACCCATATTCTTGAAATGGATCCCAGTGAGGAAATAAAAGCACTTATTTTCCAGCATAGAGGAATGGCTCACTTTGCCCGCTCTCATTATGAGGAGGCAATTCAGGATTTCTCCGAAACCCAAAAACTGGATGAAAAAGCCTATAAGGCATCTTATTATGAGGGAATAGTCTGTTCCGTACTTGCTCGCTATTCCGGGGCTCTTGAAGCATTCAATAGATCCCTGGAAATAAATCCCTACCAGCCTTACTGCCTCTTTAGAAGGGCTCAGGTCTTCTTTCATTTGGAAGATTATCCCCATGCCTTGAGTGATTGTGAGGCAGCCCTCTCCCTGGAAAACTTCGAAGCCGCAATCAAATTTAAAGAACTGGTAATGTCAAAATTGAAAATGTAGCATCTCCACGGGGAATCGAACCCCGGTTGCCGGGATGAAAACCCGGTGTCCTAACCGCTAGACGATGGAGACATTTGATCTGTTTGTGAACAAATCTATCCATTGAAAATTAGCAATTTTCAATATTTTTGTCAAGTATATCGGAAAATCCTTTGTAAAATAGTTTAATTCACAAAGGCATATCTTCTTAAATCATTTAAGGACTGCCTGGCTCTCTCCCTGACATTGAATGAATAAGGACCTTCGGCAATGGACATTACTGTCCTGATTGCTGCAGGATCAATGAAACCGTCGATTTCGGCAAAGGTTTCAAATGCTTCTATCGCTGCGAGGGCAAGAACATTGTCCGGATTAAGGTTGTTGAAACGGTTAACTATCCATGTGATTACCGTTACCACTTCGCCACCGTCATTAAGTCCGATCTGCATAAGTGATACAATTGCTTCGGTAATAACCAGGGGCTCATTATCAAGAAGCACCATTCTTACAAGGGCATCCTTTGCCTCGGGTGTACCCAGCATTCCAAGATACCTTGCGGCACTTCTTCTTATGTCAGGGAAATTGTTTGTAATGCGGCCGCTCTCCCTTGTTACATTTACAATCCCTTCCATTGCAAGGAATTCCAGAGAAGCGCGAATTTCATCACTGGTATTGCCGGAATCTATTGCCTGGCCGATGAACTCCAGGGCAACCTGCTTCATTTCACGGCTTTCACCCCGGCTCATTTCCCTTATAATCATTTGTTCTATCGACTGCTGAAGAAAAGACTGTTCAACGGTCATCTCCTGCCCCATTATAAAAGCCGGAAGTAAAACTAAAAACAAAAGCAAAGAACGTCTAATTAACCTCATAACTATCTCCTTATAATGTATGCCATACGGCATGTATTTTACTTTTTTTATTAATTCACAATTTTCCAGTCACCATCAATTATTTCAAGACTGTAAAGAATCAGTCTATTTCCCCTATTGTCCACGGTATATGCAATAACATGGTTTTCGGTAATAAAGGCAATATCATCCACCCTGTCATTCTGACGGGAGGGTACTACTATGTGTTCAAAATAATCCCTTGCACTTGTCAGATTCGTTCTTTGAACCTGTCCCGGACTCATTCCTCTGCCCGATGCTACAGCCTGATCCCTTCTGAATAATTCATCAGCCCTTGCATCGAGGAAATCCCTGGAATTAATTTGCCTATAATATGAATCGGACAGGAAATTTCTCCATTGGTTGTAGTTCCTTGCCCTTATGATACTGTTTAATTCCGCAATAAGGGACTGGACATCCGTTAATGTGGATACATAGAGTTCCTCTGTAATATTTACCGGATCAAATTCTACCTCTTCTTCCACAATGATTACAGGTTCCGCATAGACAGGTAATTCAGAGGCAGGTTCCTGCACGATTGGATCAGATATTCTAACCGGTTCTTCCGGTAATGGTTCGGTACTCTCTGGAGGTGAAGCACAGGAAAACACGAGAATAACCGATAGAATAATAATAATTAAAATGGCCGATCTTTCCTGTTTGTTTCTCATATTATATATGTTTATATATAATCGGCAAAAAGTCAAACCCCCATGCAATTATAAGGTAATTTTCTTGTAATATTACCTATTATACCTCCAGCTAAGGGTATAATTCCATCTTCCCGGGAATTCTGTACAGGCGATCCTAAGGCTGATCCTTCCTGTCCTGCCGAATTGAGCTGAAAGATTGACAGAAAAGTCCAGTATCGCCTTCCTTTCCGGTCTTATGGCAAAGCCTAGATTTGTTCCGAGTGTAAAAATCCCCCATCCAAAGCTTATTCCTGCAGAGTTTTTAAAGGAGTCAATCTCTGAAAAAAACAGCCTTCCCTGCGCTGTTATAAGATTGACTGTTCCGCTTAGGGAAGAAGAAAAACTGCCCCTTACCGAACCAAAGGTATAGGCAGTATTGAAATCAAGAACATCAAGGGTTTTTTCGGGGGTCCTTGCATCACGGTTAAAACTAATGGAAACGCGGTTAAACCTTACGAGGAAGCTCTCTTCCCTCCTTTGAGAGGCAGTGGGAGCGGATGGTCTATAATATATTGAGAAGTTGAACCTGTTAAAGTTTTCACTGATTCCCGGGGATCTCAATGAAAGCTGAATCCGGAAGAGCCCCGACCTTGGCCAAAAATATTCATACCTTGCCGCCATTCTTAAGCCCTCGCCTGTATTATTGCCAAGTCTGTCAACAAAGCGGCTGCTTGCTCCGTCTCCTGAAAGGGATAAACGCCAGGGTCTGTTTCCTATGCGTAATGCGAAATTTGCATAGATCCCGCTGCCATAAAACATGGTTTGGGAATATGCAATGTCCGATCCCATTCCGATTAAGGATGAATTAAAAACAAAGGAAAGAGCATATAAATTAAATTCCCTTTCCGGAAGGGGAGGGGAAGAAGAAAACCATGTACCGATATTTCTTTGCGGTAATGCCATTTGCGTATAATAAGCCTCAACCCGGGTTTCCGAGCCCATGCCTGTAATATTAAAACCGCCTGTCAGCGAAAAATTAATCATTTCGTTTTTCTTGATTTTATCAGTATCATTCAGGGAGGCGGAAAGAAATCCGCCGATTAAGGAGAGTTCTCTGCTCTCCCTTTTCCAGGGCAGTGAAAGATAGAGATAGATCCTGTTCCTGTCCTGGGCGGAAGGCTCTGTTTTTAAATCTGACGAAGAGGGAGTTCTGGATTCCATATAGGGGATGGATCTTTGCCAGATATTGCCCAGCCTTGCAGGAAGACCGTAATCACTTTGAATCCCGTAAAGAAAACGGGAGCCGTTATTATGATAAATTCCAAAGGCAGGGTTCAATCCAGCCCTGCCGTCATCGGGCGTAAATGGCAATAATCTCTTATCACTTAACAGGAAGCGAAAGGACAGGTTCCGCTCAGGCAGACCAAGGGAAAGATTCAGTCTATTGTAAAGAGTTCCTCCCGAAAAAATATTACCGGCTTCCGGATTTTCTCCTTCTGCAATCCTGAAGCTATTATAATAGCTTCCCGTCCATAATAAGTTCCAGGTGAAATTCGGAGCTTCCCTGTCCATGGCCGAAACATTCATTGCGCTATAGAGACAGAGTAAAATGATAAATAGATTTTTCCCGTTCATATACCATTACGGCATGGGGATGGATGGCACTTGTGTTTTTTGAAAATATTTTGAAAAAAAAACCGCCGGTATCGTTCCGGCGGTTTTCGTATCATCTCCTTGCTGGAGTCTGCCAAATCTGGCTTTCTTCAAAGCCGTCTATGGATTGAATAAGGTTGAGCCAATAAGCGGCTTCGTTATGGGAGGTATAGGGGCCGACCCTTACCCTGTAATAGGTTCTGCCTTCTATTTCCCTGTTCTCTATGAGGGAAGAAATACCCTTTTCCATAAGGGTTTCTTTTACCAGTTCCGCCCTGGCAATTGTGGAGAAGGAGCCTGTCTGTACCCAAAAATCGTCCTGGACTCTTGACTGGTTTGCAGGAGGCATGGAAACAGGGCTTGCCGTAGGAGGTGCGGCAGGAGCCGGATTTGCCGTTGCAGCAGCCGGAGCAGGTGTAGCAGCCGGAGCACCTGCTGCAGGTGCAGGAGCTGCCGCAGGTGCCGGATTGGCAGGTCTTGCGGCAGGAGCCGGGTTAGCGGCAGGAGCTGCAGAAGCGGCTCTTTCCGGCTGATTGGCTCTTGCTGTAGGAGCCGCATCAGGCACGGCTGCCGTACTTGGCCTTGGAACATTGATCATCCTGTCGGCTTCCTGAGCCTGGGTTGAGCCGCTAACGACAAAATTGGGCTCGGGATTATTGCCATTGCTTTGAAGGCCGGGAAAATTCCCGTTTCCCCTTATTAGTTCCACAGGATCTATATAAACACTGCCGTTTCCATTATTCCCGTTATTGCCATTGTATGGATCATTGGAAGCTGATGGATCGAACATTTGGTTTTCTGCCTGCCGTGGAGAAAGACTTATCCCTGTATTGTTAATATTCGGATTGTTAATATGAGCCATGGGAGCAGGCGGAATGGGCGTTGTTTGGGGAGTAAACATGATAGCCGCCCCAATTGTAATCACCAAAAATAAACCTGCCGAAATTGCCACCAATAATAATTTCTTCTTTTCCATTCTGACCTCAATTTGAATGCACTGTTTGAATGCGCTTGATTATATTCCCAACAGGGAAATAATTTTATCCAAACGGTCTTCCACTTTTCGATGAAAAACCGAGTTCTCTATTGTTTGAATATCGGTTTTTCTGCTGAAATATTGAGGGTAGAAATTTTTCTGGCTATTTATTCTTTTAAAAATGGCAATCCAGGGCAGCTTGTCCCTTTTTTTTGCTCTTAGAATCCTGCAAAGCAGGGGAGCCTTTACAATAATAATCCCGTCCAATTTATCAAAAACACTGGAACGGTGGAGGAGGGCAGCGTTAATTATGCAGGTATCCTTTCTTTCATCAATCCAGGCAATGGTTTCCCTATTGGCAGCCGGATGTATAATGCTTTCAAGAAGGGAGAGTTCCTCCGGTTTGCCAAATACTTTTTTCCCAAGGAGTTTCCTGTTAATTTTCCCGTTAGCATCCAGTATGTCATTTCCAAAATGCTCTATTATGGCTTCTCTCTCCTTTTCCATAACCTGATGGCCAAGTACATCAACATCAAGGACTGGGAAGCCCCTTTTTTCAAGCAATGAGGAAATAAAATTTTTTCCGGCACAGTATTTGCCTGTAAGGCCGATTAATTTTTTTTCTTTCACCTTATAAACATGATGACTGTGGAAATAAAGGTTAGAACCATGATCATTCTACGAAAGAACAGTTCCGGGATTTTCTTTATAAGGAAGATCCCAAGTACAGCTCCGCAAATAATTACCGGGAGGAGGGTTAGTCCAAACATTAAATTATGAACTTGAATATTGTCCCAGATAAAGATCTGAATGGGCATTTTTGCAACATTTATTATCAGGAAGAACCATGCCGTTGTTCCCACAAAGCTGTTTTTCGGCAGAGCCATGGAAAGAAGGAATACAGCCATTATCGGACCTGCGGCATTGCCGAAGGTTGTTGCAAAGCCTCCGGCAATTCCAAAGAGCGCGGAAAACCACCAGCCCGAAGGCGGTGATTTGCTCTTTCCCCTATAATCCATCCAGATCATTACAATCAAACCGGTTAATATGCTTGCACCCATTATGTATCTGAATGCCTGAACCGGAATTAGATGATCCACCATTATGGCGGCTCCAAAACCTGCCAAACTCCATGGAACCAGTCTGATTATATACTTCCATTCGGCATGGTTGCGGTAATAGGAAACCGCCAATATGTCCGCAAAGATCAACAGAGGCAGAACCAGACCGGTACTTTCCCTTGCCCCGAAAATAATGGCAATTATGGGAATGGTGATGGAGTTAAGGCCGCTGAATCCTGTCTTGGAAAGACCAATGAATAAACCAAGCATTATCCATGCGGCCCATTGCCAGGGTGCAAGACTATAGGGGAAAAATGTTGATATGCTCATAATCCCAGCAGGCACTGATTGAAAATATTTTCCAGATATTCCTGTTTGCCGCTTGTAAGCCCCGTTTTTCCGTAACCTGCATCCATGCCGATCTTTGCCAGCTCTTCGAGCTTCATCGAACCCTTTTCAAATTTCTGGCCGTTAGGCGAATCAAAGGATGAATACCTTTTCTTGACGAAGGCCGGAATGAGTTTGCTGTCAATTATCCTCTGTGCAACTTCCAGTCCGACTGCAAAGCTGTCCATGCCTCCGATATGGCCGATGAAAAGGTCGGCCGGGTCAATAGAATTCCTGCGTATCTTTGCATCAAAGTTAAGGCCGCCTGTTGTAAAGCCTCCGATTTTTAAAACCGTATACATTGCCATTGCACATTCATAATAGCTGAAAGGAAACTGATCCGTGTCCCAGCCGTTCATATTGTCGCCGCGGTTCGCATCCACAGAGCCAAAGAGTCCTGCCGCAGCCGCTGTTTCCAGCTCGTGGGCAAAGTCATGTCCTGCAAGCTCTGCATGGTTGGCTTCTATGTTCAGGCGGAAGTCCTTATCAAGACCATGCTGGCGCAAAAATCCGATTACGGTTTCGGTATCAAAATCATACTGATGCTTAGTCGGCTCCATTGGCTTGGGCTCAATATAGAAAGGCCCCTTGAATCCCTGCTTGCGGCCATAATCCCTTGCCATTGTAAGGAAGCGGGCAAGATGCTCCTTCTCCCTCTTTATGTCCGTATTCAAAAGGCTCATATAACCTTCCCTGCCGCCCCAGAATGTATAGCCCGCACCGCCCAGTTCGATGGTTGCATCAATTGCCGCCTTTACCTGTGTTGCCGCAAGAGCCACAACGCCAAAGTCCGGATTGGTTGCCGCACCGTTCATAAATCTGGGATTTGTAAATACATTGGCAGTTCCCCAAAGAAGCTTTACGCCTGTTGCCCTTTGAAGTTTCTTTGCCTTGGAAACAATCTTGAAAAGATTCTTTTCGCTTTCGGCAGGGGAGGCACCCTCTGGCGCAATGTCCCTGTCATGGAAGCAATAATAATTTACACCCAGCTTCGAAAAGAATTCAAAGGCCGCTTCCAGCTTATTATCCGCTGCTTCCATCGGATTCTTCGCACCCTTCATCCAGGGAAGGGGAATTGTTCCGGAGCCGAAGGGGTCTGTCCCATCGGCACAGAAACTATGCCAGTATGCGGCAGCAAAACGCAGATGATCCTTCATTTTTTTCTTTCCGACCTTCTTTTCCGGATCGTAAAATTTGAATGAAAGAGGATCCTTGCTCTTTGGCCCCTCATACTTTATTTTTCCAATCTTCGGAAAGTACTCTTTTTTCCCAACATAATAATCTGCCATAAAATTACTCCTGTTTAGTGTGTTATATTATTCCCCTATTTATATAGGGGGCTTAAAATCCTTAAATATTTTGAATATTCCTCGTAGGATGCATTATACGCTTTTACCGATTTGGAATCCGGCTTGATAATCGCTCCGCCTTCGAGCGTTATGTGCTCATCGGTATAGGAGCCGATTGCTTTCTTGCCGCCTTCCAGCGTCCAAAGAGCCTGAACTGCACCGCCAAGTGCCGCGGCTTCGGAGTTTGCAGGAACCCTCACCGGAAGATTCATTACATTTGCGGCAATGTTCTGCCATAGCGGGCTTTTGGAGCCGCCGCCTGTAAGCCTTATTTCCTTTGCAACGAAGCCAAGCTTATTGAAGCTTTCAAGGCCAATACGCATTCCAAAGATTGCCGATTCCAGGGCGGCTCTTGCAAGGTTTTCCTTTTTAAAATTCCCGGTTCTTATTCCGTTAATGCTTGCTCTGCCATTGGGAAGGTTGGGTGTTCGCTCCCCGTTAAAGAAGGGAAGTACGCTTATTCCCTCAGAGCCAATGGGAGCCATTGCGGCAAGGCTGTCAAATTCCCTTACATTCAGACTGAAAAGTCCCCTGAATTCCTCGCTTGCTACCGTGCAGTTCATCGTGCATAGGAGGGGCAGATAGCCGCCGGTGGACGAGCAGAAGGCAGCCAGATTCCCCTCCGGATCGATTACAGGCTTGTTTGAAAAGCCAAAGAGGGTTCCTGATGTACCAAGGCTCATGGTAAGAAAGCCATCTTTCACGGCTCCGGTGCCGATTGCGCTCATCATATTGTCTCCGCCGCCGGAAGAAACAATCACCCCCTGCGGTATCCCGTATTCCTTCGCCGCCATTTCCGACACAAAGCCGGATGGGCTTCCTGGTGCGATTAAATCGGGGAGACATTTATAGACTATTGGGTCTATGTAGGAAGCAATTTCCTTTGACCATATCCTTTTTCGGACATCGAAGAGGGCGGTTCCCGATGCATCTCCGTATTCGGCAGTATAATTTCCGGTTAAAAGGAAATTAATATAATCATGGGGCAGAAGTATATGGGAGAGCTTTGCAAAGGCGGCAGGTTTATGTTTTTTTAGCCACAGCACTTTGGGAGCGGTATATCCGACCCTCATGGGAAGGCCGGCTTTTTTTATCAGGGCTGCCTCGCCGCCCGCTTTTTTGGTCAGCTCCTCACATTCCTCCTGAGTGGAGGTATCGCACCAGAGTTTGACATTGTAGAGAGCCTTGCCCTTGGCATCCAGAGGAACAAAGCCATGCTGCTGACCTGAAACCCCAATCCCAACAATGGTTTTTTTTCCGGCCTTGCTTAGTTTGGCAAATGCCTTCTTCATGGCATCGGCATACCATTCGGCCTTTTGCTCACGGCTTCCATCACCTGAACTGATCATATCGATTGGAATTTGTGATGTTTCGGTAATGGCTTTTTTTTCATAATCATAAAGGATGATTTTACAGCTCTGTGTTCCCAAATCTATTCCGCAAAGGGTTTTCATTCAAATTCCTCCATTTCTAACAGTATAAAATAAATGAACCCACTTTAACAATGAGTTTTTATTAATAAATAAAATTTACAACAGATCGCTTCTTCCCCTGTTCTTGATTTCTTCGGTAATTTCCCTTATCCCCTGTGAATGACCCTTCTTTGTTATCATTAGAACCGGAGGCCCTTCTTTGCCCGTTCTTAAAACTACTATAAGATCCTCCACCCCCCAGAGTGCAACCGGAATATCGGATTTCACATAACAGGAAGCGAGAGCTTCGCTGTTCCCGAAGAGGGGGGCTGACTGTTCCGCCGTCATTGGAGCTGAAAGCGAAGCTTTTTGCGGAGCAGCCGGCGGCGGCAGGGAATTTGCCGATAAGGATTCTGAGAGTTTCGCATAATCGTCCCAGCTTCCCACATCCTTCCAGGAAAAATCCGCCCTTATCATAACGGTTTGATCGCATTTTTCCGCAATTGCATAATCGAAGGAAATGGCATGGGTGTTCTTAAAAACCTCTTCCAGATTTTCCCAATTAACAAGGATTTTTAATCCTTCCTTTTTTATATAGGCATCCTCGGCAGGAGCTTTCAATATGCCGAATGCATCAATAACATTTCCCGCATTTCGGGAGAATTCTTTTAACATGAAGTTAAGGGAAAAAACAAACATTCCGGAGTTCCAGAAATAATTTCCCTTTTCCACATAGAATTTTGCTTTCTCTGCATCCGGTTTTTCGTGAAAGGAAATCACCTCGAAGGAATTTTCCGGATCCAGAGGAGTACCTGCTTCTATATAACCAAAGCCTGTTTCATTCCTGTCCGGCTTGATGCCAAAGACAGCGAGCTTCTCTTGCCTTGCAAAGAGGGAAGCTTTTTCTGTGTCTTTTAAGAAAATATCTAGAGGCTCAATTATATGATCACTTGTTAAAACAAGGATATTATCTTCGGAGCCGGACGGAAGATTCTTTTTAATATAGGTAAGTGCAAAAGCAATGGCCGCTGCTGTGTTTTTTGCCATGGGCTCGGTAATCATTACTATGCGTTTTAGTTCCGATTCTTCAAGTGATTTGCAATCAGAGGCAATGGCATCAATATGACTCTTCCCAGCAACAATGACTACAAGTCCGTCTCTGGCGGAAGAATTAGCAGAAGAATTAGCTGAAGGATTTTCTGTAGAGGTTGTAACAGCCAAGGCTCTTTTAACAGAGGAGGAAAAAAAACTTCTTCCATTATCCTCTGTTAAACTCATCCCCTGCGGCAAGGCCATGAACTGCTTCGGCTTTTTAGATGTGCTTTCCGGCCACAGCCTCAGACCCGATCCTCCGGCCATTATTATACATGCAGCAAACATGGATCAATTATAATATGCTTTTTAACGAATCTGCAAACCTTTTAAGCATGGCAGGAATGTCAATCTCCTGCGGACAGAGGGGACTGCATTTTCCGCAGGCAATACATGCCGAAGGCAGCTCTTTTTCCTCCATGGTTTTTATTCTGGCCAAAGGAGGATTATCCAGAGCCGTATCATTTGCCATTGATAAAAGCCTCGGGATGTTTAGTTTCTGAGGGCAGATTTCGCAGCAGTATTCGCATGAAGTACATGGAACCAGATCAAGGGTATTTTCGATAATACCTTTAAGAAGCTCCATTTCACTATCGGTTATGGGATTGCTGGTTTTGAAAAGCTCCGCGTTTTCTACGATTTGTTCCATCGTACTCATTCCACTTAAAACAACAGCCACATTAGGAAGGGATTGAAGGAAGCGAAGTGCCCAGGAAGCTATGCTGTCATTCGGTCTTGCCTCTTTCAAAATTGCATTTGCCTTATTGCCTAAAGATGCAAGCCTTCCCCCCCTGACAGGCTCCATTGCAATTATGGGCAGACCATGGCCGGTAACAACATCGTAAATTTTATCGGCTTCATAAAGAATCCAGTCCATATAGTTAAGCTGATACTGAACAAATTCAAAGCAATTTTCATCGAGGGTCTTGCCCCATTTTATGAAGTTGTCGATTGTTTCGGCTTTTGCATGGGCGGAAAAACCAAGGTGACGAATTTGCCCTGCCTTCTTTTTTTTGAGCAGATATTCAACGGCACCCAGTTCCGCATCCGTATACAGTCCATAAGACCTTTCGCTTAGATTGTGAAGCAGGTAAAAATCTATATAATCTACAGAGCATCTTTTTAATTGATCTTCAAAAATCTGCTCGATGGAATTGATCGTTTCCCCTGCAAGATAGCCGGTAACAGAAACCTTACCGTCCTTATATTCAAGCTGGTGGCCGGGAAGCTTTGTTGCCAAATACCAGCTATCCCTCGGATACTGTCCAAGCACCTTTCCCACAAAGGGTTCCGACTGGCCTGTCATATATCTGTAAGCGGTATCGTAATAATTCACGCCATTCTCGTATGCATATTCGATGATCGCCCTTGCCTTTGGCTCATCGATTGGTCCCCTTGGAGCAGTAACGGGAAGCCGCATATTTCCCATTCCGAGCCAGGACAGTTTTTTATCTTTGAATTGTTTATAGAGCATTTTATCCTCCAATTGATTGTTTTTCATGTTAATTATACAGGGAAAATGGAAGATTGTCATCCTTGCCGGTTTCGGAAACTTTGCTGATCGGAATGTTCCGAGATGTCGGAAGCTTTAAATGTTCCAACATGTCGGAAACTTTGGTGATCGAAATGTTCCGAGATGTCGGAAACTCTGAATGTTCCAACATGTCGGAAGCTTTGCTGATCGAAATGTTCCGGGATGTCGGAAACTTTTTATGGAGCCAAATTCCGGGAAATTTCGAAAAAATTATGTGATAAATGTCATATTCCTGTTAGATATATTTATTTTTTGGCTAATACTTAGACCATGAAGAAACCAATAAAATCGCCTTTTTGGGATAGGGTTAGAGCCTTAATTAGAGCCAATAAAATATCCCAGCGGAAATATGCTGTTTATATCGGAGTTCCTTATGGAACATTAAAAGACTGGATGTGTTATGGAGTCTGGCCTGATATCCTTTCTGCTGTTAAAATAGCAGAATCCCTTGGAGTAACAATGGAATATCTGGTGCGGGGAAAGGACTCCATATCTTCGGAGACAAAGGAAAAAGAAACTAAGAAAAGAAAAGAGGCTGCAGAGAAGATCAAGAAGATGCTGGCCATTATAGAAAAAAATGCCAATATTATTGGCTGATATAATGTTTTCACCATTTTAGTTGTAAATTTTTTTTAGGAGTTTATTATGAGTATTAAAAAAATATCGCTTGCTTTTATTTCTCTTTGGGTTTTTGCCCTGGCTCTGCCGGCTCAGTCCGGTCAGGAAATTATTAACCGGGAAATTTTTATTCTCGATCAGGAAAGTCCCTTTTCTGTAAGCATGAATATACCTTCGCGCTGGAGAGCTGAGACCCAGCCGGGAATAAACCTGCCTCTTATGGAAAGGACTTTCAATATACGGCTCGATCTTCCATCCGGTGAAAAAGCTGTATTGATCATCACCATAGGACAGACTGCATTAGGGGGACCAATATCCGGAAGGGATCCAATATCCCTCGAACAGTTTAACCAGTTGGCAGAAAGCAGGGTGTCCGCTCTAATGCCCTATGCAGTAGAAGACAGGGCTATTTTTCATGATGTCATTATACCTAATGGCTATGCCCGGTATTCCACAATTACCGATGCATCATTGGTGGATAAGGTGATCCCTCCGAATGAATACCTGTACCTGACAATGTATTTTGCGAATTACGAAAATGGTTCTTTCGTTTTTGCATCCTATCTTTCGGATCATATGGAAGATAATAATTTTGCACTCATGCTGGATCTATTGGCTTCCATGGAATTCTTTATGTAGGGAATTTTTTATGTAGAATGGCCTTTATTCGTCTTCTTCAAGTCTATTTGTCAAAATGACTTCGATATCTTTTAAAATGACTGTTTTCAGGTTTTTTTTTCCGGAATGTCTGATTTTGTTGATTAAAAATAAATCCAAAGTATCTTTTCCCAGTGCTTTTGCAATTCTTTCCATCATATTAACCGAGGGAAAACGCTTGCCGGTTTCGATTAATGCTATGTAGTTATCGGTAATATTGGCCAATTCAGCCAATTTTGCCTGTGATATACCCAAATTCTTGCGGTAAAGACGCATATTTGACGCTAAAACTTGTTTTAAATCGGTCATTTTTTATCCTGATAATATAAACACATATTACTTTCATAATTGTTATGTTTACTATTGACAATAAGTATGGTAAAATAATCATAAATATCTTAAAAATAGACAAATTGTTAGGCGTGAGGACGAAATGACATTTACAAAGCAATCTCCCGCACAGGTAATATTAAACAGGGATGAAACTACCAGACTCCTGGAAGAAGGAATTCAGGATATCAATATAGTAAACATCGAGTTAAAAAAAATTTTTGGTGATCTTGTTATTCTTCAAAATAAGCTTAAAAACCTGGATGAAAAAATCAAAATAAAAAAGGAGAATGATAATGAAAATCAAACTTAAACTTTCTCTTTTGGGCATTGCCATTACGGTAGCGGTTGCCATGACCATTTCCATAGTTCTTTCTACTAGAGCCGGAAATATAAGCATGGAGCTTAGCATAGATGCATTGCAGAACCTTAACGATGAGCAGGCAGAGTACTGGAGCGGCAGGGTAAACAGTCATCTAAGGGTGATACATACCCTTGCAAATATAATGTCGCATTATGAAAATTTTGAAACTGAAAGCAGACGGGATGTTTTTGATGAAATGATACGCGGAGTAATGGAGACAGAGCAGGTCTTTTTCGAAATAGGCATGGTTTGGAGACCTAATGCCATAGACTCTGATGCAGAAAATATCGGCAGGGAGGGTTCCACTCCTTCGGGGCAGTATGCCGCCGTTATTACCAGGGATGAAATAACCAATGAATTAACCCTTCGCTCATCTACTGCAATCGATGGAATCATGGATCATATTAACGGGCCGAATGCCAGGCAGGACAGGATTATGACGCCTAACCTTATTCAAAGAAGGGGAATGGAGAATCAGGTTGTACTGATGTCCGTTCCCATTATAAGCAGCAGAACAGGTCAGGTAGTCGGCATGGTTTCCTGTAATCTTGATCTAATAGCCGTACAGCCTTCGGTTGTTCAAACAATGAACAGTAATCCAGATATTGCGGCGATGTCCATCTATGCAAATAACGGTTATATAATTGCATCTTACCAGAGTGAAAATATCGGTCATCTATTGCACGAAGTTCCCACCATGTTCGGAAACAGCCTTGGTGAAGTCCAGAGGGTTGTACAGGAGGGAGGACATATGATCCTTGACGGATATTCGGATTTTTTAAGATCCAACACCAAAGTTGATCTTAGTTCCTTTACCATAGGCAATTCTGATACTTCCTGGACTATCATGCTTGCCAAAACTGAAGATACGATAATGAATTCCGTTCAAGCCATGACCAATTTTGCAATTATTATTGCGGCTGCCGTAATAATTTTGGGTTCAATTATAGCTTATTTTTCGTATAACTCCATGACAAAACCTATAGTGACCGTTACCGAAACCTTAAAAAATATTTCCGAAGGGGACGGAGATCTGACCCAAAGCATAAATGTAAGTTCCAAAGATGAATTAGGCAGCATGGCAAGATATTTTAACCTAACACTGGATAAGATAAGGGTAATGGTAAGGAATGTAATGAATGAAACGGGGATGATTACCGAAATGAGCACATCCCTTTCCAACGACATGACCGAAACCGCCGCTGCGATGAATGAGATTACGGCCAATATTCAGAGCATTAAAACAAGGATGATAAACCAAAGTGCCGGAGTTACCGAAACAAATGCAACCATGGAACAAATTTCGCTTAATATAAATAAGTTAAACGGCGAGGTTGAAAAACAGACTAACAGTGTTTCACAGTCATCGTCCGCCATAGAGCAGATGCTTGCAAACATTCAATCGGTCACCCAGACCCTGATAAAGAATACCGAAAATGTGGATAAACTGATGGAAGCCTCCGAAGTCGGACGTACAGGGCTGTCCGATGTAGCGTCTGACATACAGGAAATTTCCAGGGAATCCGAGGGTCTTTTGGAGATCAATTACGTTATGGAAAACATTGCAAGTCAGACCAATCTTTTAAGCATGAACGCTGCCATTGAAGCAGCACATGCAGGAGAAGCCGGGAAGGGATTCGCTGTAGTGGCGGATGAGATCCGTAAACTGGCAGAAAGTTCGAGCGAGCAGTCAAAGACAATCAGCATGGTATTAAAGAAAATAAAAAATTCCATCGATAAAATAACCCATTCAACCGACAATGTGCTTTTGCGTTTTGAGGCCATTGATACAGGTGTTAAAACAGTTGCGGAGCAGGAAGAAAATATCCGCAATGCAATGGAAGAGCAGGGGCAGGGCAGCAAGCAAATTTTGGAATCGATCGGCAGTCTGAATGATACAACACAATCGGTAAAAAGCGGCTCACTTGAAATGCTTGAAGGTGCAAGGGAGGTAATGAGGGAAACGGAAAACCTGGAGAAATCCACCCAGGAAATTTCCGGCGGCATGAATGAAATGGCTTCCGGAGCTGATCAGGTGAATACAGCCGTTACTCATATAAACGATCTGACCAATAAAAACAGGGAAACAGCGGACAGATTAATGAGGGAGGTAAGCAAATTCAAGATTGATTAGGGTTTTTTGGGATTAATATATATCCTTTCTGTTTTGTTCCATTCATTTAGTTTATCCCTAAATTCTTTCCACATTTTGGATGCCATAGATTCGGCACTGCCTTTTGAAACATTATTATGGTATTTTTGGTATATTTCGTATTGGTTTGGTTTTTTTTCTTTCAGGATAAATTCATTTAAAATATCTGTATCCAGAACAGGGCATAAAGGATCAAAATCCATTTCTTTATCTTTACATAAATTAATTGTGATTATTGCCCTAATGCAATCCTTGTCTTTTTCATTCTCTGCCAAATAATTCTCTATAAAATTTTTTATCTTGTTAATTCCTGAAGGTGAATATTTTTTAGTTAATTCATCTTTTGGATTCAATACGCCATCATAATTAAAGGCACTTGGGATTTCTTCCTGATCCAGGTAACTGAGGGTTTCTGTATTTCCATCTTTATCGAATGTAAGAGAATCTAATTCGTGTATTTTTATAAGACTGGTAAGATTGATATAATCTTTCGGAGCTCTAAAATGTTCCGATTCTATGTCCTTTATTTCAGAAATTGTTGGTTTTCTATTATTTTCAGAAATAAATAATTCAATTTGCTGATCTATCTTTTTATTTTTTTCCAGCTTTTCTCTTGGAATTTTAACAAATTCTTCTTCTCTTTTAATCCGTGCAGATTCCCTATTTAATGATGTTTTAAGGTATCTAAAAAAGCCTTCCTTATTTTTTGGTACATAATCCCTTGCCTCTCCAAGGAAACGGCGGAGAACATTATAGATTTCCTCCCCCATGAGAGAAACTTCAGTACCAAATATGATCTTTTCAGTTCTAATGTCATTGTCCGATTTTTTTTTCCAATTAAAAATTAAATTCCAGAGCTGCAACAGGTATTTTTGTTTGTCCGGCAGAGATTCGTCAAGACAAAGCATATAAAGTGAGAAAATTTTATTTTTTAATTGCTGTACTTCCATTCATGCTCCTTACATTGCAAAAAAGTCTTTTAATATTCCGGAGGCGGTGTCGGCATCCATTTTATCCATGGTACCCATGAGCTTAAAAAGATAGTAGAGGGAGGTTAAATCAAAAATCATGGGACTTACCGGATCCCCTTTTTCTTTGGGAAATTCTACCTTGCCGTAAACAAAAAATTCCAAAAAGGCATCGCGGAATTCTTCAACAAATCTTAGGGCGCAGAAAAGAGAAAGAATCTCTGGCTTGCTTCCATAGGTAATATCCGTATAAAGTTCTGAATTTTCGGGGATTTTTTCGGAGAGGTCTGTAATAAGCTTATTATAGGTATTTTTTGTGGCTAAAAATTCCATTTCTACCGTATCATAGCTTAGAATGGCTCCAATATTCTTGTTAATGCCTTCAAGTTCATCAATAAATACTTTTTTGTTTTCTTCGCCCAAGCTATTTTCACCTATAACCTGAATATAAATTACTTTAAGCTCATCCCCCTTTTTTAGGGTCTTTGCAAAAATGGCGTTAATGGGACAGCGGACAGGTTTATCGTATTCCAGGGACTTATTCCCGTCTACAGGGTAAATAAGCTCTCGAATTTCATCCGGCTGCCTTATTGGCAATGTTATTACAGCAACTTTCATTTTTCTCTCCTTACACTATATAATACCCGGTTTATTGGAAACTTAACTGGTTTTGGGAAGATATTTAATTATTTTTTTTATTTGTCTGTTCATTTTCAGGTATACTTACCGGTACACCGGTTGCGGCTGTTGCTGCCATAGAAGCCACTTTTTTTGCAGCTTTCTTTGCTTCAACCGCCGCTAATTTTGAATCTTCGGCAATACGGGAAGAAACGCCAATAAAATCATTCTTAAGATCTGATAATAGATGAACATGATCTTTTAACTGCAAACCAATACTTACAAATGCGCTCATTATATAGACAACGCCCCAAAGACCCATTGCCATGTTTAATCCAACAAATCTAGGTATTGTCATAAAAAAAAGCCCAAGCCATATAAACCCGGCAAAGGTGCGCATTCCAATCCAGGAAAAAATAACAGCTAAAAATAAAAATGATTGTGAAGATATATTTATAAGTGGTATATTCCAGGGTTCTTTTGGGAAAAAAAACTCAAGAAATGATGCGCAAAATAATATATTCAAACTAACTATTACTGTTTCATACGCATTTGAAAATAATTTTATTCTGCCTCTTACAACTATAGATAAATACAAAAAAATACCGGCTAACGATGATAATAAAGAGGGAGCAATTGAATAAACTGTTGTTGTCCACGGAATCCAAAGAAACGTTTTTGTATAGGAAAATACTTGTGTAATACTCATAAAAACAGGAATAAACATAAATATAATTGCGAATTTTTTCTTTTTTGTTCCCTTTCCGGTAAAGAATAAGATAATGGCATAAGCTGCAATTATAATTGGTAATGCAGAATAATTAATAAAATAAGCTCCGATAAGACACCATATGAATAAGACAGTCAGAATAATAATAAATATTTTTCTTTTTTTATTCATTATTTTCCTCTAAAAATTATAAGTATGCCGGCCAAAAAATAATCCTGAGAATATTATCCCATATATCTCTGGCTTGTATATCTCTACGCTCAAAAACAATAATTGCAGTATCTTCATCCCATGATTGCCGGTGTTTGGCATATTGGCGACCGTCTGTGTTGATCAGGACTATTCCATATAAAACACCTTTTCTTAATTGCAGTACAGTTGTCCCATTAATCTCTATACTTCTGGTAATTTCTCTAGGTCTTCTATTAGATTCCATTTCTTCTATTATTATTTGGGTAATCCTTGTATTCGTTCTGTTTTCAATAGTAAGGTCTACCCTTTGTCTACTTCCACTCGCATAAACTGTTGAAGGAAATAATACCAAGAGGAGATTTAATATTACCAAAATAAGCATTTTATGCATCCAATATACCTCTTACACTATATAATGCCCGGTTTTTCAGGAACTTAACTGGTTTTGGGAAGATATTTAATTATTTAATTGCATTCTCATGGCTTCTTCGCGTTTTTTACAAATTTGATATTGGGAATCATCACAATCCTCACAACTATGTGGATGTTCTCCAATATGTCCTATTAAATATCTTTTTTTTGATTCTATCCATTTGAAATAAATTCTTCGTGATAATAATAAATTACGGGTTTTACTATAAGTTACAGGTTTAAGATGAAGGGAAAAATATTCGTCATATCCGAAATGTCTTGTTTTTAATGCACAAACAGCATATATTTTAGAATCAGGAGAGCATAAACATCCATGCGCATTTAAATAATATTTTAATTTATCATCAATCTCATTCTCTAAATACTTTTTTTCAATTAGAAAATCTTTTGATTCATTTAATGTTTTCATATACAAATATAATATATTTAAAAAATCTGATTTAGAAACAACATTATTATTTTCTTCTTCTTTATCAGTAAGTAAATTAAAATCCAAATTTTTTTCTATTTCAGGAATAGATATTTTTTGGTCAAAAATAAAATTCGCGCTGTTTTCCTTAAAGATTTCATTGTATGCCTTAACAGAACTGGTAAATATATTCTGTGGCAGTATTTTATCTATTTTTTTTATTCCTATTATATTTACTTTTGTTTTTATACCTGTTTTGTAAAAAGTAACTTCTTCCTTAGTTTTATCTAAATTACCGCTTATAACCAGATAATTAACATCGTTTGAGTTATAATTTATATTCATATCTGCAAGAAAACCAAGGTATAATTTAAATTTTTCATACAGCTTTGATTTTGTTGGATATAAATTTATGTTGGAATGAGTAATATTTCTAAATTTTAAATCAGGATGTTCTTCATTTTTTCCTAATATATTTTCATAAATACCTATTTTACGATTTTTTCTTTCTTCCTCTTTGTTCATTATTTTTAATAAGGTATTATTAATAAATTTTTGCAGAGTTGGACTATAATAAATTATTTTTTCTTTCACAGTGTTTTCGCTATTGGTTATTTTTTGAATTCTTTCTCTTGTTTTATAGGGATATGATTTTTCATCTTTAATATAATTAACTATATTTTTCATATAACTGACTGTAATCGAAGCATTCCTTTCTGCTTTCCGTAGAAAGAGCATATTGGTGATATGCTTCTGGAGGTTTTCATGTTCCTTTTTAATATCTTCTTCATTTTCCTTGGGAAGTGCCAATACACTGCTGTCAATCGTGAGGTTAATCATTAATCTGCTCCGAATCGTCTTCACCTTCATATGTAATTTTTTCATTTAAATTATCAAGAATCTCTTCGTCAATTTTATGTCTTTCCTCAAAGAAACCTTCAGGCCAGTCTGTATAACCGGCATATTCATTTATTTCTATTGGAATAACCTTTGTCCCGGAATCACCCTTTTCAAAAAAATATATTTTGGTAATATTTTTTATGTGTTCGCTGTTATTTAAAAGTGATTTACTTATTCGTGCCCGGAATATATCAATAAAATATTCGCTATGGCTTTCGATTATGCATTGTTTGCCAAGTAATGCCAAAGAGATGAAAAAGTCAGCCAGACGTGCCTGCATAGGAGGATGAAGGTGTAATTCCGGCTGCTCAAAAAGAAGTATGGAATTTTTTTCGGCTAATAGACCCATTGCCAAAATCGGAAGTACCTGGCTAATGCCAGTGCCGACTTGGGTAAGATCAAGAAAACCATCCGAATCATGAGCTTTGTGTTTAAATGGTTTTATTTTTAACGAAAAACCAATATTATCAATTTGCTCAACTTTTATTTCTTTGGCTATTTCCAAATATTCAAGCCAGTTTTCCAGGGCTTTTTTGAAGGTTAAGATTTCCTTATTCAGAAAAGATTCTGAGTAATTAGAAATATATTTTGGTGATAGATAATCTACATATCCTTCAGCAACTTTATTAAAAATAGCCGCAAGATTCTCACCAGATCCAGGACCTTTATTCGATATATTCAAGGATATAGGATGAATCGCTCCTTTGAATCTTAAAGGAGCAATATATCTAAAAAGGGAAAATTCTTCTTCTAAAAAATCTTTTAATATTGAAAATCTTTCTGAAGGAACTACATCAATGATTTTTGCATCATCCATATAATGATATATAAAATCATTAAAATCATACAATCGATGATCTAAATTCACCTCATTTAATTTATTTATACAACTGTTTATTTCTGTTATATTATCAGGCGAATCATTATTGTCTTTGTCAAGTAAAATTCTGATTCTGGTTAATAATGTTTTTATTATGTCATCTTTAATGTGATCAAAGGTGTCAGGTATTTGATCATTTAAGTCTTTCAGGAATTCAAATAGTGCTTTTTTATTTATTTCTACCATTTTTGGATGATCCGGTGCAAAATAATAATACTCCGGTAAAAATTTATTAAGAGTTACCTTAATTCCATTTGCTTTAATTGGATCACCATAAATTTCTAAATCCGGTTCAAAAAAACCATCATAGTTTTCAAGAACTATGTCGCCATTTTTTGCTCTTCTGACAGTAAAGTTACCCTTATTTTCATCATTGGAGTCTCTTTGTATTTCATGACATGAACATTTCATATTTAGTAATTTTTCATTAATATTAAAATTTAATGAATACTCAACATTTATTTTTTTAAAATCTAAATTAGATGCTAAATATGAAAAAGATACAAAAAAATCTTTTGTTGGATCCGAAAGGTTATCTTTTAAGAATCCAAGTTCAACATAACTTCCGTTTAGTAAAAGTTCAGTGTCTTCAAAAGGATAATCAAAGGTCTGTGCTATAAGGAGCATGGACTGAATAAAAGAGCTTTTCCCGCTGGAATTTCCGCCGGTCAATATGGTCAGAGGAGCCAAATCCAGTTTGGTTTCTTCATAAAATGACTTAAAATTACCAAGACCCCATTGTTTTAACATAAATTCTCC
>Ga0099364_10003742_pt1 | contig 23439 bp, 17 predicted proteins | sample TergutTh196P3_FD_73070 | JGI IMG/M metagenome (GOLD analysis project Ga0099364, IMG submission 73070) | Microcerotermes parvus P3 segment gut microbial communities from Pointe-Noire, Republic of the Congo - Th196 P3 | ecosystem: Host-associated > Arthropoda: Insects > Digestive system > Gut ...
AAGCGGTAAATTTCCCCCCCCTGCCCCCCCCATAAATGTGGGGGGAAAATCCCCCCACATTTATGGGGGGGGTAGGGGGGGGGAAAATTTGAAGTTACAGGTAAGGTAATATAATCTGATGTTAAATATGGTCTTAGGTAGAGTATACAATGCAGTATTGGCATTTAGTATCTTGCTTTTTTCGAGTTATACTGGAAATGAGCCAAGATTTGCTGATTTTCTGGTAGAGGTAACAGAAAATGGCATTTATTTTAGTTGTATGCTTTATGAGGCTTTTGAAAATGATTTCAGGGAATTGTTTGAATCAGGCATAATGACCTCTGTATCATATCAGATAGATATTTTTCATCAGAGAAATCTAATCCAGAGAAAGACAATTACCAATACAGCAATATACGAAAATGAGATGCGGCATTGGATACTACAATTGGGGGAGGATAATAACACCTTGTATGTAGACAGCTTTGAGGAGTTAAAGCATAATTTATCCTTTTTGGAGACCTTTATCTATTTTCATACAGGTAGGTATGACAATGTAGAATTAAATATCTCGGCAAGCTTGCCCGTAGTCCATTTTCCTACTCTGCAAAAGAATGTAGATTTGATGGTATTATGGAAATTGAAAGAGCCGAAAGCAAGGCTGAATATCAATCTTAGGGAGACATTGTGAGAATACGACCTGGTTTTAAAGCTTATGTGATATTGATATTTGTAGGTATTTTCTTTTGTAGTCTACTCATCCTTGATAATTACTACTCAAAACAACATGAAAATTTTGCAAATTCATTTACTATCCTAAAGAGTCTGGTTACAGATGCTGAAGATGTATTGGTATCAAATTTAAGGTCTGAGATACAAGAAATCCTCGTAAATATAACTTTGGTTCAGACAGAGACAATGGTATATTCCTCTGTCATGTTGTTTTTTATTTTTGTATTTTCTTGTGTCTTGTTTATCTTACTCATAGTGAGGCTCACACGACCAATTCATGAACTAATAAGAGCGACAAAAAACATAAAAGAGGGGGACTACAGTGTTTATATCAGACCGTCTGGAGTGCGAGAAGTAAGAGATCTTGCAAAATCTTTTAACGAAATGTCAAAAGAGCTTGATAACACCCAGCAAAAGCTACTTATCTCTCAAAAACAAATGATATGGAAAGATTTGGCAAGGATATTAACTCATGAAATAAAGAACCCTTTGACACCAATACAGCTCACGATACAAAGAATAGAAGAGAAATACTATAATGATAGAAATAAATTTGACGAAATCTTTCCAGAATCTCTACATCTTATTTATCAGGAAATTAACAATCTGCAAAATTTAGTGGCTTCTTTTTCATCGTTTGCCAAGGACATCAATCTCAAGCCGACTGTATTTGACCCTGCTCTTGCAATTCAAGACATAATTAAGCCTTATATGGAAAAGTATAATGTCGTGCTAAATCTAAAGGAAAACTATAGGATAAAATTTGATAATACACATTTTTATCAGATAATTACAAATATATTTCAAAATGCAATAGAATCGAGTGAAGAAAATGCAAGTATCTTTATTTCCCTCGAAAAAAGCCATTCCTATATTGTGATTAAGATAAGAGATCAGGGTGCTGGCATACACGGAGAAGACCTTGCCAGAATCTTTGAGCCATATTTCACTAAAAAAAGCAAAGGAACAGGTCTTGGACTTGCTCTGGTAAAGAAACTATGCGATGCCAATCAATGCTATGTGAGAGTGAAATCTATGATAGGTGAGGGAACGGTGTTTGAGTTGATCATAGAGGATTTTAATACAGTGGAAGAAAGTGATATGTAGGGAACGCATTTATTCGTTCCGAAGCATGATCTTGTTGCGACAGAATATATTCTGTCGAAACAAATCAATTTACGGAACTGTCAAATCCATTCCCTACAGAATCAAGCTGAGGTAAGACATGAAAATATTGATAATAGACGATGAAAAAAACATTTGTATAAGCCTAAAAAACATCTTTGATGATGAGGGTTACAACTCTAAATGGGTGAATTCTTGTTCGGAGGCATTACCCCTTATCGAAAAATGGGAGCCAGAGTTAATACTTCTCGATGTAAAACTCAAGGACAAAAATGGCATAGAATTTTTAGAATCATTGAGAAATAAGGGTGTTGACACACCTGTCGTCATGATTTCTGGTCATAGTGGCATAAAAGAGGCAGTGCAAGCAATGAAAGCAGGTGCTTTTGATTTTCTTGAAAAGCCATTAAATTTGACAAGAATAAAACTGACTGTCCGAAATGCTTTTGAATACTCATCTTTAAAAAACAATTTTACTCATTTAAAGACAGATTTCATAGAGCAATACAAAATCATTGGGAATAGTCCTATCTTGCTTGAGACACTCGAAGTAGTCAAAAAGCTTGCAAAAACAAATTCAAAGGTGCTTATCAGGGGAGAATCTGGGACAGGTAAGGAGCTGATAGCCTTTGCCTTACACCATCTGAGCAATAGGTCAAATATGCCCTTTATTAAATTTAATTCGGCAGCTATTCCGACTGAACTCATAGAAAGTGAATTATTTGGGCATGAAAAAGGAGCTTTTACAGGTGCATTGACATCAAAAAAAGGGAAAATAGAAATAGCAGATAAAGGGACTTTATTTCTTGATGAAATAGGAGATATGAGCCTTTCAGCTCAGTCAAAGATACTGAGAGTTTTACAAGAGGGTGAGCTGCAAAGAGTAGGCTCAAACGACTTGATAAAGGTCAATACAAGGATAATAGCAGCGACCCACAAAAATCTTGAGACAATGATAGCTGATGGGCTATTTCGGGAGGATTTGTTTTATCGTCTAAATGTAGTTCCTATCACTTGTCCACCCTTGAGAGCAAGAAAAGGAGATATTCCTATCTTGATAGAATATTTTTTAAAGAAATTTTCTTATGATTTAAATTTGCCTTTAAAAGTCTTTTCAAAAGAGGCTCTTGATATGCTTTGTGAATGGAGTTTTCCGGGCAATGTACGGGAGTTGAAAAATCTGGTGGAGAGGTTGTATATCTTTGTAGATGACAAAACAATTAAAGTAGAAGATATTTCTGCTGGTGTGATGTCAAACTCAACAGATATAAGCCCCTCACTCATTCTTCAAGTGGGAAGTATATCTGAAAGCTTTTTTAATATCACTAAACCCTTTAATGAAAAAAAAGAAGAATTTGAAAGTTTATACCTAAAAGAGCAGCTGGCTAAACACGATTTTAATATTTCAAAAACTGCTCAAGCCCTGAAAATACAACAGTCAAACCTTTCTCGCAAAATAAAAGAATTAAAAATAAACTAAATGGAGGAAAACGATGAAAACAAAATGGTATTTACTGGGATGTTTCACATCGATTTTACTTTTGGTTCTGTTTTTTGGTCTCGCAGTAAACAGTGCCATGAAACTTGCAACTAAACCGTCCGTCTCAAAAATTGAGAACAATTCGGTCTTGCATTTAAATCTCACAGGTCAGATAGTAGAGTATAATGAAATTTCTGATATGAATTTCAATTTTATGCCTTTAGCTGCCCACGACATCATTCAAAAAATCAATACCGCAGCTACCGACAGCAGAATCAATGCGATACTGCTTGAACCGCAAGGTATTGTAGTGCCTCGTGCAACAGTGAATGAAATAATGGATGCTCTAAACAATTTTAGAGCAACAGGAAAAAGAGTCTATGGATATATCACAATGGCTACACAAGCGGATATATACCTTTTAGGAGCTGCGGATGAGGTCTTTATGAGTCCATCTGCTTCAGCTGGTTTTGTCATGCACGGGATAGGTGGAAATGTAGGTTATTACAAAGACTTGCTTGATAAGATAGGTGTCCAGGTGCAAATAGTCAAAGCTGGCGACTTTAAAACAGGTGGCGAGCAATTTGCCAGAAGCACGATGTCGCCTGAATTTAGGAGTAATATTTCTATACTATTTGATGATATGTATGAGCAATTTCTCGGAGATTTTTCAAGAAATTACAACACGACTATAGCAAATTTTCGTTATGTCATTGAAAATAGAAATGAATACCTGATAAACCTTGAAAAAGGTATAGAATACGGTATTGTTGACGAGCTTTTACACCGAGATAGACTTTTGAGAAGACTTAATATCTCCGAGGAGCAGCTTATCCGACACCAGAAATACACGGTAGAAGTGCTAAGACCTCATCAAAATAGAATAGCTGTCGTATATGCACAAGGAAATATCACGCCTACACAGCCTCAATTTGGTCAAACAAACATAAACTCAAGACAATTTTTGAGAATGCTCGACACAATAGAAAAAGATAATAGCATCAAAGCAGTAGTCATCAGAATCGACAGTGGTGGTGGAAGTGCCCTGGAGTCAGAGATAATTCACAATAGAATCGCTCAACTAAAAACAGTAAAACCTGTAGTAGTGTCTATGGGTGGTGCAGCAGCTTCTGGTGGTTATTTTATTGCTACTAACGCAAACTATATTGTTGCCGACCCTTACACGATGACTGGCTCTATTGGTGTCCTTTCTATGATACCTGATTTGAGCGATGCTGCTGATAATCTCGGTATAAATACTTATACATTGGGTCATGGTAAATTTATCCATACTTTTGACACTTGGCGTGCCTGGAGTAGAGATTTAGAAAGGTCATTACAAATCATGACAGATGGAGTTTACAACGAGTTCAAAACAAGGGTGTCAGAAGGTAGAAATATAGATTTGGCTACTGTAGAAACCTTAGCCCAAGGTCAAGTGTGGTCTGCAAAGGCTGCTTTGCAACTTAATCTCATTGATGAAATAGGTGGCATGCAAGCAGCTATCCAAAAAGCAGCCGAAATATCCTCAATAGATAGGTATTCTATGATGTATTTCCCTGAAAGTAAATCAATGTTTGAAGTGATGCTTGAGGACACTCCTTTTAGTTTTTCAATGGTCAAAATGCTTATCAAAAATGAACTGCCTGAGTTTATGACCCGTCCTGTAGATAGGAGTATGGATTTGCTAAATGACATTATGGAGCATCCTGTCCAGATGAGAAATGAGTTTTTTGTGGAATTTTGATAAAAGCAGAAATTAGAATGCAGAATGCAGAAATATAACACGAAAATAGCAGCGGTTTTGTAGGGGTAACCCTTGCGGTTACCCGATTATACAAAAAAACGAATTTGGTTTTGTAGGGAACGCATTTATCCGTTCCGAAAAGATTGTTTTAATGATGTAAAACGGAACGGATAAATGCGTTCCCTACAAAACCGCTGCATTTTCATAAAAAGCTGACTAAATGTGAATATATGAAAATAGGACTATTAGGACCTGCAGAGCCATTTAGAGGGGGCATAGCACAGTTTTTGCACAATATGGCAGATGCCTTGAATCAAAGAGATGATGTTGAGGTATATGTCCTAAACTTTATCAAGCAGTATCCAACCCTTTTCTTTCCTGGAAAGGAGCAAACTATTGTCAGTAGGGAACGCATTTATCCGTTCCGAAAAAATATTTACCCTATTTTCAGAGTCTTGACCCCTTACAATCCATTTACCTGGAAAAAGGGAGTAGAAAGTATATTAAAACTCGATTTAGACCACCTTATTATCAAGTTTTGGATACCTTTTTTTTGTCCAGCATACACCTATATCATAGATTATATCAAAAAGCACTCAAAGACAAAAATTCATGTATTAGCTCATAATCTTGATTTTCATGAAAGGTGGCTCTTTTCAGATATTTTGACAAAGAGGATGATGAAAAATGCAGATAGCATAATAGTTTTGTCTGAAAATGTCGAAAAGAGTGCAGAAAGATGGAGGGGGCAAAAGAGAATCATCAAGCTTTTTCATCCATTATACACTGTGCCTACTGAAGTGGCAGAGCTTGCTTCAGTCCAAACTTATAAAAAAAAATCTGTCCTATTTCTTGGATTTATAAAACATTACAAGGGTTTGGATGTCCTTTTAAGGGCTATACCTCTTGTTTATCAAGAAAACTCAGATATAGAGTTTATCATAGCTGGTGAAGTTTATGGAAGTGCCAGAAAGTATCACAAGATAATAAAATCATTTAATTCAAAGTATAAAATTATTTTTGATAATAAGTTTATTACTACAGAGGAAATGCCAGAGTATTTCTCAAAAGCTGATGTATTGGTAGCTCCATATAGGACAGCTACTCAAAGTGGAATTATCCAGCTGGCATACTCATTTTTGAAGCCTGTTATAGCCTCTGATATTGCTGGATTGAGAGAAATGGTGAAAGATAAAAAAACAGGTTTACTCTTTGAAAATGAAAATAGTGAAGATTTAGCAAAGAAAATAATAGAGTTTTATGATTTAAGGGAAAAAAACGATTTTACTAGTGAGATAATAGAGTATAATAAAGATTTTACATGGGATAGGTTTGTAGAAGAAATGATAAATAAGAATGCAGAATGCAGAAATATATCACGAAAAAAGACATGATTTTGTAGGGGTAATCCCCGCTTTATTAAGTTTCGACAGAATATATTCTGTCGCAACAGATAAACTACGGAGAAAAATAAATGAAAGACACCATTTATAAAGTTTACATAGTTAATATAGGCAACGAGCTATTGACAGGTAGGACGGTCAATACAAACCTGACTACCCTTGCTAATAAACTACTACCAATTGGCTATGAAATAACAGAGGCTTACATAATCCCTGATACAAAAGAAGCAATACAAGAAACCTTGAAAAAAGTGTGGAGAGACAATAGTATAGTGATTTTTACAGGTGGGCTTGGACCTACAAAAGACGATATTACAAAGACTACTTTAGCAGATTTTTTTCAAAAAGAGCTTATCTATCACGAAGAAATATTTGAGATGATAAAAGATAGATTTGCTAATAGAAAAATGGAAATGCCAGAACAAAATAAAATCCAAGCATTTATTCCCAAAGATTTTACTCCTCTCTTAAATACACAAGGAACTGCACCTGGCATGTATTTTCATAGCGAAAAGCGGCATTTATTTAGCCTACCTGGTGTTCCTTTTGAGATGGTTCATCTTTTTGATACTTATGTGATAGATATCCTTAAAAATATATCATCTGATTTGAAGTTTTATACAAAAGAGCTAAATACTTATGGAATAGGTGAATCAAAGACAGCAGAACTACTCGAAAATCTTGTTTTAGAGGATGGTGTAAACATTTCTTGGTTACCACATCTAGGCAGGGTGGACATTCGACTTTCTGGTCAAAATTTAGTCGGGATAGAAAAGACTCTAAAAGATATCCAAAAGATTTTGGGAAAATATATCTGGGGAAATGGATATAAACATCCTATAGAGCCTTTGCATTTAGAGCTTATTAAGAGAAATCTAACTATTTCTACAGCAGAATCTTGCACAGGTGGTATGCTCAGCTCCCTTTTGACCAAAACACAAGGAGCTTCAAAATATTTTATGGGTTCTGTGGTTTCCTACTCAAATGAGATAAAGATAAACATCCTTGCAGTCTCACCTGAAACTCTGATCAAGTATGGAGCAGTCAGTGAAGAAACTGCTCTGGAAATGCTCTCAGGTTGCAAAAAATTATTTAATACAGACATCAGCTGTGTTATCACAGGAATTGCTGGTCCCGATGGAGGAACAGAGGAAAAACCTGTCGGCTCTGTCTATATTGGAGTGGATTTTCAAGGTAAAATAAGAGTAGAAAAATGCCTTTTTGCTGGTAGTAGAGAGCAAATCAGACAAAGAGCTGTCGAAAAAGCGATATTTATGGTGATAGAGGAAATGGGGATTTAATAATGGGAACGCAGGCATCTTGCTTGCAGACTAATAAAAAAACCAACGATTGCAGGCAAGATTCCTGCATTCCCATTGTTTGTTATGGATTTATCAAATCAGATAAATCCGTTCCCTACATATCAAATCTGTTTTACAGTTCCAATGCCAGAGATAAGGATTCTGTTACTTGGATTACCTTTATACATGATGTCTCCGACACCAGAAAGTCTACCATGTATGGAGTAAGTCGCCCAGACTCTTGCATTTCCAACACCTGAAAGGACAATATAGACATTTTCTACTTCATAATTTAAAGTATTGACATTTCCTACACCAGAAATATGGATTTCTAAATCAGTGGCATTTCCGCTGTCTATGTTTATATTTCCAGCACCTCTTGTAGTAATACTCTTTATTTCTGGTAGGTAAATATCATAAACCAATCTTGTATAATTTAGGTTTATGTTGCTGTTTTGACTGATGTTTAAAGTGTTTTCATTGATATTAAGAGAAATAAACTCTTGAATATTACTGTCAGTGTTTACTACTATTTTAAACTCATCTGAAAAATGAATATTGGCAGTTCCTACACCAGACAAAACTACATTGTCAAAAGCTGTCAGTATCTTTTCTTGACTAGTCAATTCACCATTTCCCCTTAAAGTTGTTTGATTGTTGGCATAAGGGCAACAAGCGGAAATAAGCACGATTATAAAGATGATAATCATGCTCTTGATTATAAAAAAGTCTTTCATTTTCTACTCCTTATAATACTTTTTTGCCATTATTTTGATATTATCTTTTTTGTCAATTATTTTTTTTGGGGGGAATGTAGGTATACTTGCTGGGAACGCAGGCATCTTGCCTGCAAAAATAAAATATTACAGGCAAAATACCTGCGTTCTAAGATTTTAATCATCATTTCGAAATAATGCTTGACGAAAAAACCTACTTAAAAAAAATGCGTAAAAATTGATATATTTCGGAGGAATTATGGAAGTATTTGATGATTATCGATACACAGAAAATCACGAATGGATTAAGGTAGATGGCGAATTTGCTTATGTTGGCATTACCTTTTTTGCTCAAAGAGAATTAGGTGAAATAGTCCATGTTGAATTGCCAGGAGTTGGTGATACTTTAAATGCAGGCGACCCTCTTGGCTCTTTAGAAGCAGTAAAAACGGTGGAAGATATTTTTTCCCCTATATCAGGTGAAGTCGAAAAGATTAACAACGATTTGTTTGATAGCCCTGATTTGATTAACAATTCTCCTTATGAAGATGGTTGGCTAGTTAAGGTTCGTTACAAAGACAAAAACGAGATAGACAAAATGCTGACAGCAGAGGAATATAGGAAACTTATTGGAGAATAAACAAGATAAAAATCATTCGTAGGGGTTGACCTTTAAAAAGTGAACCCCTACGAAATAACATTTATTTCATAAATAAACCACTTTTTCACTTTTTTCTAAAAGCTCGCAAATAGCAAGCATATTCGAAATCCTACCTACAGCTATTTCCTCTTTTATTTTAAAATAGTCAACACAAGCTCCGCATAAAATCAAATCTATCCCTTGTTTTGACAATTTTTGTAAGTTTTCTATTTCGGAATATGATTTTCTGCACAAAAGGACTCCACTATTGTAGAAAATGATTTTCTCTGGTCCTTCATCTATTTCTGAAAGTGCATTAAAATACCCTTTTAAGAGAATTTCACCAAGCTCATCGTTACCTTGCCCCATTTTGTCTCTATTTATGATAAGGGTGTGGTTGGGTTTTAGCTTTTTTGATGTCTTTAGAGGGTCAGGAGTTTCAACTGTCTCTTTTAAAAAATCTCTATTTAGGTTTTCTTCTAAGATACTTATAGACCAGTGATTGCTTTCTTGGACACATTCTGTTTTGTAGCCATTATCTCTCAAAAAACTCAAGATATTGTTTTTTGAAATATCATTATCAGTGAGGACACATAGTCCTATATGCTCTTTTCTTTCCTTTAATGCCTTTATGAGCATTATCAAAGGCATCGGACATAGATGTCCACGAGTGTCGATTGTGTTCATTTTTTTCCTCTATTTCTCAACTGGGAACGCAGGCATCTTGCCTGCAAATAATATAGTTATCATTAATTGCAGGCAAGATGCCTGCGTTCCCTACATTACAACTCTACCATCTGTAGTAAATATAGCGACTTGACATTTGATTGATTTTCCAGATTTTGTTAGAGCTATTTTAACTGCATTTTCAAGTCCACAACAGCAGGGAACTTCCATCCGAGCTACTGTTATCGACTTAATCTCATTTATTTTCAAGATTTCTGACAATTTGATAGAATAATCCACCTCATCAAGCTTGGGGCATCCTATAATAGTTATCTTATTTTTTATGAAATCATGGTGAAATTCACTATAAGAGTAAGCACAACAATCGGCTGCCACTAGTAAATCTGCATCTTTAAAGTATGGAGCATTTACATGGACAAGCTTGATTTGGCAAGGCCACTGCTTTAGTTGTGATTTTGTTGGATTTTGTGCATGAGTTAAAGCTGCTCCTGATTTCACTTTTATAGCTCCTACAGGGCAAACAGGCAAGCAGTTTCCAAGACCATCACAGTAATCTTCATGGACAAGCTCTGCTTTGCCATCTATGAGTTTTATTACACCTTGATGGCAGGTATTTACACATAATCCGCAACCGATACATTTAGCTTTGTTGATGATAATTTTCTTTGTCAAAATCCTATACCAACTCCGACATTAAATGTATTTGGATGCGTTTTCCCAGAAGTGCTTGCGATGGAATAATCAGCAAAAACACTGACAAGTGGAAATACAGTAACTCTCGCTCCAATGGTAGCCCTAAGCTCATTTTGAGCTTGAAAATCGAGTGCTACTTCCATTGGTGGGACGCTCTCGACACCTAAATCATAAGTATATTTGGTGTTGAGTTCTGCTATCTCATATCCCAAACCACCATATACAGTGAGCATCAAAATGTTTTTGCTCGCAAGCGCAGTTACTGCAAAAGAGTTGAAATCAACTATGTCAGCGATATTCATTTCCTGATATACAGCCTGAACAGATAGGTCTATGGGAAAAAAGCCAGGTAGATATTGGTCGATGCTATGCTTTAGACCTACACCCCAAAGCCAGACAGAACCTAAATCCTCAATATTCATCTCAGGCCAATACCTGACCATTAGCTCGTTTCCGAGTGGTAAACCAATAGACCCAGATATTTGAGGAACAGGCACAAGACCTAAATCTGCACCTTTGGGGAGCAATTTCCCTACTTCGTCAACATAGCCTTGTAAATCACCAAAAACAGTTCCTGTTTTGATTAATTCACCCATTGGTGATTCATAGATAAAAGTCTTGTCAGAAGATGGAACAATCACCATAGCCGTGCTGATTTTTAAGCTCGGTGTAAATGGTTTCAATACCTTTGCTGTGTTAAACAAACCTGAGTTCATACCAGCACCCATACTATTGGCGAGTGGTTGTAAAAAGCCTATAGCGTTTGGCTCATTAAACATCCTTAGCTTTTCTTCCAATGATTCTGCGACAAGCATACTAAAAATGCCTATCACTACTAAAACAACGATTATTCTTTTAAACATCGTGTCCTCCGTTTATTCTTATTTATTTATTCTGTAATGATAATAGTAGCGGTTTGTAGAGGTAACCCTTGTGGTTACCCCCACAAAAGCAAATATATTTTCACTAGTTTACTCTAATTTTTTTTTCGTTTTCAGGAGATACCATCGCACAAGTCGAGTATTCTGGCTCCAGCATACCACTTTCGGTAGATGTGATACCTATTTTTTCAGCCTCAAGAAACACTAAAACCTTATTCTGTTGTTTAAAATCAGGTAAAATCTCATACCCCCAGCTCATTCTTTTACCTGGATACTCTTTTCTAAATTCTTTTTCAGGAGATTGATCTCGCTCAGTTTCCATCCCCATTTCTACTCTGAGCATAGCATGTACCCTTGCAGCGAGAGCCTCTGTCAAAGCTGCACAAAACCCATGCCAGTAGAAATAGTCGAGATATTCACCATTCGCTTTTAATTCTCTTGCTTTTTCTATAGCTTCCTTTCCTAGTGTTACTACTTGATAGCCTACTTTACCCTCCTCAACTTTGTGAATATATCGCACATCTGAAGTGTCAAGCTCCGTTTTGTGTGATGGGGGAATAGGTATTAAATCATCAGAGCAATAAGAAAATGCTGGTCTTAAAATCTCTTTTGCCCATCTTGTCATCTCTTGCTTTTTTTCTTTTAATTCTTTTTGTAATTCTTTGTCTTTTTTCAATGATTCTGCATCTATCTGCCAAGTAGTATGATACAAAAACTTGGGGTTGAGCCAATCAATAAAATCGGATACGGGGAAATGGTTGTTTATGGTCATGATTCTTCCTGATAAATTTTTTTACAAACAAAATTTAAGACTTCTTCAGCTAATTCGATGGCTTCAAACATTTCACTTGTGGGTATTTTACCATCGTTTATATACCTTTTATTTGGTGAATAGTGTGTTAGGATTTGACATATAGTGTCCACATTTGTGAAATCACTATCAATTTTTTCACATTCTTCACAAAGACTTTCTAAATCGTGTGGATATTTAAATTTGATACCATTAAAGCTTAAGAATGCTTTCAATACTTTCTCAGCGCATTGCTGACAATGAAAACAAACACCTTCAATATATGGGTCATCATCCGAAGCTCCAATTTTAGATAGTCTTAAGTCTTTTTTGGCTATAATTATCAAAGATGAATATAGTTCAGGAACTTGCATACAACTTCACTCCTGTTTCTATTACTTCATTTTCAACCCTATTGATGTGTTTACTTTTGATTGCAAATTCTTCTTCATGACAAACGAGAATATCAAGAGGAAACTGTTTTGGTTTTCCAAGAGATTTTCTTACTGCAAGAGAAAATTCATTTTTTCTCTTTGAATTATCTGGTGTTACTATGAAGATATCTAAATCGCTGTCTTCATGATAATTACCCGTGGCATACGACCCAAATAGGTAAATCGCACTGACAGGCATCGTTGCTTTGACACATTCAACAATGTGTTCAAGGTATTCTTGCACATTTTCTGGTAAATCCAATTATGTACCTCCTAATTAAATATCAGAGAAAAGTTTTTATTCTTAACTCTTAACTCTTAACTCTCTATCTCTCGCATAAATTTCAATCCAGCAAAGGCATCCTTTCCATAGACGACTTTGCCCTCATAAACCTTTTGTAAGACATTTTCCACAAAATCTTTATTTAGAGCTGCACCACCGCAAATGACGGGGATAGAAATACCTTGAGCTTTAAGATATTCAAGTGTTTCTTTCATATATTCTGTTGATTTTATCAAAAGTGCACTCAGCCCAAGACAGCTTGGATTGTATTTTACGATAGCCTGATAAATTTCCTCAGCTCCTTTTTTTACACCTATATCATAGACTTTGTAACCATTGTTTTCAACTATTATCTGCACGAGGTTTTTGCCTATATCGTGGACATCACCTTTGACAGTTGCGAGAATTATAGACAATGGTTTCATCTGCTCACGAATCTCTACTCCTATTTCTAAAAAATCAACCGATTTTTTCATGGTCTCTGCTGATTTTAGGACAAAAGGCAATTGCAGTTTCCCTCTCTCAAATAAAGCCCCTACCTCTTGCATTGCTGGTATAAGAGTGTGATTAATTATATCGAGAGCTGGTGTTGTTTTTGATAGCTCCAAGATATTTTCCTGTATGTTTGCACTACGACCTTTTAAAATGGCTTGATATAGCTGCTCTTTGGGACTAAGCTGCTCACTCACGCCTTTGGTAGCTTGAGTTTCTTCAAAATCTGTGAAATGTAATAAAAAGTCCTCGACAGAGATATTGTCATAAATCAAGTCATGACATAGCTTTATCTTGACATCGCTTATGTCATTTATCGGTAATATCTTTGAGGAGTCTACAATAGCTGCTGTAAGTCCATTTTGGACACACTCGGATAGGAAAACGGAGTTAAGTATTTGGCGTGTATTTGGATTTAAACCATAAGAAACATTACTGACCCCCATGATAGTATTGATTTCAGGGTAGGTCTCTGTGAGGTATTTGATAGTTTCAATGGACTCTTTACCCGCATCTCTGTATTCACCTTCACCTGTCGAAAGGGCAAAGGTTAGACAGTCGATAAATACATGGTTTTGAGGATAAAAATGCCTTTCACAGAGTGCTAAAAACCTCTCGACAATCCTTATTTTTTCCTCTTTAGTCCTTGCCATTCCCTCCTCATCTATTGTCAGACAAATCAAGGCAGCATTCATATCACGGCACATTTCAATGTATTGGACTACCTTTTCATCACCATGCTCAAAATTGACAGAATTAACTATAGCCTTTCCTGAAATGTATTTTAAAGCCGTTTCAAGAGCATGAAAGCTCATTGAATCTATCATCAGAGGCACGGATAGCGTCTTGTTTAAAAGAGGAATAAAACTTTTCATATCCTTGACCTCATCTCTATCGAGGTGTATCAAACATATATCAAGAGCATGAGACCCTGCATCCTGCTGAGCAACACAGACTTCGAGCATTGCTTCCCAGTCGTTGTCCTCAAGCAGCTTTTTAAATTTCTTACTCCCATTAACATTTGCTCGCTCACCAATTATCAAAGGTGCAGGTGCAGTCTTTATTTCTTGGGAGGTAAATAAAGATGTTAAATTTGTTTTATTTGAGATACTAAAATTCCCCCCCCTGCCCCCCCCATAAATGTGGGGGGAATCTCCCCCCACATTTATGGGGAGGGTAGGGGGGGGAATTTCAATCATACTTCCCGCAATCTGCCTATCCAGCTCACCTATAAATTCATAAGTCGTCCCACAGCATCCCCCAATAGCATTTATCCTGTATTTATCTACAAGGTCTTTACAAGTCGCACCAAACTGCTCTGGAGTCAAATCATAAACGAGTTTCCCATCTTGTAAAATAGGCAATCCCGCATTAGGCAGGACAGAAATAAACAAAGGGCAGTTTTCGGTAAGTGTTTTGACAAAATGCTCTATCTTATGAGGTCCTGTTCCGCAGTTTATCCCCATGCCAGAGATAGGCATATCACGAAATGTCTGGATAAATGTCAATAAGTCTGTCCCGACCAGCATCTGACCATTGTCTTGGATAGTTGCTTGTAAAAAGATAGGGATATCCTTTTTTAGAGCTTTTTTGACATCAAGAGTCGCTTTCAATGCTATTTTCATCTGCAAAGGGTCTTGTCCAGTCTCAATTTGTATCAAATGGACACCCTCAGAAATAAAGCATTCAGCCTGCAAATAATAGTTTTTATACAAGTCATCATAACTGATTTGCAGTAGCGAAGGCAGCTTTGTGCCAGGTCCCATGCTTCCAGAGACAAAACGCGGTTTTGAGCTATCTGAAAAGTCTCTTGCTATTTCTAAGGCGAGCCTCACACCTGCACTATTTAGTAATTCTGCATTATCTTCAAGGGAAAACTCTGTCAAAAGATATGGCAAAGCACCAAAGGTATTTGTTTCAATGACATCAGCTCCAGCCTTTAAAAAGTCGCTATGTATATCTTTAATAATATTGGGTTTTACGATGTTTAAGTATTCATTGCACTCGATGTTTGGCAAATCCTTTTCTGATAGCAATTTATTTTGGATGCTAGTCCCCATTGCTCCGTCAAAAATCACTATTTTTTCTTTTAATAAATCAATTATGTTTGTCATATATACCTCATAATCATTTTGGTGTTATTTTTGAAATGACACCATTTTTGTCAATCTTTTTTGTTATCCAAGGTTTAGGTAGCTTATTCACAGCTTAAAACTATCAGGCAATAAATCCTTTATATTGCTGATTATTATCTCTTTCTCATTGCCGTATATCACCACTAAATCTTTTGAAAATTCTGCTATAAACTGCCTACAAATCCCACAAGGTGAAAAGACTTGCTCAGATTGGACATAAACAGCTATAGTTTCAAAATCTCTCTCGTTTTCAGAGACAGCCTTACAAATTGCTACTCTTTCGGCACAAATACTGCCGCCAAAAGAGGCATTTTCTATATTGCAGCCTGTATAGACCTTGCCATTTTTGCATTTTATTGCTGCTCCTACTTTGTAATTTGAGTAGGGTGAATAAGCATTTTCGGAGGCAGTCTTTGCCCTACCAAATAGCTCTGATAAATCACTGGGTATCATCTAGCTCTCTCCTGATATAAATGTAGAAATGTCAAAAATGCAGAAATAAGAATGCAGAATGCAGAAATAAATTTCTGCATTCTGCATTCTGCTTTTTCATTTCAGCAAGACCATTCTCCTCACCCCTACATACTCCTCTGTCCGCATCCGATAAAAATAAACACCGCTACCTAGCTCGCGACCTGTGTCATCAAGTCCTTCCCACTCTATCTGATGTGTGCCAGCTGAAAATACTCTGTCGGCTAATAACCGCACCTTTGACCCTCTGATGTCAAATATCTCAATACTCACTACTCCCTCTGTCGCCATAATGAAATTGATAATAGTGATAGGATTAAAAGGATTGGGGAAATTACCCAGTAGCTCTGTGGGTAAAATAACTACATCACCCTCTGAAACCACGCAATCACCTGTCAAAATAACGCTCGTATGCGGTGAGCCTGCCGCATTATGCGTGATACTGAGATTGGCTGTTTTTGTGCCTGCTGGTGCTTGAGGTGTAAAAGAAACTGAAAATTGTCTTGAAATATTTGCCTCGAGTGTCCAAGGCAAACCATCTATGAAAAGATTAAATTCATTTTGATTTATACCAGCGAGCGTGATGCTGCTTATTTCAAGGGAACTGCCTCCTGTATTGGTGATAGTAAAAGTGTAAGGAGCTGATGTTTGACCGACTGTAATACTTCCGAAATTATGAGATGTAGGATTGATACTAAAGACAGGTGGATTAGGTATAGTAGTAAACGACCAGACAGGACAGCCTACAGCATCACCAGTAGCATTAAAGGGAATTATCTGCCAGTAATATGTAGTACCATGTTGCAATGCTGGTGTCGGTGTCCAGCTCAAAGTAGTCCAATTGCTTTCTACCAAAGGTGGTGGATTGGTAGTGCCAAAATGTATCTTATATCCTGTGGGGGTTCGGAATTCGGAGTTCGGAGTTCGGAGTTCAGAAATTGCCCCCCCCTCCCCCCCCCACTCATTCTTCATGGGGGGGGCAGATCGAGTCCCAGTTTCCCAGCTCAAGACTTGTGAGAGAGGTATCAAGGTCGCATTATTTGCAGGGTTTGGATTGATAGCAGGCTTTGGAAGAGGTGGAATACCTATCCCCTCTAAATAGACTTGGTGGGTAGTTCTATTGGAATTCGGAGTTCGGAGTTTGGAGTTCGGAATGTTCTGCCCCCCCCATATAGCTTGCGGAGTGTGGGGACTTATTTCTGCATTCTGCATTCTTATTTCTGCATTCATGACATTATCATTTATTTCTATATTTGCCGATTGATAGCCATTTGATGTAGGTGAAAAGGTTACAGTAAAGGTTCTATTTCCACCAGAAAAGATATCCCAAGGTAAATTTGTTACATTACCGAGAGTAAATCCGTGAGAACCTGGTATTGTAACAGAAGAGATAGTCAGAGTTTCAGTACCTGTATTTGTGATGGTAAAAGTTTGAGGTGGTGATGATTGGTCTATTACGACATTTCCGAAATTGTGAGACTCTGGATTTATAGAAAAGATAGGTAAGCCTGGCACAGTGGTAAATGACCAGATAGGACAGTCAGACGCTTCACCGGTATTATTGAAAGGAATTATCTGCCAATAATAAGTCATGTCATATTGGAGAGCAGGTGATGGTGTCCATGTCATAGTCGTCCAGTTGCTTTCTACCAAAGGAGGTGGATTGGTAGTGCCAAAATGTATTTTGTAGCCTGTGGGTATAATCCCAAGAGGATTTTGAGACCAGCTCAGAGCTTGCGTTAACGGGATATCAATAGCATTGTTTTGAGGAATAGGATTGACAGCAGGATTTGGTGGGTATAAAGGGGCAACAGTGAGCATAATATTTGGGTAGTATTGTAGAGTTCCTGTAGCCGTTCCAGGAGTTATTGGATCGTAATCAGCCCCAGCATCTTTACGAGCATGAATCGACCTATTTATGCTTGGAGTTTCTGTTTGTTGAAAGACATTGTTTTGTCCGTCATAAGCAGTCCAATTTTTTACTACAGTTATTGCCAGATTTCCACCATTATGGACATAAATATCCGTAAGAGGTATCGTGAGATTATATGTCTGTGTTGTAGAACCAGGCTGATATGGGAAAGGAGCATCCCAGACTTTTACCCAAGTATCTATATCAACAGGCACCCATGATGTAGTGTTTGGAAAAGTAGTTTGTGTGGTAGGAGCAAGATAAACCTGGACAGGTGCAAGCATACCCTGAGTCATATTTCCTGTAGAAGTAAATCGCCAGGTCAGATGAGTTATCACACCACTTTGAGGTATTTCATTATCGTAATATATTGTCTGGGTCATACTTCTCTGATAAAAATTGTTAACTGGGATAGTGTTTTGTGTCATAGAGCTATTCATATTACCAATGTAGACCACATCTAGAGGCACCTTTATCAAGACATTTGATAAGGCTGGATTAGATAGATTGTTGTTTGAATAGACAGAGCGAACTATATAAACATAGCTATCCAGGTCGAGTGATGCCCAGCCATTGTCTACTAAAGAATAGCTAAATTGCTCTACATTATGAGGGATATTTTCCTGAAGTGTAACCCAGAGAGCTGGATTGCCTATATTTTCTACAGTAGAGCGATAGACATTGTAGCCAGTGAGGACACGACTGCCTCTGCTTTCATTTAATTGACGAACGGAGTTCGTCTCTACCGACATATCTTTAAGTAGCTGGATTTCTGTATCATTGTCTTTTTCGATGTCCAGACTTTCAGAAAAGTATCCAATTCCCAGCTGCTCTTCCATTGTATAAGATATAGGTTGTATGATTACTTCACGACCACCTACCATTGCTTGTCCGCGTATCATAAAATTGGATGTGATAGGAGGGTAACCAAGAGTATTAATAACAGACCATAGACCACCATTATATGAAAAAATATTACCAAAACCATTCACTTGGTCGCCGATATTGTCTCTACCGCATGGGAAACCATCATGATTTTCAAATAATACTGTTATCCATAATTCTCCCGTAGTAGGTATAGACACAGGAGCTGAAAGATTCACATCAGTCCATTGTGCAGGTATACCAGCGGCTGTCGGGTCAATATTGTATATAACATCACTGATAGGAACTATTTGCTCATGAACCATTGTGCCAGGATTGTAAGGTGAACCAGAACCACCTACATAAGCACGAACTTTAATAGTTCCAAAATTAATTATTGGTTGAGTAGTAAAATTTGTAGCTACAAAAGAAATTCTTGATAATGTCGCTCCAGAAATACCCATCGGAATTAATTGAGCTTGAGTAAATCTATGTGCTATTTCTACAGTTCCTAATCCACCTAGATCACCGTGACCCAGCCCACCGTGGACTGTATTGCTAGGAGTATGAGTAAACCAATTTTCTGGTGGTAAAAAATGAGGCTCCTCCCACTGAACAAGAACAGATTGATTTTCACTATTTATTGTAGCTACCACATTTCTTGGTGGATATGTAAACTCAAAAATCATAATATTGCCAAGATTTAAATCTGTAGTGCTGACTACGATGCTATCTGTGTAAGCTACATAGCCAGAAGCATTGATAGTGAGAAGATAGTTAGCTGAGGTAGATACATTTGGTATCGTAAAAGCTCCTGTAGATGATGTCAATACATGTCCATAAATATTTGCACCTGAGAGCGTTACAGAGGCACTTGGCACACCTGCATTTGTATTTGAGCTGATGACGACGCCAGACACTGTTACGGTTTGTCCTGATGGCACTTCTACTTTTACTTCATCAATGAGTATAGCAAAGCCTTCCTCTGGAGGTGTAAGGTCATGGAAAGCAAGATAATAAGTGGCTGTTGTGGGCGGAGTGAAATTCACAACAGCTTGGGTGAATTGAGTAAATGGAACATTGTTGTTTATATTGCTAAAGATTATGGGTGCTGAAGCCATACCTACGCCAGTGGGGGTAGTTCCTATCCGTAGCTCAAAATTGTCAAACTCTCCCCATTGTGCATATCCAGCAGCTGTATACCAAAATGATATAGTAGCTTGGACGCCTTGTGTGAGTGGAAGTCCAGTAGAAAATACCCAGTTATTTGGTCCAGCATGAGACCAGCTTCTCGCAAGTATTCTACTGCCTGCATAAACGGGAGTCAAATCTGTAATATTGATAAGTGATTCAGTATTGCTGATAGTTCTCCAGCCTATCTCATTTGTCCCCCCCTCTTTTACCCATCCTACAGGCAGAGCATGACCTGAAGTGCTTTCAAAACCCTCATGAAGTAAGGTTGTAATAGGTCCTGTCGGCTGTATTGTTACCTCAATAGAAACAGGCTCGGACTCACCTTGTGTATAAACTGCTGTAACATGGTAAGTATAAGTTCCAATAGGGACATTGTTTTGTGTAAAATAGAGATTGGTTGTCGGGGTTGGAGTCAAAAGGGTTGTGCCACGATATACATTGTAGCCAAGCAGGTTTCGGGAAAGGTCTGGCAACACTGGGAACGCAGACATCCTGTCTGCATTAGATATGGAACGGCTGAAGGCGCTCCCTACAGATTCGGAACGGCTAAAGGCGTTCCCTACAGATTCGGAACGGCTGAAGGCGTTCCCTACATTATCAGAGTGCAACCTGGAAGGTTGCGTTCCCAGTAAGCTACTCGGAGCATTCCATGTCAGATTCACATTTTGTCCAGAAACATAAGCTTGCAAGTTTGTAGGTGGGTTAAGAACAATTGCTCCACTACCAGATACGAAGACATCGTCGAGGACAAAATACCAGTCCCCAGTCCCTCTTTCTACTCGAAATCTGATATTTATGTTTTGACCATTGTAGGCAGAAAGCGATTGAGTAATAGTAGCAAAATTTGTAGAGGATGTATGATTTGAGCTATTTATTTGCCTTATTGAAGCATAAGTGCCTGTCGCTCCAGTAGTAGAGACTTCAATGTGTATTACATCGCCAGTGCCGAGTGTAGTCGCAGTGAGTGGACCTCCCCAATTTGTAGTATAATTTACAATCCTATAGGCAAAGAAAAGCTCTGAGTCTGAGGCTACACCAGATATAGTCGGAGTATAAGCGTTTTGTGTAGTAGTAGACTGCCAGACATTTAAAGCGAGAGCATTTGAATTATTTACTCCGCTTAAGGGAATTATACCAGAATATTGGCTGAGAGTGCCTCCCCAGCCGATAGCTTCTAAACTTGTCCCAGAGTTGAAGTTTTCACTAAAAAGTATGCCTTCAGCGTGAACTGAAACATTTAAAAGAGGAGTTTGGTTGTTTAGAGGATTTTCATCAAGTGACCAAACTATTTCACCATACAATTGGTTTGCACCTACAACAGTGGGTGTCCAAGATAGATTAAAGTCCGAAAAATTTCCTACAGTAAGGGTAGTTCCATTTACTGTAGAAAGAGGAGTAGAACTCCCTACTCTCATGAGCCTCACAGTATACCCTGTAGCAGTATTTTGACCTGAGTTAATCACTCTGACAGTATAAATTGCAGGTGTATTTTGTGTAATGCTCGATGCACCAGTGATAGACTGGGCATTTAGGTCATTAAGATAGGGGGGAGTGCGATAGCCAGCTGTTACGACTTTAGTTTCCCTTAGTATCCTTGCATTGTCATATAATGTAGCATTTCCTATGACGACTCCATTGACAGTAATGAGAGGTGAAGAAAAATAGGGTATATCGGTGCTGGTTAAACCATCCTGCCAATATTGACCAGCACCATAAGTCATCACTGTATTACGAAGTGCACCTTGTATGCTTCCTCTCCAACCAGAAGTATAATTCCCTAAGGCATAATTTGGTCCGGGTTGCACTAACTGGTCTCGATGGTGATGAGCACCCATATTATGACCGATTTCGTGAGTTACAGTTCTTGTCCAAGAGGCTTGCTGAACTCTGTTTATTGAAACAGCATAATAATCAATAGAAAATCCAGAGAAACTATTTAAAAGCCAGGCTGTCCCACCTGTATAGCTTATTTCAGCTAAAAATACTATCAAGTCGGCATAATAAGTATTTCTGAGGACATGGACCTCGTCCATATATCCATCGTTTGGATAGGTAAGTCGCTCAAAATCAAGTGATGTATCTGTTTCTACATAGTTTGTGAGGTGTCTGTGAACTATATTGAAGGTGATACTTGTATTTGAGTTAGCATGAATAAAATTGGTATCTGCGAGGGTAATATCTATCAAATCGTCAATATCAGTAACCTGCCAATCAGATAAAGCCCACTGAGCTGCAGCGGGAGTGTAAACATAAAGTAGGTCGATAATAACAGGGTCATCGCTGTGAAAGTTCGGAGCTTGGAGTTCGGAGTTCGGAGATAGGTGTGCAGCTTCCCAATCATGATGCTCCTCACAGGCAAGACAGCTCACTCTATCTTTTTCCATTTCAGAGAGTCTTGCTTGTCCAAGGTATGCTTGTCCGTGTTTAACAGAGGCAAAGTAGTATTCATCATTTTCAGGGAGCTTTGCTGAAATAGTGATAGTATTCTCGCTTGCGATGATAATGATGCGGGCGAAGTCTGTGTCATTGATTTTAGCAGTGATAATAGTCCTGCCGAGATAGTTTTCTGTAACACTCAAAATATCGGCAGTATAAAAGCTATCATCAAAGAAAGTGAGACCTATAGTCTGTCCGATGTTGTATTCATTGAGATTAACAAGCTCTGTGTTGTAGTGAAATGTGCGGTAGCGGTCTACATTGTGAAACATTTCGATGATTTCTATCTGCCCCCCCAATGAAGTATGAGTGGGGGGGGGAGGGGGGGGTAAATAAGAGTGGGGTTGGCTTGTCTGAGCCTCAAGACCAACTAAACTGGCGTTGATATCGAGTATAGGCTGCTGATATTGTCCTAGTAGCTGGACATATAGCAACATCATAAATAAAACAGCAAGTAAATGTGATTTACATAGTTTCATAAGTTCTCCTTTTTATTTAAAAAATAATAAAACCATAAAATCAAAAAAACTATTTTTGTCAATAAAAATTTTGGAAGATAAAATCAACTGGGAACGAAAGGCTATCGCTGCCTGCAAATAAAGGATATTGAAGACATAAGAAGCCCGATAATACATTCTTCATGGGGGAAGCAATAATGACTTTTCCCTACAGAAAAAAATTTTCCTTTTGTACACTGGGTTTTGAGGCATCATAAAAAAATATTTTTGATCCGTGAGCCAAAAATCGCCCGGTGAGACCCTTAAGTACATATAGAGGGGGATGAATTTTGAATTATGAATTATGAATTATGAATTATGAATTAAGAATTATCCATTTTCCACTGGGGGCTAGGTAGGTGCATCTTGTAACTTGTAACTCCTTCATCTCTGTGTGCTCTGTGACTTCTCTTAAAAACTCTGTGTTAAAAAAGAAAAAAACTCAAAAAACTCTGTGTTAAGAAAAAACCTCCGAACTATTCCCCCCCCCTCCCCCCCCCCAAAAATTGGGGGGGGGGAATCATCCCCCCCCCGCCCGATTTCTTCC
>Ga0099364_10003743_pt1 | contig 23437 bp, 20 predicted proteins | sample TergutTh196P3_FD_73070 | JGI IMG/M metagenome (GOLD analysis project Ga0099364, IMG submission 73070) | Microcerotermes parvus P3 segment gut microbial communities from Pointe-Noire, Republic of the Congo - Th196 P3 | ecosystem: Host-associated > Arthropoda: Insects > Digestive system > Gut ...
ATTTCCAACCGCTGAAAGAACCTGTTGTACCGCTCATTATGGCTTACAGTATGGAAGCGGTAACTAACATCAGTTTCAAAATAGCGCCCGGCAACCTACAGGCGACGATAGCTTTCATTAAGGAAACGTATGAACGCTTACGTCCGGGAACGGCTTTTGAATATCGTTTCCTCGATGATCAAATCGCCGCACTATACCGGACAGAACATGAATTGGGATGGCTTTTCCTGTTTTTCACGCTGCTTTCGTTAATCATCTCATGTCTTGGTATATTGGGATTGACCGCGATCAGTACGGAACAAAGAACAAAAGAGATAGGATTGCGTAAGATTGCCGGCGCCTCGGTGTTGAGTATCATGCTGTTGCTCAACAAAAATCATATACGCCGGATAGTCGTTGCTTTTATCATTGCCGTCCCTCCTGCCGCCTTGTTAATGCACCGCTGGCTACAGGGTTTCGCCTTTCATACCCCCCTCAGTTGGTGGATTTTCCTCCTTTCCGGAACAATCGCACTGTTAGTTGCTGTCGCTACTATTTGCGGACTGTGCTACAAAGCAGCCCGTCAAAATCCCGTCAACCTTTTGCGATCTGAATAATTGTGTCCTTGCAAAATTTCATTCTACTATTCTAAATTCCCTTAACTCGCTTACAGGTATTCTCGGAGATTCCTTTACGCATCCGATAATGAGATCAAAGTCGTCATTTGAAATTCTTCCTGTAAAACAATCCGGCGTTAATCTTAATATTGATACCTGATGTAACGGCGCCATAGTAATTATTCCCGTCATAACCGATAATAATGATATATTTGTATCGGTACGAATCATTTCCCTTAGGTGTTATACCATCATTTTGATTCATTTTTATCCGATAAACATCGCCTAGAGTTATCATCTTAATGCAGCTTCCAATTCTAATTCTTCTTGAATATATCTAAGTGTCTGTTCATCAGCGCCTGCAGCTTTTGCAATATCTATGATATCAATTTTCGCACCTCTTTTACCAGTCGGATTATTCCATGCCTTATGCCATGCCGAATCATGTGATTTTCGTGTAAGCTCTTTGAATGACAGTCCGTTATTCTCAAAAATGGCCTCGTTTAAACATTCTATATCAACCTTTGATAATTCATCCATATCAGGATGAATTAATGGACTGAGAACATACCCTGTTTCTTTGTCTGCTTTCACTGATTGCGTAATATCGTTATCTTTACCTTTTAAATAATTACTCAGAGAAGAAGGAACCGGGCCAAACTCCATAGCATAAAAGTCGGTAATCATCGCATCCCCATACCTTACTAAATGCTTTTGGCTTGCAAAGTACAATATTTTAAATAGTTCATGTTTACCAAGGCATTTATCATCGACCTTATTTAAAATATACAATATGATGGACTTTAATCTTTTAATTGTCATTTTCTTTTCGAATAAAAAAACGCCGCAAAGTTACGATTATTATTCGAGTTTTCGTATAAAAATCGTAACTTTGTGCGTTAAATAAGCAACAAATCAATAGACAGTCTTTATTTCACAAAATCAGCGTTGAGCAGATAGTCAGCGCTTTTCTTCACATCCTGTTCGGGGGTGCCGTCATACTCCTCCACTTCCACAAACCAATCCTTGATATTATTTTCATACGCCTGTTCATATACGGCTCTGAAATCTACCGTGTTATGCACGCCAATGGCTTTCTTGTCTTTGATGTGAAGTACTTTGATACGATTCGGATATTTTTTCATATAAGCCACCGGATCCATTCCGCCCATCTTTATCCAATAGACATCTAATTGGAAAAAAACATGGTTAGGGCTTGTATTTTCGAGCATCAGGTCAAAAACCGGAACTCCATCAATCTTATTCTCAAATTCAAACGCGTGGTTGTGATAACCGAATTGCATGCTTGCTCCTGCTGTAACGAGGGCAAGATCATTATAATAACTACAATAACGTTTGACATTATCGATAGTTGCTTCATCACCGCTTAATGGGGATGACGGCACAACCATATACTTCATACCCGCCTCACTATGAGCATCTACAGCCTTTCTCCACCAGGCCATATCTGCAACCCTGTCATTTGTTAAATCCGGACTCAAATGCGAACTCGTCAGCTTCATACCCAAGTCCTCTGCCATTTTCTTCAATTCGGCAGGTTCTTTCCCATAAAATCTTCCATTAACATAATTCGCAGTCTCAAGGTTGGTATAACCCATTTTAGCGACTACCTGAAGCGTTTTATCAATCCCGTCGTCGCCTACCATTTCACGAAGCGAATACAATTGAAGTCCAAGATATTTGGATGCTTTGACAGTTTTTGCGCCGCCACCACACGATGACAACAAGTTAGGAACTGCAACCCCTCCGGCAATCAACATGGATGCCTGCTTAATAAAATCACGTCTGCTTTGCATAGTATAATAATTTTTAATTGTTAGTAAACTACATATTTACAATACGAATGGTTTGATTCCAATGCGGTTTCCTCCGACAAATATTTCGGCGCGATACGTTCCCGGTGAGAGATATTCCTCAACATTCCAATACATTGTGATCGGTTGCTCTTCTCCGTCATATTCGATACGTTTTGTCATAGACCACTCAATATCTTTGTTTTCATACCGGAAAAAACCATAATTCGGTTTGGTAAGAATACTATCGTCGGGCTTCATCAAACGCACATAGATCATTTGTTCGCCTGTGGGAGCGGTAATATTCCTTGAAATAATAAACGTAAGCATGAGTTGCGTCGCCTTATCTATCTTGGCGTCTCTTCCTCTTGCATTGATAGGTTTGAGTTGAATATTCACCGCATTAAGCTGTGATGCCCTTTGTACGCGTTCGCCGAGTTGGTCTACCTGTCTTGATAATTGTACAGCCTGGGAAGAGAGTTGCTGATTTCGCTTTGTTATCTGCGTATTTTCCTGCTTCAGATTCTCATTTTCCTTATTCAACGAATCTATCTGAACAATATAACTTTGGGCAATCTTGCGGATCGTTTCCAACTCTTGCTTCAATTCGTTGATACGGCGTGCATTGGTTGATTTTACGGTTCGCAGTTCTTCCTGAAGACGCTGCACTTTCTCTTGTTCGGTAATAAGTTGAGCAAATAACGAATCGTTGTTGACACTGATTTTCATCCCTTCATATTGGAGTGATATTTCTTCGGCTTCGTCTGTCCACATCTCTTTTTCAAGCGCAAATATTTCCGACATCTCCTGCATCTGCTTTTGCTGAAACCAGATATAGTAAATGGCAACGCTACAAATCAAAACGAGGAGAATAATACCCATTATCCACCAGGTTCTACGATTTACTTCTTTCTCTTCTTCATCCATACAATGCACGTTAAAACCGTTGCAAAGATAGTATTAATTAATAGCAAAACAAAAAAAAATTTTTTTTTTGCAGAAGAAGTCCAATTTTCAACTTTATATCTTACCTTTGCGCCTTCATTAAGTGCTTTATTTTATGAACGAAAAAATTATTGTCCTTGATTTCGGTTCGCCGTCTACGCAGCTTATTGGCCGCAGAATAAGAGAGTTAAATACGTTTTGTGAAATTGTCCCGTATAATAAATTCCCGGAAAACGATCCGACAATCAAAGGCGTCGTGCTTTCAGGCAGTCCTTATTCGGTAAAAGACAAAAAATCATTTCACACAGACCTTTCTGTAATCCGGGGAAAATATCCCGTATTAGGTATTTGCTATGGCGCTCAATATTTGGCGCTTTTGTCAGGCGGAACAATTGAATCCGCCGAATCCCACGATTATTGCCTCGCTCATTTAACCGGAATAGATAAGTCCGATCCCTTATTTAACGGTATTGATAACGGCACGCAGGCATGGATGTCACACGGCGATATTATCCGTGAATTACCCGGTTCGAAAGTGATAGCTCACTTTGGCGGCGGCGAAACCGCTGCAGTCAGGATTATCGGCGAGCCGACATGGGGCGTACAGTTTCATCCCGAAGCGCAACAAACGCAGGAAGGCATCAAACTATTGGATAACTTCCTGACTATCTGTGGTTGTTCAAAAAACTGGACGCCCGCTACATTTGTAGAAACGACGATAGAAGAACTGAGAACCCAGTTAGGCAATGACAAGGTCATCCTTGCTACATCCGGAGGAGTCGATTCATCGGTATCAGCCCTGTTACTCCATAAAGCTATCGGTAATAATCTGACATGTATTTTCGTAGACCATGGCCTTTTACGCAAAAATGAATTTTTGTCGGTTTTATTAGCCTATCAGAACATGGGACTGAATGTGATGGGTATTGACGCCCGCGAACAATTTTATTCCGCATTGGAAGGCGTCACAGACCCCGAAGAAAAACGCAAAATTATCGGTAAAAACTTTATTGATGTTTTTGAAAAAGAAGCAAGTCAACTCAAAGACATTAAATGGCTCGGTCAGGGTACGATCTATCCGGATGTGATCGAATCGCTTTCCATCACAGGGACGATTATCAAAAGCCATCACAACGTCGGAGGATTGCCGGAGAAAATGAACCTTCGCTTAGTCGAACCGCTACGCCTTCTCTTCAAAGACGAGGTACGTCGCGTAGGGTATGAACTCGGCATATCGAAAAAAATGCTTGCCCGCCATCCATTTCCCGGACCGGGACTTGGGGTTCGCATATTAGGCGATATCACACCCGAAAAAGTACATATCCTTCAGGATGCTGACGAAATATTCATCTCATTATTACACAAATGGGATTTATACGACTCCGTTTGGCAAGCCGGCGCTATCCTGTTACCCATCAACTCGGTTGGCGTATCTGACGATAAACGCACCTACGAAAATACGATTGCCTTGCGCGCCGTCAATTCAACCGACGCCATGACAGCCGACTGGGTGCATCTACCTTATGATTTTTTAGCAAAAGTATCGAACGAGATAATTAACAAAGTAGCCGGCGTCAACAGGGTAGTGTACGACATCAGTTCCAAGCCGCCCGCCACCATCGAATGGGAGTGATAATTCGTATTGTTATTTCAAAAATATTTCGTACTTTTGTAACCTCCGTAACAGTTACGGAGGTTACAAAAGTACGTTTATGAGATTTTATAACAGAACAAGTGAAATTGCTGAATTGCAGCGAATTAAAAAACTTTCATTTAGCGAACATTCGCGAATGACTGTGGTTACAGGAAGGCGGCGTATCGGCAAAACAAGTTTGATAATGAAGTCGGTAGAAAACGAGCCGACAGTTTATCTTTTTGTGGGTAGAAAAGCCGAAGCGGCTTTATGTAACGAATATATTCATCATATTTCCAATACGTTGAATGTTTTTGTGCCGAATGAGATTAAAAGTTTTCGTAACCTTTTTCAGTATTTAATGGAAATCGGTACGCAAAAATCGTTCAATCTTGTTATTGACGAGTTTCAGGAATTTTCCAATATCAACGAGGCTGTTTATAGCGATATGCAGCATATTTGGGATCAATACCGCCGTCGTACAAGGGTAAATTTGATTTTAAGCGGCTCTGTTTATTCATTGATGCACAAAATTTTTCAAAATTCTGAAGAACCGCTTTTCGGTCGTGCCGACAATATCATAAAGCTTTCGCCGTTTGATACCGGAACACTTAAAACAATCATTAGTGACTACAACGCTGATTTTCAAAATGATGACTTACTGGCTTTGTATTGTTTCACCGGCGGTATACCTAAATATTTAGAACTCATTTGTGATGGATGCGATTTGAAAGTTGAACCAATGATTGAATTTATTGTTCGTGAAAACTCACCTTTTACTGATGAGGGTAAAAATCTTTTAATAGAGGAATTTGGCAAAAATTACGGCACCTATTTTTCAATTTTAAGCGCTGTTTCGGGCGGTATTAATACCCAACCCGCAATTATGGCTGCTCTCGGCGATAAAAGCATTGGCGGGCAAATCAAGCGACTGATTGAAGACTACAATGTGCTGAAACGCCTGCGTCCGATTGGGGCAAAAGAAGGTTCACAAAGTGTTCGTTACGAGATTACCGACAATTTTCTGCAATTTTGGTTTAACTATTTTGACCGTCATCAGACCATGATTGAGATTAAGAATTTTGTTGGTTTGCAGCATATTATCAAAACCGATTACACCACATATTCCGGCAAAACGCTGGAGCGCTATTTTCGAACAAAATTAGCTGAAAGCGGTTTGTACCGTGAAATAGGTTCCTGGTGGGAGGTAAAAGGGAACCTTAACGAAATTGATATTGTTGCAATTTCGTTAGAAAAGAAAAAAGCATTGGCGATAGAAGTTAAACGACAAAAAGACCGTTACCGTCCGAACCTGTTGGCTGAAAAAGTGAAACGACTGAAACAGATTGTTTTGCCGAATTATCAGATAGAGCCTTGTTGTTTGGCGATAGAAGATATGTAATTTATTTTGTCTTAAATTCAAGATATAAAGCAGGAAGCGCATCGTTGAGCGCCTTTTCGTTTTCTTTTGGATCACCGCGATAGTAAATCCTGATATTCGTCGGTTGATCGGTATACCGATAAGTAAACAATCCGTTTTCCTGAACTTCAAGCGTACAGGGGCGTAATTCATTGGGCAGGATGCTATCAGTAGGTTTTAGCTCGTTACGACGCAGAATCCTGTAAGAGCCATCGTTACGCCGGACGAGTGCGCGGTCTGTCATGCAAATCCAGACACAAGTCTCCCAAACGCGATGCATTCGGTTCCAACAGTTGGGATCGAAAAGCGGATCATCTGTTTCCAACGCACGAAGAAAGTCGGAGCGTTTTGAGCGTGAAAATGCAAATTCGAGATAACGGCGAATGGGCGCATCCATATCAGGAACAAAGTTCATGTTCGACAGTTCCCAGTATCCATTGTTTGAATCATTAGGTGTAAAAAATTCCTAATTCCTAATTAATTATCAATTCTCAACGTATATTTCATCCCCTCATTGGGTTCTACAAAGAAGTTTTCCACAATGAAATTGACATCACCGCCTGTTATCCCTTCCAGCAGCCTGACGGTAAAAGTACGTACGCCTTTGGGCGTCAGGGTGAACGGCGACAGGTCAGTATTGCGTAAGTAAACTACCCGTGGGTCGTGGTTGTCATTTTTCAGTCGGATAGTCAGGTCGGACTTATTCCTTATCGTGACACGCATTTCTTCTTTTTTGTTCGTTTTTTCCACCTTCCATTCCAACGCATTTTCGAAAAGTTCCTTCAGGTATTTCTCCTCTCCTATGACATGATCGTTGTGGTATATGGCTGTGCGTCTTTCGTTCAGCGCTTCGCGGATGGCTTCGGGCGTTGCACTGCGGGCAAATACGAGCGTCATCGTACGGTGTTTCCATGAAACCATATCCAAATGGGTTTGCATTGGTTGGTGAACATCCGTGCTGCCGATCATGGTCAACTTCTTTTCCAAACACCAGCGATGCGCCTCCGGGTAATACTCCCAGTTGACCACTTCTATCCCATACATCATACCCTGTTCCAACAGTTGCGTATGTTCGGGCCACCACATGGTCGTATCGGGTTGTTGTGCGGTCCAGCCCGGATGATTCCAGAAAATGAATGCATTTTGCGCTTTGGCGGCGCGAAAAGCATCCATATAGTCAGGCTTGTCCAACTCGTCCGAATTGGTGAGAAAGATAGCATTGTTGTGGCCGGGAGGCATGTCACGCGTTATTTCGCTACCCCTGATAAGGATGATTCCCCGTGCTTTTGCCGCTGACAGGGCTATTTCATACGAGCGATTGTGCGAGGCAATGACATCTCCCTTGTTCGGACGGTACTCGATGTGATCGGTGATCGCTATGGCGTCAAGTCCGTTATAGTAAGCCTCATCAACCCGTACCGTCGGCCACACTACGCCATCTGAGAAAACCGTATGCATGTGGAAATCACATTTTAGCGTAACAAACCCCTCCAAGTTGGGAATCTCAATGATACGCCTTTCCTGTGCAAATACCGGCAGTGTGATATATACTGCCCAAATAATAATGATGTACTTTTTCATCTGTCTGATTTTTTTTAGTTTACAAAGAAAACCTGGCAGGTTCTTTAAACCTGCCAGGTTTCAAAAGATTAATTCCTCCAACCCGGATTCTGGGTCAGGTTCGGATTCATTTGCATTTCCGCAGCAGGAATGGGCCAAACCCAATTCTGGTCGCCTACCCACTCATACTGATACCTTACACCCAATATTCCCCACAGTCCGTTTCCGTTATAGAATTTCCTGTCCTTCCATGTTTTCCAGCGCAGTTCGTCCCAAAACAGGTATTCTTCAACGGGCATTTCCCAGTAACGTTCATTGCGGAGACGTTCGCGCATGTTCGCTTGCCCCGATACCGTTGTATGAACATTTGAGTTCAACAATTGTGTGCCTGACCGCGTCCGAATCTGATTGACTATTTCTATGGCTTCGGCAGTTTTGTTCTGCTCATTCAGACATTCTGCCAGATTCAGTAATACATCGGCATATCGCAGCAAAGGTATATCTATTGCCGAATGTTCTCTGATTTGTATTTCGACATATGATTTTGGCACCCACTTGCGTACTAAGTACATATAATATGCATATGTATCCATTCTGATATCGAAAGGTTCTGCCGTGTCAAAGCCGCGGTAGGGCCAACGTAAGGTGTACATGTACTCATTGCCGCCGGCTCCTCCCTGAATCTCCGAATAGGGTGTGATGATATTCACTTTGAGACGGGGGTCGCGATGGGCATAAGCGGCTTTAATACGAGCTTCATTGCCATCGGGAAGGTATTTGGACATATCCGCCCCAAGGTTGATCATGGTTGTTATTTCCCCCTCTGTCATATTATCCCGAACGAAAAATATGGAACGTTGCTGTGGAGTCATTGACGTAAAACCGGGTAAAAAATCTTCCCAATCAAACGGTTTCCCGTCTTCACATTCATAACTGTCCACAAATGAAGGATTAGGGATGTGATTATTCCAGCCTCCGGCTAACAAGTAGCGTGCACTGAGCGTACGGGCCCACATGCTGGAGTAGGCTGTGTTTGCCACACTATTGATGCATTGAATTGAAAAAATAAATTCGTCGCATTTTTCATTGGGTTCTCTAAACAACTCTTCGTAGTTGGGGAATAGCGAAAATCCCATCGTTGTAATAGCCCTGAAATCCTGTTCTGCCTTGTCCCATTGTTCCAACCACATATATACCTTGCCGCGCAACGAATAGGCGAAGGCTTTGGGTACATGCCCGTAGTCGCTACTGCTGGCAGGTATTTTATTAGCCATTGTCGGTTCGTTTATACATTCGGTTAAATCGGTAATAATGGCATCCCATACCTCCTGCTCGGTAGAACGTCCTTTGTTACATTCGGAAGCCAAGACAGGTTCCAAATAAAGGGGGACGCCGCGCCACAATATATTCATACGAAAATAATAATAAGCCCGAAGACATTTACATTCAGCCTTATACTGCGCTTTCTTAGCATCGCTCATGTCGGGGACCTTGTCAATATTGGCTATGACATCGTTTGCCCGATGGATCAGTTCATAATAACGTCTCCATTTATTGAGATACAGCGCACCGCTCGGGGTTGCGCTTCCACGCAACGGTTGCAAATAGCTGATCCAGTTCGCGTCATAATCCAACGTACTTGAAAATACATCCCACATCGGATATTCCGTATCCATGATATAATAGTCTGCGTTCTTTATCTGGTGGTAAACACCTATGATAGCCTGTTCTGCAAGTGAGGCCGAAGTCCAGATATTTCCGGAGCTGACAGCGTAAGAGGGCGCTGTATCCAACAAATCGGAACTACAACTTTGATTGGATAATATCATGATTCCCGCTAAAGCCCAAAGGCTTATCTTAATTTTTAAATTTTTACTTTTCATATCAAATGATTTTTAAAATGTTACATTAACTCCAAAGGCATACTGTTTCATGGTCACATAACCGAATGCAGTCCGCATTTCGGGGTCCATTCCCGAAAATTTAGTAAAGACCAACAGATTTTCACCCGAAACAAAAAATCGAACGTTTTGCGCATACAGTTTTGACGATAGATGTGCGGGAAGGCTGTATCCTAAGGTAATATTCCTCAATTTCAGATAGTCTCCATTTTCTAACCACAAATTGCTTGCCTGCGTATTCTGCCCGCCTCCGGCTGTATGTTTAATACGTGGAGTGTTGGAAGTCAGATTGGTGCGCGGGTCGTTTGGATTATCCGGATCGTAAAAATAACGATCTCTTGAAAGCGACTTGGGTATTGCATATCCAAGTGTGGTTGTGGGGTTATTTTTTCCAAGATCGCACCAGTAAATTTTATATCCTGCAGCGCCCGTCCAGTTCATGGAAAAATCGAAATTTTCCCATGAGGCATACGCCTGAAATCCGAAATTGTACTTTGGCAAGTTGGAACAATTCTGAAACTCATTATCATACTCATTGCCATAAATGCCGTCACCGTTTACATCGGCGTAAATATAATCGCCATACCAGATATTCGCTTTACCGATACTTTGGCTCGGATAAAACGCATAACCTGCAGCTCTCATCGCCTGCAGCCATTCCATATCCTGCTCGGTACGAATCATTCCGTCCTTTGGCCCGCCATTGACATTGACAGAGCCATCGGGATTTTTATACGTCTGATCACCTTTATAAACGCTTAAGAGATACCATTCATTAATGATTTTATCTTCAATCACCCTTGTTCCACCGCCGGTAGAAACATCGCCAATGTTGGATCGATAAACTCTATTTCCGGCTTCATCTGTTGTCCATCCCTGTTCAAGTTTCCCCCTATATTTTGTAACTTGATTCTTGTTAAAAGAGAAGTTTCCTTTAATTCCATAGTTAAATTTATCAATCTTGTCGTACCACGCCATGGATATTTCTACACCTTTATTGGATACTTCAGCAATATTTTCTAAAGGTCCTGACTTTGTACCCAGGGTATGATAAATGGTAGGTCTGTACAAAATACCATCGGTCAGTTTGTCATAAACCTCAATTTCGGCAATAAGGCGATTTTTAAGAATGGCGGCCTCAACCGCGACATTAGTTATTCTGGTTGATTCCCATCGCAAATTCGTGTTTGCGAGAACAGTTTGAACCAATCCGGGGGTAATATTTTCGCTTCCTCCCATAATGATACTGACAGCGGAGTAAGTGGCCTGCCATTCATAATTACCGATACTGTTGTTGCCCAATTTACCCCACGAGGCGCGTAATTTAAGGTTATCGAAGGGTGAGCCTTCCATAAATTGCTCCTCTGCTAACCGCCATGCAGCCGAGAAAGCGGGGAACAGACCCCAACGGTTTTCGGGTGCAAAGCGTGAAGAACCGTCGTAGCGCAAATTGGCTTCAAGCAAATAACGCGATTTGAAGCCATATGTTGCGCGCCCAAACCATGAACGGGAAGTGAATTGGCTATTGGTACCTGTTATGCTCGTCATTGCTGTTGTAGGAGTTAAATCGGTAATAGTTAAATCGAGCAAACCTGTTTTGACTGAATTGGCATCGTAGGATTTATAGGAGTTTTCTTCGTATCCGAAAAGGGCGCCTACCTCGTGATTTTCGGCAAATGTTTTGTTATAGGCAATCGTTTGCAGGAAGCGCCATCTTTTCGACCCGTTAATATACAAAGAGGATCTGAGAGTGTTGAGCGGTTCGGGCGGTACAGACCATGTATCATGTCTGAAATTGTATTTGCCAAAACCTTTATAATGAATCGCCTGTTCAGTCCAATAACGCTGCCAGTCAAAGTCTACATGATAAACAAAATCTTTGAAAAGCTTTACGTTGGCAAATATGGCAGTGTTGATTTGCGAATAATTGAGATTACCTCCCCTTGTATTAATAATCATTAAAGGATTATGTATGCCCGCATCGTCTTCAAGGGCTGCCGTACCGCCATATTTTCCATCATAATAGGGATAAATGAGCGGATTATTTTTATGGTTGGTAAGATTACCATTATTAAGATATGCAGGCACATCGGCAGCGCCAACATCGGATTGATAGCCATACGTCCGATTGCCTACCTGCAGCCAATCGGTTACATCTGAGATAATATTGGAGCGGATATTATATTTTTTAAGACCGCCGCCTTCAATCAATCCGGGATTATCAAGGTAAGAGCCGGAGAAATTGAAATTTAACTTTCCGGATTCTGACGCACCCACAAGCGATACTGAATGTTCCTGCATCAATTGGTTCCTGTAAACTTCCTTGTACCAATCGGTATTGGGAAAAGCGACATAATTAGGATACCCTGATTCGGAAATCCCGTTAGGATTTTTTTCGGCTTCGCGCCACAGATTAATCGTCTCATTCATAAATTGATTAGGCGATCCGATATTGCTCATTGATTCATTGTACAACTCCATATATTCGGCTCCATTATTGACTAACTCAATTAATTTGAACGGCTGGTTAAAGGAAAAATTACCCGAATAGTTTACATTGACTTTTGCCCTTACTCCCTTCTTGGTCGTGATTAAAATTACGCCGTTAGCGCCCCTGTTTCCGTAAATGGCGCAAGATGCGGCGTCTTTCAACACGGAGATATTTACTACGTCCATAGGATTAACGGAGCCAAATCCCTGTTCCATACCGTCGACCAATACCAAAGGTGTTGATGTGTTCAGCGTCCCTAACCCGCGAATCAGCAAAGTTGCGCCATCGCTGTTGGGTTGTCCGGAGCCTTGCATGACCGTAAGTCCGGGCACCGCGCCGGAAAGCGCCATGGATAAATTGGTCAGCGGACGCGATTCCAACTCTTTTTCTACATTAACGGTAGCAACGGATCCGGTCAGGTTGATTTTTTTCATGGTACCATAACCTATCACTACCACTTCTTCTATCATACGGGTGTCTTCTATCAGATTGATGTCGATAGTCTTTTGAACGCCCACGATAACCTCCTGCGGGTTGTAACCAATGTAAGTAAATTGCAAGACGGCATTTTCATTAGGGACAGTGATAGAGTAACGGCCTTCCGCATCGGTAGATGTACCAATAGTCGTGCCCTTTATCAGCACATTGACGCCGGGCAAAGGGTCACCTTTGTCGGTAACCGTTCCGGTAATCGTCAATTGTTGCAGCGCCTCTTTGGGCGCGAGCATAATCACTTTATCATTCACGAGGCGATAGCCTAACTGCGTATCATCAAACAGTAATGCCAGTACCTGATTGATGTTTTGATCAGCTAAATTCAGACTTACCTTACGGTTAAAATCAGATAGTCCATCTGTGTAGAAAAAGCGATAATCCGACTGCTGTTCGATGTTCTTGATCACCTGCCGGATTTCCATATTGCTCACATCAAGGTTGATGGATTGCGAGTACCCAATTGCTGCGAGCTGTATATGTACCAGAAAAATAAATAAAAAAGAAAGTCTCATTATCTTAATAATTTTTTCATAATGATAAGTTGTAATAAAATATTTCATATCTTTGTCTTTTGAATTGTTTGATTATTATTATTGTATCACTTGTGAAACGATTTCATTCAATTTATGTCCGGGAGATGCTGGGAACATCTTCCGGATTTTTTTATTGGGGGCATGGCGCACGTATCATAATATGTAAGGTTTTAAATAATTATTTCTTTATCAATTCATCGAAGTATTTCCGCTGCCTGGGGTTAATACTCAGTGTAACGGTTTTTTTATTTAATGAATAATTGATTGGGGCGATGGTCTTCATGATGTCCAATACCTGTTCCAGGGTCTCATCGGCTAAGATACCTGTAAACGGGTACTGTTTCAGGGCGTCATCGGCAATGATGATCTGCACATCGTAACGTCGTTGCAGTTTCATGGCCAGTTCGCTTATCAGTTCCGATTCAAAGACCCAATGCGTATCTTTCCATGAAGTGTACAGCTCGGGTTTGATATTATTTTTCAGTTCTATTTTTTCTTTCTCCGTTTTTTTTGTTTCCTGAACTGGCGATTGACCGGCCTGATTTTCCTGATGGTTTGTTCCGGCGCTCATGGTTGCGGCATGTTCATAGATAATAACGGTTTGCTTGGGTTTTAGTATCACTTCATCCGTTTTGTTCGTTTCATCCACCTTGTCAGACTCATTCAACTGTCTGACACTCAACACACCACTCACTAAAGTGGCTTGAACTGTTTTTTCTTCAGGATAAGCCTTTACGTTGAACTCTGTTCCCAATGCTTTGATGATAACATCTTTGGCTTTCACAACGAAAGGGATGGATTGATTAGTCACCACCTCAAAATAACCCTCCCCTTCGAGCCATACTTCACGCGATCCATGGCCATACGAACTTTGGTATTGCAATATGCTTCCTGCATTGAGCGAGACCAAAGTGCCATCGGGCAGTTTCACTTGGGAGCGTGACCCTAAAGGCGTCATCATCATGCTAGTATCCACCGCTGCAAATAACGTATCACCATTCAGTATTCTATCCTGAATGGAATGATTAAACAAAGCCCCTAATGAAAATGAGATCGCCACAACCGCCGCAACCTTCAGGAACGGCGCGATCCAACGGGTGGCGGTTTGTTTGCCGGAAGGTTGCTTATTCAACCGGAAAAGCGTTCGTTGCAGTGCGTGTTCTACATCCTCCCGGTCTCTTGCATGATGTTCAAGATACCAAAGGACATACGATTTCCTGAAATAGTCCTTATTGCCGGCCTCCTTAAAAAGTTGCTGTAATTCAACCTTTTCCCTGTTTGTCAATCCGTCTGTCAGGAACGATTCGGTCAATTGCTCGATGCTGTGTTTGGGTACTGTCATAATAAAATGGTTTGCATTTTATTGTATGACGTAAGTTTTGGGGAAAAGGGTGGGTGAAGATTACAAATAGATTAGTATTAGGATTAGCAAGTCCTTTAATTTCTCCCGTAGAATGGACATGGCATCACGTAAATTTGACTTGACAGTATTTTTACTGATGGACATTTTCTCCGCAATTTCTTCATAGCTTAGTTCGTCTATCTGTCTTAGTTTGAAAGTCAACCGGTAGCGTTCGGGGAGTTCCTCTATGGCTCGCCTGATCTTTTCTTCCGTTTCGGTTTTAATGATGTAATCGAGCGGGTTTTCGCCCAGATCGGCTAAAGTGGTACATTCGATAGCCTGTTCTTCGATATACGAAGTATGCAAGCGATGTTTCTGTTGGGTGCGAAGATAATCGATACAGGCGTTTTGGGTCGATTTGTAAAGATAATCCTGAAGTGAACTTTGAATAACAATCCGTGAACGGTTATTCCAAAATCTCACAAAGACATCGCTGACTAATTCTTCCACAATCATACGCTCCCGGACGTATCCATGTGCAATTCTGCAAAGTATCGGGTAATACTGCCGAAACATTCGCTCAAATTCGTATTGATTGTCACTGCGATCCACCTTGAAACTGATTATAAACTTACAAAAATGTCCATCAAAAAATTAATTGTCACTGCAAAAGTAGCTAAAAAAACCATAGTAACCGCATCAAAATCCGGCTAAAAAAAAATTTTAGTTCAAAATTCTTAATTCTTAATTTTTTGTTGTACCTTTGCACCCGCAATTTTAAAAATATAAGTAGATTTATGAACAATTACGAAACCGTTTTCATTTTAACTCCCGTTTTATCTGATGCACAGATGAAGGAAGCGGTAGAAAAGATCAAGAATGTATTGACGTCTCACAAAGCTGAAATCGTCAACGAAGAGAACTGGGGCTTGCGAAAGTTAGCCTACCCTATCAATAAGAAATCGACAGGATTCTATCAGCTTATTGAATTTAATGCCAATCCAACTATTGTGGATGTACTTGAGACGCAATTCCGTCGCGACGAACGTATCATACGATTCTTAACATTCCGGCAGGATAAATTTGCCGCCGAATATGCGGCTAAAAGGAGAAACCTGAAATCATCCGGCTCAAAAGATGATAAGTCGAAGAATAAAGAATATAAATTGGCGGAAGAATTAGATTATAAGGAGGAATAAAACATGGCAGCATCAAACACAGGTCAGAACAGCTCTGAGATCAGATACCTTACACCCATGTCAGTGGATGTAAAGAAGAAAAAGTATTGCCGGTTCAAGAAAAACGGCATCAAATTCATCGATTATAAAGACCCCGAATTTCTCAAAAAATTCCTGAACGAGCAGGGTAAAATTCTTCCCCGTCGTATCACAGGTACTTCGCTGAAATTCCAACGCCGTGTGGCGCAAGCAGTTAAGAGAGCAAGGCACTTAGCCTTATTACCCTATGTGACCGATTTAATGAAATAATGAAAGGAGGAGACAGTATATGGAAATTATTTTGAAAGAAGATGTTACAAATCTTGGCTACAAAGACGAAATCGTAACCGTAAAAGACGGCTATGGACGTAACTTTTTAATCCCGAAAGGTAAGGCAATCATCGCATCGGAATCCGCAAAGAAAGTGTTAGCGGAAAATAAAAAACAACGCGCTCATAAAATAGCTAAAATCAAACAGGACGCCCAGGATTTTGCCGTTAAATTAGCAGGTACTTCGCTCATTATCGGCGCTAAAACAAGCTCAACCGGCACAATATTCGGCTCCGTATCCAATATTCAAATAGCGAACGAATTAGCTAACAAAGGATTCGAGGTCGACCGCAAACTGATCATTCTCGAAGAACCCGTTAAGGAAGTAGGCTCGTATACAGCGCAAATTCGCTTAAACAAAGAGGTCACTGTTGAAATTCCCTTTGAGGTTATTTCAGAAAGCTAATTTGATTTTCACTGGATTGCTTCGCATTCCCAGGTAATCTGAATCCCTGTAAAACAAAAATACTTATTTTTTTGTTTTGCAGGGATTTTCACTATCTTTGTAGCGCTATATGACAGCATGATGAAATTGACATTTATAGCAAATATATTGTTATTGAGCCTGTTAGACATTCAGGCACAACAGTTGTTTACGGTTGTAATCGACCCCGGACACGGAGGAAAAGACCCCGGGAGCGTCGGAACGATCGTACAGGAAAAAAATATCAATTTATCTGTCGCCCTACTGTTAGGAAATCTGATTGAAGGGAATCATGACAATGTGAAGGTAGTCTATACACGCAAGACCGACGTCTTCCTCCCGTTAGATGAGCGCGCTAATATCGCCAATCGAAACAAAGCCGACTTGTTTATTTCGGTCCATGTCAATTCAGTTAAAAGAAGCGCCCCCTCAGGCGCCGAGACATTTACGCTCGGATTAGCCAGCTCGGAAGAAAACCTGGAAATTGCCATGCGCGAAAACGGCGTTATCCTGATGGAAGACGATTATCTTCGAAAATATGAGGGCTTTGATCCCAACTCTTCCGAATCGTACATCATTTTTGAACTTCAGCAAAGCAGGCACCTGGAACAAAGCGTTTCGCTCGCATCGGAAATACAAAAATCATTCGTCCGGTCGAATCGCGGAAACAGGGGGGTGAAACAAGCCGGCTTCCTCGTCTTACGCAAAACAAGCATGCCAAGTGTTCTGATTGAATTAGGATTCTTGTCAAACCGTACCGAAGAACGATTCCTTGCATCCAAAGAAGGGCAAAAACAGATGGCGATATCTGTATACCAAGCCTTTACAAACTATAAATATGATTACGACCGCAAATCAGCGAGTATGAACGGCCGAACGATAGAAATAGTCGCACAGAATACCAATACAACTGTAACGAATAACAGGTACGAGGAAAAATCCGAAACAAAAGCGACACCACAGCGTCAGGATGAGATCGTTTACAAAGTGCAGATTCTTACTGCCGACAAGCAATTATCGCTAAAGGACAAACGTCTTAAAGGATATGACGAGATTTCGTATTATGTGGAAAAAGGCATCTATAAGTATACATACGGCTCAACGACCGATTACTCCAAAATCATGGGCATGCACCGGAAAGCGGCGAAAGATTTCAAGGGCGCATTCATAATAAAAGTTAAAAACGGAAAACGAATCAATTAAAAAAATATCATCATGAGAAAAAAATTTTCAAAAGAAGTAATTATCGGCATTGTTACGATCTTAAGCTTGGTTTTACTATATATAGGCGTCAATTATCTGAAAGGGATAAACTTGTTCAAACCGGCTAACTATTACTATGTATCCTGTAACTATGTGAAAGACATCAACATATCCTCTCCGGTATTTGTCGAGGGGTTTAAAGTTGGATTAGTTCGCAGCATTGAATATGATTATACGACGGTCAACAAGATCATTTTGGAAATCCGGCTCGACAGAGGGATGAAGATCAACAAAGGTAGTTATATTACAATTGAATCGACCCTGTTGAGCGGCGCCGAACTCAATATCCAGCTCAACAAATATATAACAGAATACTATAAGCCCGGCGACACGCTCGAAGGACGGTTCAAGGAAGGAATGTTTACCTCAGTCGAAGACCGTATCCTGCCTCAATTGGTCGACCTGCTACCCAAGATAGATTCAATCCTGACCGGACTTCAACTGTTGGTTGACAATCCCGCCCTGTCACAATCGCTCTATAACCTCGAAAAGACGACGGCGCAATTAGAAGTATCCTCGCGCCAACTCAATGCTTTCCTGCAAAACGATGTGCCTGAAATCTCAGCCGGACTAAAACAAACGAACGAAAACCTGTCAGAGTTCAGCAATAAGCTCAACCGGCTCAATTTTGACCCCGCTATCGACAGCCTGAACGTTTCACTTGGAAACATAAACGCCCTGACGCAAAGACTCAATTCCAAAGACAACTCGCTTGGCCTCTTACTCAATGATTCGTTGCTTTATAAAAACCTGAATCAAGCCGTCGAAAACGTATCAGAACTGCTTATTGACGTCAAACAGAACCCTAAAAAATACGTTCGTTTTTCGTTGTTCTGAAAATTTCCGTGTAATAAAAAAGAAACGATTTTGCAATACTTATTACATATTTAGACGGAATCTAAATTTCAAAGGAAAATCACTTTTATCAAAAAACATAAACATTTGATTATAGTGCATTTTTATCAAAACCCAACTATTAACTTTCTTTTACAAAAAACCCCGATTTCTGATTCGTGTAAGATTATGCGACAGGCAAGAATTTATAAGTATCTTATTTTCAAAATTATAAACATAACCTGTTGAATATTTAAAACATGAAAATTTCATGCAAAAATCCGGTTTTTTTTATTCAAAATTTTTTTTGAATCTTTGCGGCATGATAAAAACCGAAAAGATAAAATTTGATTTTACAACGTATATGTGTATGGCAAAAGATTCTAATTCATTGTGGGACGACTGTCTGAAAGTCATAAAAGATATAATACCTGAAGCAGCTTTTGACGCCTGGTTCAAGCCTATAATACCTATATCGTATGATGATAGAGAGTTTACGATCCAAGTACCCAGTCAATTCTTTTATGAATACCTGGAAGAAAAATACGTGAATGTATTGAAAATGACGCTCAACCGCGTCATAGGAGAAGGTACGACGCTAAAATACAGGGTGTTGGTGAGCGGCGGACAAACTAAAAAAACCAACGGCAACAGCGTCGTCTATCCGGGAGAAGAATCGAAAATCGTCCTTTCCCATTCACCTAATAAAGTAGATGTCACAAAAGCGCCCGGCCCTTTCAAAACGGCCTCCCAAGACCTGGATTCCCAGTTGATTCCAAGGTATAATTTCGACAACTTCTATGAAGGAGAGAGTAACCGGTTAGTTCGTGTCGTTTCGCAAAAGATAGCAGCGGAGCCGGGCAAAACAGCCTTTAACCCGATGTTTATTTACGGTCCGTCAGGGGTGGGTAAGACGCATATCTGTCATGCTATCGGGCTGAAAATCAGGGAACTGTTCCCTGAAAAACGCGTATTGTACGTTTCGTCCAACATTTTCCGCCTTCAATATTCGGACGCAGTACGCAAAAATGTACCGAATGATTTCCTGAGTTTCTATCAAAGTATCGACGTCCTGATTCTCGATGATGTGCACGAACTGATAGGGATGTTAAAGACGCAGGAAATATTTTTCCAGATATTCAAAAACCTGTATTCCTTAGGGAAACAGATTATTCTGACCTGCGACCGCGCGCCGGTCGACTTGCAAGGTATGGAAGAACGGCTGATTTCACGTTTGAAAATGGGCATCATTGCGCAGATAGACCGCCCCGACCTCGAATTGCGCAAAAAAATATTACGCAATAAAATCAGCAACGAAGGATTAGAGATACCACCGGATGTGTTTGAGTTCATCGTTGAAAATGTGACGGAAAATGTGCGCGACCTCGAAGGCATTCTTGTCTCGCTAATGGCTAACTCCGTCATCACCGATAAGGAGATCGATTTGGCGCTAACCAAACAAGTCATCAGCCAAACCATCACCTTAGGAAGAAGACAACTGACAATCAAAAAGATACTTGAAACGGTCTGCAACTATTTCAACCTCAACGAATCGCTTGTTCACACGAAGTCACGCAAGCAGGAGATCGTCCAGACACGCCAGATCGCCATGTTCCTGTCAAAAAAATATACCGATTCATCACTCGCCCACATCGGCAAAGTGATCGGAAACAAAGACCACGCCACCGTCCTTCACGCCTGTAAGACCGTGAAAGACCAGATCGACATCAGCAAAACCTTCCGCTCCACAATGGAAGCCATCGAACTAAGCCTGAAATAATCCGGTCTTTGAACCGAAAGGAAAAAGCCACCTGCTTCGGCAGGTAGCTTTTTTATGTCAGGGGGACGGAGGAATTGACATAAAAATTAAAGACCGTACCCTATTCCATAAGTTTTAGCGATCCATAACCCGAAAAAACGGTCGTAAACATGGTATGTGTCACCCTCTTTGGTCACTAATTCCTTATCAAGGAGTTGCCTGACTGCCGACTGAACGGAGCTTGGCGAATATAGACCGTGTCTGTTTATGAACGCTGCCGAAGTGATCTCGCTTGCCTTCCCTTCTTTGCCTATGGCGAACAACACCTCCTTTTGGCGTTCCGACAACATGGATACCATACCCTGATAAACGGTTTTGTTCGATTCGATAATGGAGCGGAGCACATGATTCGCTATCGCTACGGTCATCTCTTCCCCGCAATCTAATTGTTCATATAATCGGTTGAGCATGTTTTGAATATACCATGTATGACCTTCAAACAGATTATAAATCCTTGAAAAACACTCCTCCGAAACATCCTTTCCGGCTTCTTTAAAAAAATTTTCGACAAACTCTTGGTAGGGTTCGAAGCCAATAGGCTCAAGGCTAAGAAGGGCTGTACTTTGATAGAACGGCTTGGAGGCGGAAAAGAAGATGTTATGTATAATATGTCGTTGACTACCCGCAAAAACGAAATTCGTATTTTTACACTTTTGTATATGCGTACGAAGGATTGCTTCGACATTTTTTTCGGGATAGTTGGCGATCTGCTGAAATTCATCAATCGCCACGATGCACTGTTTGTCTGCCGATTCAAGGTAGGCAAAAATCTCATCCAAAGAAGTCAGGGGTTGCTTAATATCCCCGATCCCTATATTGAAAACCGGTAGCCCCGTCAACGGATCGAGTTTGAACGCAGGCCTCAGGGAAGCAATGGTAGAGAAAAAACGTTCAACAAACTTTTGCCCATAGGGTTTCAAAGTATCAAAGATATGTTTACCGAAGATATACACCAACTCCTTCAATGAACCGGTCGCATAAATATCAATAAAAAAAGTATGATAGTCATTTTGTATCGTACACTGACTAAAACAATGCGCTATCAACCCCGATTTCCCCATGCGTCGGGGAGAAACAATCACCATATTACGCCCATTGAGCAACGCCCCTGTAAGCTCCGCCGTCTCTTTTTCACGATCACAAAAGTATTCGGGCGATACATAACCGCTTATAATAAACGGATTCTTTACTTTTACCTGAGTAGCCATAATTATTACTTTTTGAATTATTGCATTTTAAATAATTGCAAAGGTAATAATTATTTTTTAAATAATCATAATAAGGTATCAAAATTCGAAATTTTTTCTCAATAATAACATGAAAGTTCAATCAAGAAAACGTGAAATAAAGATAAAATTGTTTTATGTCAGGGGGACGGAGGAATTGACATAGAGTCAATTCTCATGTGAAAAATTTTTCGCAGGCTTGCAATTTCGATACTAAAGTCATAGAATCGGCTGAATTGTTTTCCAGGATAATGTAGAGATTTCATTTTTCATCTTTTGCATGCCGGTTTGAGTACTTATTCGAAGATTTTGCATACCGGGATCATCCGGATATCTAAAAATAGGTGTTTGAGCGCCTTCTACAAAATTCATATTGTCTTTGGGGGGAAAAGTCGTCCAATATTCGGGTTCATAGGGCAATTCCGTGATCATCATTTCTTCAAAAACTTCAACATAGTCATTCATATACTTTTTCATCTTTCTATGATCCGCTTCTGAAAACAAAATCCGGCTTTCGTACAGTATCTTGTCCTGCGCACGCGATCCCCGTAATTTTATATTATTTATCACAGATACTTGCATTTCACACGGAACAACTTTATTATCAAATGTTCCATACTCAATGCTTGCTTGCGTAACAAAGTTGTTCCCCTGATTGCAATTGCCTGTCAATTGCGTTAATCGGTTCGTATTTTTTTCAACCCACATTTGTCCGCTGTTATTCGATAATGTCCATCCTGCTACTACAATACGAGTTTTCTGACGATACGATAGCGCCCAATAAGCCTTACCATCCGCCGTGAATGAAGAATCGACCCTGACTTCATAGTTTTTATGATATTTCCCCAATGGGTGTGTCACATCGAAAAACCGGTATTCCACCCACAAACTATTGATAGAATTTTCGCTGATACGAACTCTGTATTGATCGCCGAAAATCAGTGACACGGTTGGATTCTCTTTTGCTCTCCTTATATGCTCGGGGATCCATTTGTTTTCAACAAAAGGACTGTTGATGTCGCTTCCCATACACAGCATATATCCTGTATATTCCACATATCCTGCCGATTCGCCTCTGTGGGTAAGCGATTGCGCCTGATGTATTTTAGTCCAATAGGGCTGTGCAGGGGTTGACTTTTTGTATTTTGCGACAATGGCTTTGATGAGTTTTTGGTAGTTAATAGGCGTGACAGTCACCTCCGACAACGAAAAAAAGCGACTTTCCATTCTGACCACCGAATCCATTCGCAACCGGCTTAATACAACAGCTTGCTCATGATAGCTTATATGCCTGAAAAATACGGTATCCTGTGGCTGCAGGGTATCCGTCGTCAGCGTAAAACGCCCTTCATCATCGCTAAACGCTACTGCAACACCGCGACACATAACCGTTACCCCAAAAAGCGGTTCATTATTCTCACTATCAACAACCAAACCGGTCAGCGTATCGCCCTTCATCGGACAATGCCACACAAACAAGATAGCGGCCAACCAAAAGTAAAAATTTGTAACTACTCAGGTTATAAAAATATTTTTTATTTTTTTATAAAAAACGAACCAAAACCTAAAATCAAAAAAAATCACAATATTTTGT